>Ga0247834_1001046_pt1 | contig 50140 bp, 49 predicted proteins | sample LaCruzMarch2015__8_FD_187118 | JGI IMG/M metagenome (GOLD analysis project Ga0247834, IMG submission 187118) | Freshwater microbial communities from meromictic Lake La Cruz, Castile-La Mancha, Spain - LaCruzMarch2015_12m | ecosystem: Environmental > Aquatic > Freshwater > Lake | place: Spain... | reverse complement strand
TACAAAGGTATTGGAAGAATAAATGGTTGGTGAACTAACTACAAAATTTCCAGAAATTGTCATTGACCCAGCAACAAAGCTATCAAATGTTCCAACTCGACCAAAGAAATCTCTGCCACGAACATCAGTAGTTACATTTAAATCAGAAGTAACATTGGTAGTTACATTTAAAAATGTTGTGGTAATTTGATTATTTGAAGTAATGTCCTGAAAAACACCCCTTGTTGTAGCAACAACATAAGGAGCCGTCACAGCAGAATTGGCTTTTAAATTATTAACCCATGCTGAACCTGTAGTGTTTAATGTTGAAGTTAAAACAACATTGTTTGATGTTAAATTATTAACTCGTGCAATATCCGTAATGTTAAGAGATGATGACCTCACTAATGTATTTGCTGTAATATTATCAGTAACTATTTGTTTGTGTATGATTGCATTGTTTGCAACTTGTAACGTAAAACCAGGAGCATTTAAGTAAACGTTGGCAAGCAAAGTTGAATCTCCACCAACCGATAGTGTTGTAGAAATAACTGCTGCACCAAGAGCTGCTGTGTTTGTTACAGATAAACCTGTACCAATACCACTAACATATAATGTTCCACTATCCTTTGTGTAATTATTGGCACCAAGATTGTTTAATTCTTTTGCAATAATATTTTGTTGAGCCAGAAGGTCACCAAAGGTATTTGTGAAGTTTAAAACGGATACGGTATTAGCCATTATTATTTCCCGGACGATAACTGAAGTAACATTTGTTTAATTATTTTAATGTCATCTTTTACTTCATTAATTTCATTTTTAATGATATTTATTTCTTGTTTTTGGCTTCCCATTAATTGTTTTTTAAAGTTGTAATCATCCAAACCAGCTGTATCTTGGTTGATTAAAGCCATTGTTTTAGTATCTCTTACGAAAGTTGTACCAGTTACTTTAACTAACATATTAAACCGCCGATGGTAAAGCGATAGCACGAATGTCCGAAAGATATGGTACAAATGTGTTATCTGTTGTGGATAAAACAACTTTAATAGCAAATTGGCTAAAGTTGTTATACGTTTGATTTGTTACGTCACTAGTATATGAAACATAGTTTTGTGCTTTGCTTGATGTTCCTGGTGCAGCAACAAATTCATATGTATCATCTCGTGTTTGGGAATATAATGAATCACTATTGTTAATTAGTGTCATTAATTGCCATGTACCTTCTTCAAATTTCTGTGTATCGTTTCTAGAAAGTATTTTATAATATACGTATATATTTGTATTTACTGGACGATAAGCAGTAAAGTAAACTCTTAAATCACCAGAATCAAAACCTTGATTCAACACAACTTTCTTGGTAAAATATCTGGCTAATGCATTACCACCAGATTTAGAAGTTTCACCAGCAAGAATAACAGAAGCATTAGCATTACCAGAACGTGTTGCATCATCTGTTATTGTCATTGTGGGAGTAGTTACGTAACCAGAACCAGCATTGGTGATGTAAACACTATCAATAATGCCACCAACAACATTGGCTATCGCAGTTGCACCTGAACCATAACCATCAGTAGAATTTACGGTTACGGAAACTGTTTGTGCATTGTATCCTGTTCCACCAGAAACAACTGTTATAATATTATTTGATAATCCAAGGTTGTTAATGTTCCACGTTACAGAATACACACTCAAACCATCATCAGAAATTACAGGAGAAACTGCATCATTTACAGATGTCATTGTTGCAAATAAAGAGAACGATGTATTTGAATTTGCATTTAAAACACGTTGTCCTAAACCATCATTTAAATATATGTCATCGTAAGTTGGTGTACCAAATTTACCAGGAGTTACACTTACAGTAGGTGCACCGGCGTATGATGATTTTACTGTAGATGCATATTGATAACCTAAAGCAGTTGTACCTGGTATAAAATCTGTTGTTGAAATATTAAAAGCATCAACAGAAACATCTGTATTTTCAAAAGATGTTATTGTATTTGAAATAGAGTTTGCATTTAAATAATATTCTATTTCTTGACCAACAATTTTTCTACTAGGTAATTTTTTAGGTACAACAAATTGTATTTGTGGCTGAGTACCAACATTAAATACACATCGTTCAACCACAAACATCATAGATTCATTTTGATCGGCTGTCCATGTTTGAGAATTTTGTGATACAAATAATGAACCAACATAAGGTGCCGAGTTAATTTTTGTTGTTGTCGCTGGTGTAGGATCAATTGGTAAATTTTTAACTGATGAAGAAATTGCTATATCACCATTTTGTGCTGTGTAAATTGTATATTCATTTGATGTAGGACATTTTATTATGAATGCATACAATTTATTTGGTTCCAAATAAACCGGTGTTGGAAATTTAAATACTGTATATGTATTAGGATTTAAATAATGTGGTTCACTGGATGTTTTTATGTGTTCGGCTGTTAAAGTTACTTGTGAATGGTCTAACGTTTCTCCACCAGGATATCCATTAACCGTGCCCACAATCGATATTGTTACTGGTGCATATCCTGTAGAAGGCTTAGTAGCAAAGAAAACTTTAATCGAATCTATAAAACAACCGTTTGGATAATTATCTTTATCAATAATAAATGTTTGTGCTACTGGATCCCATACAGTTGTATAATTGTAACTGGTTTGATTTGATTTAGTTTGTGTTTGTGTAAATGTATTTTTTGCTGAATCAATTGAAGAAGCATAATTTACACCTTGTTTGGTTGTTTGTAAACCAGAAGCATGGAATGTAGCTTCAGAGAATGTTGTTTCTGAACCTATATTACCTGCAATTCGGTTGTCTACTCTAAAAGTTCTTTGGCCTGTATGGAATGTAGAACCAGGCAAGGCAAAAACACCGGACAACATTCCAACTTCATTGGTTGTTAGTTGTCCAATAGAATAGATATCACCTACTGATGCACCAACTCCTGTTGCCAACGTTGCTGTTTTGGTAGTTGTGTTATATGCACTAACCACAGCAGATTGTCCTGCACCAGAACCACTAATAACATATAAAGTTTTACCAGTATAAGTATCTGTGCTTGATGCTGTGGCAGACAATTGAATTGATGTTGTTGAGTTTGCACTTCTTAATACTCCAGATATACTAGTGTAAGAAGAAATTACACCACTGGATGTAGATGATTGATATTGTCCAGATGTATTAAATTTGGCATTTTGTAGTGTTACACCAGATGTGAATGTAACTCCTTCTAAAGTTAAAACATACAAACGAACATTTGAGTTTTGTGGATTAACATAATAAGAAACTACTTTAGCATAAGGTGTAAAGTTACCACCAGCAAATACTCCAATAATATCACCATCAACAAATGATCCACTAACGCTTGTTAATTCTATAATATTTGGTTTACGGATATATTTGTTAACTAAAATACCATCAAAATAGGCACTCACATCGGTGTTAACCAACATTCCATAAGTGTTAAATTGTAAAAACTGTTGGCGAATATATGGCAGAATACTAACATCAGTAATGTAACCAGATGTTTCAAGATAACTGGAATTCAACTTATCGTATTTACCCAATACAGTTTTTTGTTGTTGCTCTGTATAAGTTGTTACCTGATTCACTCTCCAGTTTCTTCCAGAAGCAATAACATTATCTGTTGTGGTAGCTACTGTTGTTTTCCAATCACCAACTTGCAACACATTAACTTGATCACTTGCACGATATACTTGTAAATTTGGATCAACAATTAATAAATCGGGAGCTTTTTCAGTATCAACCCAATTGTCCATTGGAGGAGTTAAATCCATTACACCCGAATTTAATGATACAGCAAATGGATTTAAATTAACTGTACGAGAAGCAATCTGTTGAGTGATAACATTGGCTGTTGTGTAAGACAACATAAAGAAATTAGATTTACCGGCAGTGGTAATTTTATAACCTAAATTATTTGCACTTGTGGAATCCAATTGACCCATATTGTATATCAATGATAGTGATTGTAATGGGAAATTTTTAACCACTTGTGCTGCTGTCATTTGTTTTGTTCTGCGGTTAACAGAAACCAAATAATCAGTATTGGAAATATCAGATGCAGCATAACTAGAAAAATCATCTACCAATATACCATTTTTGAATCGGTTTAAACCATTGCCATCAGCAATTTGCAATGATGCAGCACCTTTTTCCAAAGTGTTTAGAGCCGTATAGTATTCAATATTATTAACTCTGCTCTCTAAATCGGAGATATCTCTCATCTGCCAACGTTTATGTTTCACTCTTTCAATTGAAAGATTTGGCAATTTACCTGTTGCTTCACCCGGAATGTAAGCTGTATATGGGTCATGAGTTAAGTTTGCAATAACAAGTGCACCATCAGGCTCACTAGGTGAAATTGGATTTGACGAAGGAGTACCTTGAATAATTTCAAAAGACCTATCTTTAGTTAAAATAAGTTTATCTTTTCTACTCAAGTAATAACCATAATTTGATTCAAATATTGAAAGATCGACAGGTATATAAGCACCTAAAGCACCTGATCCGGATGCACTTGCTCTAATTGTAAAATTAGGTTGAGAATTAATCAAAGATGGTCTAAAATCCAAACAATCTTTTAATTGATATGGATTACCAGTTGAACTGGTGTAAGAAGGAATTTCAGCATAGTTTTCTGGTGAAGAAGAAATAGGAGCTAAGTATGACATTACACTATAGTAACCATCACCACCAGTTGTTGCATAGTAATCTAGAACCACAAGTAAATTACCTTTAATTGCAGGCTGACCTACACCTAAGGTAATTGTGGCAAAATCATAATGAGAATCTCTTTGACCATTATCAAAAGTAAATCTATTGGTAATATCATAAGATGGATCGGACAACATTGCATCTGTTGGAAATGTTGCTTGCGATTTTGTATCAATAATTTTTACAATTCGTTTTACATCCGTAATGTACAATTTTTGTGGAGAACCTGGATTAACCAGTCCTTGCCAAGTGATATACACTTGGCCATTTGTTGTGTCAACATAACTATAACTGTTAACGGATGTTCCAGAAAGATTTACTCCTGTTGTATTACCTGTTACTAAATTTTTGGCTTTAATAATATAACTTGTATCGTTGCCGGCTTTGACATAAGCTTTAGCAATAATTGTTCCAGTAAATGCAGTTAAGTCACTGGTTGGTGCTGTAAATGTTGCTGTCGAACCTGCACCAGTAATAGAACAAGTTCTCGATAAAATGTTCCAAGGTACTATTTGACCTACTCTTAAACCGGCATTTGAACCAGGATTGGTTACAATCACTTGAAAATTTTGTGAAACAGCATCAGCAGATAATGCTCCTGATCCTAAGAAAGAAAGAGTGGAAACAGGCGCAGATCCAAAAGTTAATGTTGCAACAATATTTCCACCAGAAATACCAAATGCAACGTTTCTAAACACTTGAGTTGTTAAGTATGATGTGTTGTTTGCGTAACTCACATATTGGTTACCTAAGTTAAACAATAACTCAGGCGCATTTGGATTTTGAAGTACCGTATCGGCAAGAACATCATTGGTTGCTTTACTTGATGTGTCGATTGTTGCATTTGCTGTAACTGTATATGGTGTTCCAGATGTTGCCTTAACAATGGTTTCTATATCAGTCACATCAAATCTTAATGTGAATTGAGAAGAAGTGGTTGGTGCAACCGTGAAAGGCCTATCAACATAAGCAATTTTGCTAGCGGCATCATAACTAGTAATTACACGAAAATCTCCAGCAGAAGTACCTTTATCAATACTTACAGTTACATTGTAGTAAGCATTTGCCACATTTGAAAATTGATTTGTGCTTGGTAATGTTATGTAAGAATTGTTTGCTGAACCGGCGGCCACATTAGCCGTTAAGGTTTGGTTTTGAATTCCAAAAACATACGCTTTATAAATGTAAGCTGATCCATTTTGAGTATTTGATGTACTGGAATAAACCATATTCCTAATATATCCTGTGGCTGCTTTAGTTGAGTTGTATGAATTTTCATTTGTCAAAGAGATACTTGTTTTATCTACCGTATGAAAATCAACGGGAGGTAAAGTAGTTACATCAAATACACCATTGGATGAATTGACAAAGAAATAATTTCCATAATCAATGAATGTTGGATTGTTTGATACACTATCTTGAGTTCTTGCTCGATCATTTGTTAATGATACAGGACTTTGGTTTTCTAATCTGTAACCACGAACATAAGAAACACCCTTTGAAATTCCAATATCATATTTACTGGAATTAATAGTGTTTGCTTTAGGAGTTAAAGTATAATCACTAACAATGAAGTCGCCATTGGTATCATTTGTTCTTTTGGCAAAATAATCATCAATAACGGAGTATACGGTACCATCAACTTGTTTTTGTATGGTACCTTCAGCAAGGCGAACCAATTCAATAAAATTGTCATCGTCACCTAATGTTAGAGGACGAGTTTCTAAAGATAAACTAATTAAATATCGGTCGGCTCCAGGAGCTTGGTAGTTTGTGGCACCTAATGCTGGATCAAGCAAAGTGGTGTCATCATTAGAATCTATAATTGTTTCTGTTGCATTTAAACCTACTCGTAAAGAAGGATTTTCGTTGTATTTGGAAAGAATAACTGTATCTTCAGAAGCAGTTACAAAATTACCTTTAACATAAAAAATACCTTTCGATATTGAAGCAATGGATCCTTTTCCTGTAGCTTCATTACCAACAGATGAAGTAATAATAGTTGCAATATAGTTTGATCCATTTAAATAGATCGTGTCACCACTACCAAATTTATTACCAGTAATATATGTTATCATCAACGTTGGTGGATCACCGTCAACTCCAATAGAAGTTGATGTGGCTTCTGCAAAAGCAATTACTTTTGCAACAACTGAACCATCTTGACTATAAATTGTTCCGTTTTCAAATGATGCCGCAATTGTGGTTAGTCCAGATGGTGTGGTTGCATTTAACTTTAGAAAATAAACATTTTGGTTGACTGTTACTTTACCGCCAGAAACAGGTGTATTCTGAGCAAAGATTGCATCAGCAAAACTTGTTATTTGATTTTGTAGGATGGTTTGAGATTGGGTTAGTTCACGAGCCTGAACAGAATACCCTGGCTTAAAAAGAATTCGATGGTAGTTTTTAGTTACATCAAAGTCATCATAATACGGTTCTACATTAAAATTAAGTGCCATTTTTTCTTTCCATTAAAATCTTAACACAACACGGAATTGTTCAGTAGCATCTCCACTACGTTCAACTCCTGTTCTATTTTCTATATAAGTCATATATCCAGAATAGATAATAAAATCAGGATCAGTTACTTGTAATAACGTTCTGATAATAGCCTGACCCGATGATAAACTTTCTTGTACAAGAACTTCATTTGCGGTTGGTGTTCCTGTTATATTTATGACCTTTAATATATTGGTTGCTGGATTAAAACTAACAATTTTTGCTTTAAAGGTTGCTCTTGCCAAAGATGGTCCTTGATATACCATTTGGCCACTATCATACGAACCTAATCCGGAAGAAACCAGAATACTTGTCGTTACATCATACACAGTTTCAGTTGCATATGGTATGAGTTTCCCTTGATTACTTTTCGAATAAGGATCTAATATCATACCTAATTGCCTGTAGGTGATATCGGTTGGTATTAATCCACCCTCACTACCATTAAATTCCAAAGCTGTCATAACATGATTACACCCCAACTCTGATATAGGATCGAATCCGTGACCTCCTATTGGCGACACAGGACTGATCGCAGTAGCAACTACATTGGGTGTGGGATAACCCGCCTCCGTTGTTATTACCGTTTCCGCATAACTGTATCCTTGGCCAGTATTTGCCATAACAATATCTGTTATATAGCCAGCTGCATTAACACTAGCGGTAGCATTTGCAAACTGTCCGTCACCGTTGATGGTAATTTTTACACCGCCAGAAAAGTAACCACGACCAGTATTTGTGATGTTAATAACTGGAACATCACCATGAGAGGCAAATGTTTCAACTGGATTTGGAATGTTTTGACCAATACCAATTACTGGCATCCAGTTTACGTCCAAAAATTTCTGCTTTTGGCCAATGTTGATTGTATATAAAAACTTCCATTTATATCCATCTGCTGTTTTTACCAAAAATGATTTGTCAAATGTACCAGGTAAAAACTCAGGTTCAACAGTTGATTGTGATTCGTTAGCATTTCCTAAACATTTAAACACCTGATCAAAACGATTTCGAACATAGAAATTTTTTGTTAATATACCATTAGCATCAACCGTAAACATATCTTCTGTATCGGAATATTCATCATATATTACACCAGTTTTCCAATCTCGCCTTGGTATTACTGGAGAAATATCAGATGATGTTACTTTTTTAGCAGCAATTATATTTCTAAAAACTTGTTTTAATGAATATTGATCTTGTTGTGGTGTGGGTGGTTCTTCTTCATCTGGCCATGGATCTACTTGGCCAATAAACGCATATAGAGCATTCTGTAATGTGTTTGTGGCATTAGAAGTGGTTGCAGGAGCATAATAGTATTGTAACACCTCATATATCTTACTGCCGTATATGAGTTGTGATGAGTTTGCTGTATAATTTGCCATGATTTATTTATTAAGTGTTTTTATAAAGCACCAATTGCATTGATGAAATCACCATAGTTACTTGTGTTGGCAACAATAGCTTTTAATTCTGCAATTGAAATTGAGGCACCAGTTTGTGTTGAACTATCTGGAAATGTTAAGTTGCCATCTGTGCCAAAATTAAATTGACTTCCGTTTGCTTGCAATGTCAATGTATTTGATGTTGAAATCATGAATGAGGTTGGGCTTGCTGAAGGATTATATCCAACCTCAGTATTGTCCGGAAATACAATATAATTTGGAACAGTTAGATTGCCATCTATTCCAAATTGGAATTGTTTCTGAGTGCCACCGTTGTCAGTTTGAATCTGTATACCAGAATTCGAACCAATAAACATATCATCGGTTGCTTGAATAGAAGCAGTGCCATCAAACTCTAAGTCACCAGTAATGGTTAATGTGCCATCAAAAATGCCTGTTGTATTGGCTAAAGCGTTGTTTGCTTTAGTGAATGCTGCCCAAGCATGGTTATTGGCGGTAGTAATGTTTGTATTCTGAGTTGTATTAACACCTTGTAGAATAGCAATATTACTAGAGTTTGTATTTGCAGCATCAAAAGCTGCCCAAGCTTGGTTGTTGGCCGTTGTTATATTGGTGTTCTGTGTGGTATTAACACCTTGAATTACGGATATACTATTACTTTGTGTATTGGCAACTCCATAAATTGAAGTTACAAAATTGTTTAAATCAATAGCAAACTCGTAAGCTGAATTGGCTTGATTAAAAATAACTTGTGAGTGCGCTGCTGTAACCGCTGCCGTGTTCTGTACGGTATTATCAGCAAATTTGATTGGCATCTTTAAAGATAACCCCACACCATTTTCAAAACGACCAATTTCATTGGCTTGTTTATGAGCACCAGTAAAGAAAACTACATCAGTATTTGATGTTGCGGTACCAATCCATAAATTACCTTGTTTTTCACGATCTGTACCGTGCATATACAAATAACCATCATTATTAGGTAAGTCAAATAAAGGATCAGCATCCATATTTGAACCTTGAATGCCCAAATCCAAATAATTATTTGAGTTATCACCATCATCTGATGTTATAACAATGTCAGCAGAACCTTTTGCATTAAGGTTTTGAAAATTGACTTGTGAAAAGACTTCAGTATTACTAATAAATTGTGCTACAGAATTTGGAAGTAAAAGGCCGGTGTTTGCAGTACCAACATTCAAAATATTGTTGGCATATAGACCTTGAGCCAGAACCGTGGTAGAAAACTGTGAAGTTGTATTGGTAGTCCTATCCACCACCACAAATACTGTGTTGGCGTTGTTAGCCGATAACTGTGATAAAACTGGTAGTTGTGATATTTTTACTGTTGCCATTTTTTACCCTATGATTAGATAAGTTCCTTGTTCTGTAATGATTTCATTGCCGGTTTCTGTTGCTAACAATGGATAATCATATACAAATACTTGGCCATATATGAGTGCAGATTGTGTATTAGCATTCTTGTTTACTGCTATTCTAGAATTACCTGATGGTCCAAATGAACTGTTGGCCACAGATATATTACCGTTGGCGAATACTCTGGTGACTGTATAATATGGTCCACCATTCAACGAAACACTATCGCCAGCGTATATAATGTTGTTGGCTGGTGTCTTTCTGTCAAAATTACCATCGTATTGGCCTGTAACTGATGTTATATTTATGACGTTTGAGGAGGCATTTGCATATCCAAAGCCTACATTTGCAAAAGTTAAAAATACGTTGTCATCAATTGTCAGTTTGTTATTTACATAGTCAACGTCAGTAATTAAAGAATATACTTTTACGTTATTGCTGGCATCAAACTTTATATAATCATTAGCAAATATGGTATTACCAATGTTACCAGATATAACATTGTTGACTTTGATAATGTTTGTACTAATTATATTGGTGGCTGTATTAACTTCTAAGGTCAAGTAAGCCGCTCCGCCAGCCACATATTCTAAAGTGTAACCTTTTTGGTGACCTGTTTCGGTTCCAAGGCTAAAGGAATTGGAACTCCTTAGTAAATTTCTACCAATAAGTTTCGAACCAGATGGATGTAAGAGGTTTAAAATTAAATCTTTGTATGATTTTAAAGCTTTTTCTACTGATAAAACGTATGTATACTTATTGTAATCTAAACTTTCTAATACTAACCCTAATGAAGAAGGTTGGCCATCCTCATTTAAATACACACCTTGACCAACAATTAATCCATTTAAAAATGATGCATTAGCTTTGGCGTTACCATCACCATATTTAATCATACTGGTTGACACACCAGCTTTGTTAATTAATACTGGCTGAGGATTAAAATTCAACTGTACTGTTGTATTACCAACTTCTCTATCTATCTTTAAATTTAATCCTTCAGTATAATTTCCCGAATAATCATATACTCTTAATCTATAGGTATCATTTTGTGTATTTCCCGTTGAATCAAATGAAGTTCTAGTAAATGAATAAACATTAGCGGCATATGCTGCAGACATATATGTGTTACCTTGATAGATAATATCTCCGGCAACAATTGAATTTACTCCAGACACATTGCTTAGAGTAATATCTTGCACATTTAAATATACTTTTGGTGCAGAAACATAATCTTCACCTGGATTAGTAATATTAATAGATGAAATTTGACCAATACGATCTGTTGTTGGAGATAAAATTGCACCATCTCCCATAATTCCTGGAATAACAAGGCTTGCATTTGATCCATATTCACTATTAATTATTACAGTCGGCAAATCCGAAAGTGTATATCCAAAACCTCCCAACGAATAAGTTACATTCGTATTGCTATCAGAGAATACATACGGCACTCTAACAATTGATCCTGCTTCGTTAACCACTATGTTCGCAAAGGCTCCTGAACCTAAACCGCCTACAATGCTAATTGTGTCATTGTTTCCGTAACCAGTACCGCCATTTTGTATTGAAATGGGTTGTAATATACCAAGATTTTTTAAATCACTTTGTCCTACATCAGTAGAATATAATGAAGTCACCGTAACGTTTGGTGTTTTGGTGTATCCTGCACCTTGATTTGTAATTTTAATAGAACCTATTGGTCCAACAGTAAAAGAAGTAAAGGTAAATGCATCTATTAATCTAGAATTTGTGTTGGTTACACCTGGATTTGCAAATGTATTGTAAGTTTGTGCAAAAGTTGTGTTACCAATTACTATATTTGAAGCTATGCCTAAAGAATTGTTGATAACAAAAGCAACATTTGTTAACTTTTCACTGTCCAATAAATTAATTTCAGCTTGTGCTGGTGCGTCTGCCGTCCCTAAAAAATTAATAGCTGAATTTGGAGGCAATTGATAACCATTTGAACCATCAGTAACAACTATAGATGAAATACTACCTCTCGTTGTTTGACCAACAAAAGCTTCTGCACCAACTGGATCAACAACATCTGGATTCAATCCACCAGAAATAATAACTGGATCGCCTGGTTCATAAAATTGGCCACGTTCTCTGGAGTTTATTCTAATTGATGAAATGACACCAATAATTTTACCTCGTAGTATCACAGCATTTGGTGGTATATTTACTCCCTGGTTTTGAATATAAACTTTACCATTGAGGAAATAAACATCTGAATTATTGTTATCAACTACACGAACAAATTCTCCAGAATTAAATAATCGTTGTATGTTTGAAATAAAAACTTCAGTTTTAGAACCAGTTACACTTGAATAATCAATCGTTGCGTATGATTTGGTTGTTTCTCCAAAAATTCTTAAATTATCAATCAAAAGCCAATTTGGATTTAAAGAATCTATTCTTAAAGATTTTGTAATAACCCATTTACCATCTGAAGCTTTTAAAACTGTATCGGATGTGTTGAATATTTCGGCACTTGAGTTATATAAAGTTCTAAACAAAAACTTATAAGAATTTTCTGTTCCTTTGGTGTTATATAATTCTTTTGATATCTTTAATAATTTTCTTTTATCCGCTAAAGCATCTTTTGGTATATAAGGAAGAAAATCATTAATAAAATAATCAACAAATTCATCTAGTGTGTGGTCAACATCAGAATAATTTAATAAATTCTTTGATGCGTGCGTTACACCTTGGTCACTTGAAGTAACAATGGTGTTTGATGCATTTGCACTATGAGTTGTTTCCATCCATTGATAATATGCTTCAACAAAAGAAACAAAATTTTGATAACTTGAATCGTCCTGAATAAATTCAGGAAGTTGCTTAACGATTTGTAGTGATGTTTTGTGATTATCTAAAATCATTTATTAACTACTTGCTGTAATGTTTATTTCAATTGCTGATTGATCGGTATTATCTAGTGTGATAATTTTATCTTTATCAGAAGAAACGATTGTTGAATTTGGTATTGCTTGTAGGGTTAATATGCCTAAAGGATTATCAATCTGTGACGGATTGAAATCAGTCAATGTGACCACACCAGTTTGATAATCTACTGTACCAGCATTAACATTTAAAATTGTTTTCACACCATCACTATAATAATATGTTCTTAGTGTTCCTCTGTTACCAGCTAAAACGGCCAAAGCTGAACACATTGTTCCATTACCATCAGCTGAAGTAATTTCAACTAAAGCTTGTGTGTAATCAATTCCAGGATTGGTTATTGTAATGTTATTAACTTGACCATTCACAACAGTTGCTCTTGCTGTTGCACCTGTACCATCACCCACAATTGTCACTATAGGATTAGCCGTGTAACCAAATCCTGGATTAATAATAGTTATAGAATCTAAAAAAGTTGTTCCAGATGGTGTTTCTTCCAAATATGCAGTTCGAACAATGTTATTATTTTTTGTGTCGATTACTTGAAAAGTGGGACCAATACTAATACTTTTTGAGAAAATATCTTTTTTTAGTGCCGTACCAAAATTGAATGAATATGATGTTGAATTAAGTAAATTTGGTGAAAATCTTTTCTGTAATACTAATGATGCATCATTGGTTATAAATGATTGATTAACAGATTGTACTGTGGTTATTAATGATGACAGTTGAAATGTTGAATTAAATTTATTTAGTGTGTTAGTTGCAAAATTTTGAATAGAATTAAACACCTGTGTTTCCAATTGGTCAGAAGTTAATGCTGTTAATTTTGGATTGTAATATATATTTGATATAATTTTTAAATATGTATAATCAACATCTATAATCTTTGGTTTAATTGTTAACACAGAAATAGGTTTAATAATTCTTTCTTCAATAATATTTTTTTGTGTTTGTGTTAAGGTATATCCACCTTTTGGCTTTATGGCAATAAAAATAGTACCATAAACAGGAGGATTATTTTCTTCTCCGCCCCAAACGTTAACAGCATCTACTGGAAAAACACCAGCATTATTCTGTATCAGATAAATGTAATCTTCTTTTGTAACGGCACGACCTTGAGCAGAGTATGATTTGGGTGCTGTATATTTAATTGACTCGATGGTTTCTTTTTCGGAACCTTGAGTTGTAGAGGTGATAGGTAATATTGTGGTGTTTGAATAACCAGAAACAGCATCCATCAATACAAAATTGTTCGCACCTGCTGAACTTGTGCCATTGGTTACAATATATGAAACTGTTACGATATTACCATCAGTAATTGATTTACCTAATATACCATCACCAAAATATATCTGATAATATCCATTAATGCCTTCTTGTAAGAAGTAAACACTTGATGTTGAATCTAAACTTAAATAATCTGAGGCCAAAGTATAAATTTCGTAGGCAGTATTTGAACCACTTTGTTGTACCGATACAGTCAGAGTTGATGTGTCAACGTTTGTGTCAGGTAAATCAAATATGGCTGTTGGATTGGCCGCAGAATCATAGGTATAATTTAAGGTGATTGGTTCACCTTGTTTAATTGTTAAATTTGAAAACGTAACTGAATTGGAAACAGTATTCCTATTTAATGTGGTTGAATTAACTGTTACAAATTTATAGTTCACGCCATCAATTGCTTCGGACATAAACGAAGTAAATTTTGGTAGTGTCAACGAAGAATCGGTCACTTGATTAAAAGTGATATCGATAGTGGCTGATGGTGCTGATGCTGATTTTGGTGTGTAATTTAATAGTTTTGCATGGGAAACAACCGATGACCTTTGTAATGCTGAATCCAAAAACATTTCATTGGCAACCATATTCAAGTAGTAAGCATTGTACTGTGTATTATAAGCAAGAATATCCAACAATGTAGAAAGTGCAGAACCTTCATAGTTGTAATCTTGTAATGTGTTTTGTGATTGCAAAAACTTTTTAAGATTAGTTTTAATTGTATTAAAATCTAAATCTGTAATTTGAATATTGGATTTATTTCCAGCCATTTTATCTATTTCTTTCTAGAAGTAATGTTACTGATGTCGGTAATGTAGTATTTTCAATGTAGAAACTAATTGTAATATCATAAGCATTTTTATCAGGATATGGTACAATGATTATTTCTTTTAACTTTGCTCTTTTTTCATAGTTTTTTATAACCAGTTCTACTTCTTTTTCTAAACTTGTTGCTGTTACCGGTGAAATTGGTTCAAATAGTATCGCATCAATGTTTGATCCAATGTCAGGATTGAAAGGTCTTTCATAATGTTTTGTCAACAATAGATTACGGATTGAACGAATAACCGCCAATTCATCGTAGCTAAGAGCGACATCACCAATTACCGGCTTCTTGGTAAATGTAAAGTCGATGTCTGAGTATATCTTTGTTAGGTTTGCCATCTTTTATTTATTACGCTTCTAGGAGTAAATGCGCTTTTTGGAACTTTGAAAGCGCTGAAAAAAATTCTTGGGCCGGAACGCAAAAATTCGAAATTTTGGGATTATGATATCCATACGGAAGGTTGGTGAGTTCCTGAAGGAGTATAACTAATTACTACTACACCTTGTTGGCCACGTTGAGCAGCTACTCCAACATTACCAAATCCTCGATGGGCGTTATAAAAGTTTTGAGAATTTCCTCCATTGCCATAACTTCCAAAACCAGGTCTTCCTGAATTTCCTCCAATACCTGCATCTCCTGCAATAAACCGCATTCCTCCAGAGCCAGTACTAGTTACACCATTTATGTAAGAAGTTGATGATAAATTAACTATACTTCCGCTTCCGGGTTGTAAAAAAGGAAATTGAACTCTTGTGGTACCTCCGGTGGCTTGCAAATAGGATCCAAATAAACTGGTACCGCCGGGGCTTCCAGGTCCAGCTCCACTATTTCCTGCATCAGGACTTCCAGCTCCACCAAAGCCAACTTGAATAGATACAGTTTGTCCTGGAACTAATACACTTAAATTTGTAACACTTACATATCCTGCACCTGCTCCACCATAACCATAATTAAATCTGGTTCTGCCACCGCTGTCAACTGACCAACGATAATAGGAACCTCCACCTTGACCACCACCTATAACTGTAATTGTATTTAAATTTGACCAATCCAATGGTACTGTCCACAATATAGATGATGTAAAAGTTAGTGTATTTAACACCTTAAGCAAACCCCAAAGTGACAACCAAAACAGTTTGTGGAGTCGCCAAAGAATTACTATTAACTATAACAAACAAATTATTTCCAGCATTAACAAAATTGTTAGGTGCTGCAGCAGTTGCAAGAATTCCTGTAGTTGCAACAGGAATATTTAATAAGCTTCCAACAAAATTTGAACCATTATAAATTGACACAACCGCAGAACCTGAACCATTTACTATTCTTGCAGACAAATAGTTAATTTGCATATTTCTTGGAGCATAGTTTGTAAAATAATATACATTCGAAACAACGCTACCAGTAATATTCAATGTTGCGGTTGTATTTGCAAATGGTCCTGTTGCACCAGCGAGGCCTGTTGCACCAGTAGAACCTAATGGTCCTTGAATACCCGTAGCACCGGTCGTACCTATGACACCAGTAGCTCCAGTTGATCCTAATGGCCCAATTGGTCCTGTAGCGCCTGTTGTTCCTATTACACCAGTAGCACCCGTAGATCCAATTGGTCCTTGAATACCTGTGGCACCGGTTGAACCTATTGGACCTGTAGCACCTCGGCCCAATCCACTATTAGCCAGTTCACTTTGTTTTAATGGCATTTATTTTCCTATTATACTGCTGAATCATCCGACACATAACTCCATCTTGTATTTGCAACATCCCAATATGCCAATTTACCTGTATTGAGAGCAGCAGTCCAACCTGCACTGCCAGTAATAATTATTAAATTTGCTGAAGTATAAACGGGATATTTTATAAATGAAGAAGAAGTAATACTACCAAGAGTCGTTACGTTACCAGTAAAAGTTAAATCACCAGCAAAAGTACCTGTAGTGTTTGCCAAGGCATTATTTGCTTTATCAAATGCAGCTTGTGCTTTTGTGTCCGCAGTAGTAATGTTGGTATTTTGAGTATTGTTTACACCTTGAAGAATTATAGTATTTGCTGAAGCAGAATTAGCTCTGTCAAAAGCATCAGAATAATATATCGATAATCCTGTTGCACCAGTATTTCCTGTTACACCTGTTGCACCATCTGAACCAGTTGCACCAATTGGTCCTGTAGCACCAGTATTACCTGTTGGGCCTTGTGGTCCAGTTGCACCCGTTGAGCCAATTGGTCCTGTATCGCCGGTATTACCTGTTACGCCTGTTGCACCAGTTGAACCTATTGGTCCTGTGTTACCTGTATTTCCTGTTATACCTTGAATACCCGTGGCACCAGTTGAGCCAATCGGTCCTGTATCACCGGTATTACCAGTTAAACCAGTTGCACCAACAAGACCTGTTGCACCAGTATTACCGGTTACACCTTGAACACCAGTAGCGCCTGTTGCACCATCAGGTCCTTGAATGCCTGTGGCACCAGTTGCACCTTGAACACCGGTTGCACCTGTGGCACCTTGTGGTCCTGTTGATCCCGTATTACCTGTTGGGCCAGTAGCACCAGTAAGTCCAGTTGGGCCTGTTGCGCCTGTAGCTCCTTGAATACCAACTGCACCATCAAGGTTGATAATCCAAGAACTGTATTGATTTGATGTTGCATTGGCTGTATTTGTTACAATTAAAATTAATTGTCCATTCGACTGTTCATAAGTGTTAACTGTACCGTGTATATGATCCGTTGGATCAGCAACAGAAACAACAATTACAGTTTGTTGTGGGCTATAGTCCAAATTTAAATCATTAGTAACTAAAGTCAACGTATTACCAATTGGGTAATCAGTCAATGTGATTGTTGTATTTGATGTTGTATGATATCGATCACCATCAGCACCAGAAGCACCAGTTGCACCAGTATTTCCTGTTAAACCGGTAGCACCTATTGGTCCTGTGGAACCGGTTGCACCATCTGTTCCTGAAATACCTGTAGCACCAGTAGAACCTTGAGTGCCAGTTGCACCTGTGGCGCCAGTATTTCCTGTTGGTCCCATTACACCGGTCGCACCAGTTGAGCCAATCGGTCCTGTATCACCGGTATTACCAGTTAAACCAGTTGCACCTGTTGAGCCAATCGGTCCTGTATCACCTGTATTTCCTGTTAAACCAGTTGCACCAGTATTTCCTGTTGGTCCTGCTGGGCCTGTTGCACCATCAGATCCTTGTATGCCTGTGGCACCAGTATTTCCTGTTGGACCTTGTGGTCCAGTTACACCAGTTGAACCTATTGGTCCCGTTGCACCAGTATCACCGGTGGGCCCCTGTGGACCTGTAGAACCAATTGGACCTGTTGCGCCAGTATTTCCTGTTGGGCCAGTAGAACCAGTTAGACCAATATCTCCTGTATTACCTGTAGGACCTGTGGCTCCAGTAGAACCAGTTAGACCAATATCTCCTGTATTACCTGTAGGACCTGTGGCTCCAGTAGAACCAGTTAGACCAATATCTCCTGTATTACCTGTAGGACCTGTGGCTCCTGTGGGACCAGTAGCACCGGTTTCTCCTTGAATACCTGCGGCACCAGATAAATCTGTTACGTATGTGTATGTTAAACCATCCCATAAGTATAATCTTGAACTCTCAGAATCTTCAACATTACCCGTGTCGATTATAGCAAATTGGCCATTTGCAATTCCTGTTGGTGATGTGTCAGCCAATAAAGAAGCGACATTTGAGTATGTTTTTGCAATAGTAAATCCTAAACCGGTTTCTCCTGTTGCACCAGTAATACCTGTTGAACCTATTGGGCCTGTTGAACCAGTATTGCCTTGAGGTCCTGTTGCACCGGTAGAGCCAATTGGCCCCGTATTTCCTGTGTTACCAGTTAAACCAGTTGCACCCACCGGTCCTATATCTCCAGTATTTCCTGTTGGTCCTGTAGATCCAGTTGAGCCTACTGGTCCTGTGGAACCGGTATTACCTGTTGGACCTGTTGCACCAGTTGCACCTGAAGCTCCTATTTCTCCTTGAATACCTGTCGCACCAGTAGAACCAATTGGTCCTGTTGATCCGGTATTACCTGTTGCACCAGTTGCACCTGAAGCTCCTATTTCTCCTTGAATACCTGTCGCACCAGTAGAACCAATTGGTCCTGTTGATCCGGTATTACCTGTAACACCAGTTGCACCTGAAGCTCCTATTTCTCCTTGAATACCTGTCGCACCCGTGGAACCAATTGCACCAGTAGCACCCTGCAATCCTGTTGCACCGGTATCACCAGTTAATCCTGTTAAACCTATTGGACCAGTTGAACCTGTAGCACCTTGAATACCTGTGGCACCCGTTGCACCGGCAGGACCTGTTGCACCAGTAGAACCTTCTAATCCTTGAACTCCGGTTGCACCTTGTGGACCTTCAACGCCAGTAGCACCAGTTGATCCTGCATCACCATTTGATCCTTGAATACCTGTGGCACCTGTCGTACCAACTGGTCCCGTGGAACCTGTATTGCCTGTTGGTCCTGTTGCACCAGTTGCGCCTTGAATACCAACAGCACCATCTAAATTAACTGTCCATGAACTGTATTGTGTACTTGTTACGTTGGTAATATTTGTTACAGTTAAAATTAATTGGCCGTTTGAACCATTGTATGAATGAACTGCACCGTGAATATGATTATCAACATCAGCAACAGAAACAACAATTACAGTTTGTTGTGAGCTGTAATCTAAATTTAAATCTGTTGTTGTAAGTGTTAATAAATCACCTAAGTTATAATTTGATAATGTTAATGTTGTTGTTGATGTTGTGTGATAACGGTCACCATCAGCACCTGAAGCACCAGTTGAACCTTGTGGTCCTGTAGAGCCGGTATTACCTGTAACACCAGTTGCACCTGTTGTACCAATTGGGCCCGTTGATCCGGTATTTCCTGTTACACCAGTAGCGCCAGTTGATCCGTGATTGCCTTGCAATCCTGTAGCACCGGTAGCTCCTGTAGCACCAACAGGACCTGTGGCACCGGTTGAACCATCAATACCTGTAGAACCTACTGAACCTGTTAAACCTGTTTGGCCAGTTGCGCCAGTTACACCAGTTGCGCCTGTCGGTCCAATGACACCTGTAGCGCCAGTAGAACCTTCTAATCCTTGAAATCCTGTTGCGCCTGTGGCACCTTGTGGTCCTGTTGCACCAGTATTACCTGTTATACCAGTTGCACCGGTATTTCCCGTTGCACCTGTGGCACCACCTCCAGCTCCTGCTGTATATGTTAACACATTCCATGTAGATATACCATCACCATATTTTATTTTATTGGTGTCTATTTCATAACCTGGTTCACCTTGTGACAAAATAGGGTTCGTGCTTGTCCAATTATTTGATGAATCTCGTCTTACTTGTATTTTGCTAGCCATTTTAAGCTGTGCCTCCGTTATAAATTAAATCTGATGATGAAAAAACAGTATTTCCTGCTCCTCCGTCAATAATGTCCAATAGACTGTAAACAGAAATTGCGGAACCACCTTCTATATCCATCATATCCGATGGACTATAAACAGAAATTGCCGAACCACCATCTATATCTATATGCCGTATTCTTTTGGTTGAAATGATTAATTGCTTAGGATTTGTATTTGCGTTAATTCTAAGTATAACATCATTTTCAGCAACCAATTGTATAATATCTTCACCAACAGCAACCAAATCACTTTGGCCATCAACTTTCCATGTTCTAAAGGAACCATTTGATACACCGTTTGCACCAGGATCACCTTTTGGTCCTGTGGCACCGGTATTTCCTGTTGGTCCAGTTGAACCCGTGGCACCATCGATTCCTATTCCTGTGGCGCCTTGTGGTCCTGTAGCGCCATCGACACCCATATAACCAGTTGCACCTTGAGGTCCCGTTGAGCCAGTTGAACCTATTGTTCCTGTGGCACCCGTGGATCCTGTTGTACCAGGAACACCAGTAGCGCCTGTTGAACCTATGGGACCGGTTGCACCAGTAGCACCAATTGGGCCTGTAGATCCTGTAGCACCAATTGGTCCTGTAGCGCCTGTTGCACCTGCAATACCAACAGCGCCATCCAAATTAACTGTCCATGAACTATACTGAACATTTGTTGCATTTGCTGTATTGGTTATTGTTAGAACCAAATAACCATTACTTTGTTCATAAGAATAAACTGTACCGTGAATATGGTCATCAACATCAACATTTGAAACAACAATTATAGTTTGTTGAGAACTATAATCCAAATACAAATCATTCGTTGTAAGAATTAATAAATTTCCAATAACATAATCTGTTAAGGTTAATGTTGTGTTTGATGTTGTATGGTATCTATCACCTTGAGCACCTGAAGCACCCGTAGCTCCTTCTGGTCCTGTAGCACCCGTAGTTCCTTGAAGTCCTGTTGATCCTGTAGAACCTATTGGTCCTGTTGAACCCGTATTTCCTGTTACACCTATTGGGCCGGTTGCACCACTTGAACCTATTGGACCTATTGGACCTGTTGATCCTGTATTGCCTGTTGAACCTGTAGCACCTAATCCAGTTGCACCAGTTAATCCAGTTGCGCCGGTATTTCCTGTCGGTCCTGTTGCACCGGTGATACCTGTTGATCCAACCACACCTGTAGCGCCGGTGTTGCCAGTTAATCCTGTAGCACCAGTTGTTCCTATTACACCTGTAGCACCGGTGTTTCCTATTGGTCCTTGAACACCAGTCGCACCTATAACTCCAGTCGATCCTGTATTACCTCTTGGACCTGTAGCACCAAATCCCGTAGCACCAGTTGCACCAATTACACCTGTTGAACCTGTAGCACCTTCTGGTCCTTCAAAGCCTGTAGCACCGGTAGCACCAAAAGGTCCTGTAGAGCCGGTCGAGCCAAGTGATCCTGTTGCACCGGTTGATCCTGTAGATCCTATTGGTCCTGTGGCTCCTGTTGATCCTATTGGTCCAGTAGCACCGGTTGATCCTATTGGTCCAGTAGCACCACCAGGACTTCCTTGTGGACCTGTTGCACCAGTTGTACCAGTCAAACCTTGATTACCTTGTGGACCTGTAGCTCCTATTCCAGTTGCGCCAGTTGCACCTAAAGGACCTTGGGGGCCAGTTGAACCTCTTACACCTGCAACACCGGAGGCTCCTGTAGCACCAACGAGACCTGCTACACCTGTTGCACCTGTACTACCCGTTGCACCACCTGGAGTTCCTTGAATACCTTGTGGACCTGTTGCACCAGTTGAACCTACTATTCCAGTTGAACCTGTATTACCTCTTGGTCCTGTTGCGCCTGTCGGTCCTGTTGGGCCTGTAGCACCACCTGGAGTTCCTTGCAATCCCGTTGCACCAGTTAATCCTGTTGCACCAGTTGTTCCTGCGCCTGTAGATCCTTGAGGACCTGTTATACCTGTTGCTCCTTGTAATCCAGTTGGGCCAGTAAGTCCTGTTGCACCAGGTTGACCAGTAAGAAAAACTGACCAATTAGAATAAAGTCCTGAACCTCGTGAAAAATCAGGTACAATTCTTATTTCAGATGTAGTGTAAAAAGTAATTGGGCCTTCCATGAAATTCGTATTATTGAATCGAAATCTCACTCTTTGTCCAATTCTATAACCATAGTTACCAGGGTTTCCAATGGCCAATGTTACGGTAGCACCGGTGAGAATAGATGTATTTGTGGTGCTCGTTAAAGTAGTAAAACCAAGACCAGTTGCACCTGTAGGACCTCCTGAAGGACCTGTTGATCCTGTCGGTCCTGTTGCACCTGTTGCGCCTTCACCCGTAGCTCCTTGAGGACCTGTTGCGCCCGTTGATCCTGTGGCACCACCAGGATCTCCTTGCAATCCTGTTGCACCAATTGGTCCTGTTGCACCAGTTGCACCACCTGGATCTCCTGTTAAACCTTGTTCTCCTTGTAAACCAGTGGCACCAATTAAACCTGTTGATCCGACTGGTCCCGTTGAACCCGTATTACCTCTTGGTCCTGTTGCACCAGTTGTACCTATAACACCCGTTGCACCAGTTGAACCTATTGGTCCAGTTGAACCTGTGGCACCTGTCGTACCAGGAACACCCGTAGCACCTGTTGAACCTATGGGACCGGTTGCACCACCAGGATCACCTTGCATACCTGTAGCACCTCTTGGTCCTGTAGCACCCGTAGTACCAAACGATCCAGTAGCACCTCTTAATCCTGTCGCACCAGTTGAACCTATTACACCAGTAGCACCTGTAGCACCTCTTGGTCCTGTGGCACCTGTAGAACCTGTCGAACCAATTGGTCCAGTTGCACCAGTTGAACCAATTGGTCCAGTAGCACCAGTAGCACCTACTCCTGTCGCACCAGTCGTACCTATTGGACCTGTTGCACCGGTTGTTCCTGCACCAGTTGATCCTTGTGGACCTGTAGCACCTGTTGTTCCTATTACACCAGTTGCACCAGTAGAGCCTAATGGTCCAATTGGTCCTTGTGGGCCAACGGGACCAGTAGTACCTGTTGCACCAGTTGTTCCTGCACCCGTTGATCCTTGTGGACCGGTTGCACCAGTTGAACCAATTGGTCCGGTTGAGCCCGTTGATCCTGTGAATCCTGTTGAACCAGTCAAACCTATTGGACCAGCACTTGATACTTGGCGCCAAGTTACGCCATCATAAACTAAGTAAACTAAACTTTGGCCAATATCAAGAACAAGTGTATCAGCAACACCTTCTATAGTTTGGCCATTTGGATTAATTATAAGATTTCGAATACTCCAGTCATTATTAAAATTACCACCATCGGTGATTATGACTGTGTTACTAATTACTGGAGAAGCTGGAAGTGTGATTGTAAATGAACCGTTTGCAGTATTTGCAATATACTGTTGATTCAATGTTACTGTTGTATTTGATGTGACTAAAATCCAAGGCTGATTTTGGCCAGTAGAACCCGTTGATCCTTTTGGTCCAGTAGAACCTGTGGCACCTCTTAATCCAACAGGACCTTGTGGGCCGGTTGCACCAGTTGAACCTAAACTACCTATTGATCCTGGAGTTCCTGTCGCACCAGTCAAACCTTGAATACCTGTTGCACCGGTTAATCCTGTTGAACCTTGTGGACCTGGAATACCTATTGGGCCTGTTGCGCCGGTTGTACCGAGTTGTCCTGTAGCACCTGTGGCACCAATAACACCGGTTGCACCTGTTGGTCCGCCTGAAGGACCTGTTGAACCTGTTGGTCCTGTTGAACCTGTGGCACCAAGGCCAGTAGCACCTTGTATACCTGTTGCACCTTGAACACCTGACGCACCAGTAGCACCTTGAGCGCCTGTAGCTCCAGGATTCGAACCTAAAGGTCCTATCCAAGCTCCATTAGCGGCAATTACCGGAGTAATGCCAACAGTCAGCCCATTTTTTACTATGAAAAAATTATTTGCGTCACAGCTCAAGGTTCACTATCCCCTTAGATTTAAAACATACTTCTATAACTAACTATTTAGTTTAATAGTTTGAGTCATTTCATGAGGATAATTTTTCTTTAACCAATTCAATTGAAGCCTTGCATCATTTCTTTCATACCAACCATTACCAGTGTATACATTCAAAACAGATTGAAAATATTCCTCATACATTTTGCCAACTTTTTCTAATGTAAAGTTTTCAGCAAAAGCACGACAATTTTTAGGATTAATATTGTGAATATTGTTAGCAGCCCACAAATATTGTTCAAAGGTTCTACAACGATAACCAGTAATTCCATGTATGTTGTTTTCTGTAAATGATCCCCAATCAGTTGTAATTGTGGGTGTTCCCGAGAACAACATTTCAACTTGAACTCCACCAAATGGTTCAACATACATTGATGGCACAAAGGCTGCTTTTGCACCGGACATCAATTTTCTACGCATTTCAACATCCGCATAACCAATTTCAGTAACATGAGCAGGTATCTCTTTGTAACCCATTTGAGTTAATGAATTTTGGCCAGCAATAATTAATTTGGCACCAATGGCTTCTGTTGCTTGAACTGCAACATTAACGCCTTTGCCTTCATATACACGACCCAAGAATAAAAAGTAATCTTCTTTCTTTTCTTGGAATGTAAAATCATCAGGATCAAAATAATTTGGAATAACCGCATCATACCAATCTTGTTTGCAACTACCAACGGCTGTCATTCCATAATAAGCGTGATAAATTGCATACGATTCAAAAATCTTCCAACGAGCCCAATGTCCACCAGCGTAACCAATTCCTGGTTCAACACAAATTAAATCTGGATGTGCATCACAAACTGGACGAACACCTGATCCCCAAAAAGGAAGAATAAAATCGTGTTTTTGTTTCCTTAATCCAACTTCACGAATAGCATTTTTATAGAATGTTTGATAAGCATGGTCATTAACATCAAACTTGTAAAAGTTCTTACGCCAATCATAATCACCATAAGCAATTTCTAAATCTTTATTGGTGGTGACTGTGACGTGTTCATCACAAACTAAATCCGAATCTTCATGGCCGTAATGTATGATGGTGTGGCCTAACGCCTTCATCATTTTGCCAAATTTAACTACCTTTTGTGTGTAAGCACACGCATTATATTCTTTTGAAGATACGGTATGTGGTAAACCTAAAATATGAAAACGCATAATAAAATCACCTCTTAAAAATTATATTGTGATTAGCCTTCTAATCATCTTAACAGTATTTATTGCTTGTGTGGGACGGAAATATAAATTAACCACGTTGTTTGAAACATCGGCATCAAATTGACCAAGAGTAATATCACTTACAAGTTCACCGTATTGAGTCATGAAGGCACAAATTCCATTGTGCATTACCCTTAACTCAATTACTTGATAAAAAGAACCTGATGTTATTTGTATTTCATATTTGGCACTTCGATATGTGTAAATATCAAAATTATCAACAGCAATTGAATTAGTTGTTGTTGTGTCAAATTGAATAATCGATACACCACCACCAGCAGCCTCTAAAGAGGTGGCAGATGTAATGCGGCCAAACCTATCTACTGTAAAAATAGGAACTCTGTTTGCAGAACCATAAGTTCCAGGACTAACACCCGTATCTGTAAGAGTAGAAGTTCCTGTTCCACCAGTGGTTGTGCCACCCGTACTACCAGTTACAATTGTTGTGCCTGTTCCTGTGCCTGACGTTAAAGCAGATGCAAACGGATTATTATACAATACAGCTGAAGTATTTACTGTTACAGCCAAAGGCTTTGCAGTAGCTAAATCAGTTTTTAATTTTGTTGTGCCAACTATTTGCAATAAAGAATTTTGTGTATCACCAACACCAGAAAAAGTCAAAACGGTTTGATAATCTCTTACAATTGCCAACGAATTTTGATAAAAATTAATATCTCCGTTTCTTCTGGTTGCCAACAAGGTTTGTAGAGAATTAACATCTGTTATAATTGTGTTAATACTAGAAACAGAAATGTTACTGTATGTGTTACCATCTTCAACATACAGAGAATTACCTAAAGTTCTTGAATCTATAATTATTGCATTACTTCTCGAATCAACATCATCACGAATATAAAGGCTAGTAAAATTTCCTAATACTGGTACGTTATTTTGTGTTTGATCCGATTTATTGGTTAAGCTCAACACTTGGCGACCAATTGACAAGGCCGTATTTAAATCTGGATATAAAACAGTATTGGCTGATCGTTCAATACCAGATATATAATTTGTGTGTGTTGTAAAATCAGAAACAGCCGTTAATGCATTTATAATTGAAGAATATAATGTGTTTGCTTGAGTTGGAGCTACATTAAAAGTTATTGAACTTGTATTACAGTTTGCGGCCATTCCTGTAAGAACAACTGTCATATTACTTAATACTGATGAATATGGATTTTGATAATAACCTGTTGCTGTTGATGTTGCAATATCATCAACTTGCCATTGACTTAAATTAATTGAAGAATTATTAAGAAAGTTATTTGCACCGGGAGCTAAATCAACATCATCACCAAATTTGGTGGTATCAAAATTATATCCTAATCTATTGTATATACTGGACATATTATGATTCCATTGGTGCGTTTAATGGAGGCGAAGTTGGGAATCCACGATTTCCAATGTGAGTATGCATATTAACTTTTATTCTAAACATTTGTACTGAGCCAAACATATCCGAAACCATTGGTGCAAACATTGAAATGCCGGCATCAATTGTTGTACCTGCTAACATATAACCTAGAGTTTCAACAGATTTATTACCAGATACAGAAAGACCTGCTGTAATATTTCCATCTGCTTGGACAGATTGAGATGTACCTATATCACCACGAACATACAAATCAGCATTCACATTAACAGTTGAAGCACCTAATGTAATATCGCCAGAAGAATTTATTTCCACATCACCGTCAACGGATTGTATTGCATCTCCAGAAACGGATTGATTTACATCACCTTTAACATTTTGATATGCAGACCCATCAATTTGTGTGTAAGCATCACCTTTAATATGAAGTGCTGAATCTCCTTCAATAGTTATGTTACAAATGCCTTTAATTAATACGTTTTTATCGCTTGCAATAATTTCATAGCCTTTACCAACAATTCTATGAACTTCATCACCGTTAGGGTGCATCTCAATAAACGAACCTGAACGGTGTTGTATACGAACACGTTCACGAGTTGGTGTGTCATCCATCTCAAATGAATGACCTGATTCTGTTTGTTGTATATTGTTATAAGAATATATTGGTTGGTAATCAGTATTAGCTGCTGATTCCGGTTCCGTCCATGACATATTGGCCATTATGGTTTCACAATCGTATTTTGAATTGGCACAATAGTTTCTTTATCGGTCAAAGCTAGTTCTGCTGCAATAGCTGATGAGTTCGCTAAAGAAACATTTCCTTCTGTAATATTTTTTTGAATTTCTTGACCTACAGCAATTGCACCAGATATACCACCAAGAGCTTCTTTTAAACAATCTTGTAGAAATTTGGCTATTCTTGCTGGTAATGTAGCAACGTATTGAATTATTTTTTGTAGTTGATCCATTAAATCTTTAACAGCTCCGGCATATTGTTGTATTTTTTTAATAAATTTTTGTATTACTTTAACTTGTGCTTTAATTGTTTTTATAGCACTTCTGATTTCATCAGCAAATGGACTTGAAGATGTACTAGCCCAAAGGCCTTTAATTGCGGCTCTAATTGTTTCTACCAATTCACTTGTTTTAAATGCCATTTTAGCAATTTCAAATTTCATATTTACTGAGATGTCACACACATGAGCTAAATTAGCATTGGATTGTGAAATGGCTGTTTTATCAACCACACCTCTAGATAAAGGTGAAAGTGTAGGTTTGCCTGCTTCATATTGAACTTGGCCTGATGGTGGTGTTGCCGGTTTTAAATCACTTTGAGGTGAAAATCCTTTATTTTTATTTGGCACAGCTTCGAGGCCAGGAAAAACACCCATCATTATTGGTGATTGTGATGAATTTCCATCAGAAAAGAAACCCATTACATAGTCACCTAATCTAGGTGCACTAAATGATTTTGAATTGTTTACTGGATTAACGGCTGCAGCCCAAGGTAAATCCTTTGTTGGCAATTCCACCAAGTTATCTGTGTGGTGTCCGAAGATACGAACTTTTGCACGACCCAACTTGGCCGGATCATTAACATCTTCTACTACACCATACCACCAATTAAATCCATCTTTACCTATAAAATTGTTCATTCTGCCACCGCTTCTTTAAATGCCGTTTGATCTATTTCTTGATAATTATTTGGTACACTATCTTTACTAATTTCAAGAACTGTTTGATATTTATTTGGCTGTATGATATGTCGAACTGCTGTAACCAAATATTTACCTGAATAAAATTTATCCAATTGTTTTTCGTTTGTTTCTGGTCTTAATGACATTAAATTAAATTCGATTGTTCTGCCTACTGTTAAACCTGGATCACCAGGTATTGTTAATTTAACAACAGTATAATTGGCCAAAGCAATTTGTGCCGTTCTACTTGGTACATATGTTTCTACTGCAATGTTTTTTGCAACTGATCCTGGTATTTCTTTAAAGTAAGCTGCCTCATTTTGACCAGCATTTGACAAAGCCACTTTTAGTGTTGCATCATATGTTTCGTATTGAGTTAACCCCAATCTATTCTTTAGTGTATTACTAACTTCACCTTCATTTAACGTAACTGCTTGGTTCTTATACTTTAAATAATTAAAATCGGTTACTTTGTATGACCTTGTTAATGGATCAATTGAAATTAATCTGTTTGCAAATGTGCCAGAACTTATTTCGTTGACCGAATCATATGTTTTAACAAATTCATAATCCAAAACACTTATTGTTTTTTCTTTGAAAGATTGTTTATTCATGTCGATGTTTTGTGCCTGATATTTGTAGGTAGCATATGGTTCTTCTTTAAACATGGACTGCAATGATCGGTAATTAAACCCATCTTTAGTTTCAAAGAATAACATATCAGCACCAACGGAACCATTATTTGCTGGTCGAGCATAAGTTGACAACCAACTAATCGCTTCAAACGGTTTTAACCGAGGTATAACAAAATCATATAAACCAGTTGTTGATTCAATATTATTAATTTTACTATTAGGCACTTTTAATTTATCAACCAATATGTTTTCTACAATAGTGGATATTTTTTGGCCAGTATACGATTTACTAATTTTAATTTGTTCAGATAACAACAATTCTTCCGAACAGAAATATAGTGTGTATGTTTCAGTATTTAAATTTCCTGCAGGTTTTTTACCTCCAACCTTATATACTCGAAACAATTGGTCATTGTTGTTTGATCCATTTTTTACTTTACCAAAATTAACTTCAATAAATTCATTCCCCGTTAATTGAAAAAGTTCAACAAATCCTTGTGAATCGGTTACTGTAATATAACCTGAGGCTGTAAAACTATACAGATCCTCATAATAGGACATATCAATCATTAAACGCTTTAACTCAAATCTTTGACCACTTGACGTTAAAAAATTTAAAGTTTCTAATGAATAGTCTTGTGCATAGTAGGCACCAGGAGATTCCACACCTAAGGAAGATTGATCAAATTCTGCCATATTAAGCCATTAATTTTTTAAACTGTTTTTCCAATTCACCCACATAAATTGAATTTAATAATTTTATATTTCTATACGATTCGTTTAAATCTGTTTCGTATTCATAATATGAAACTGTTTTGCGGCTAGTGGTTACAGTAAATGGTCCGGTTGCCACACTACGTTCAAACACTCCCGCTTGTAAAGTATTATAAGATTGTTGATCAATAATATAATTGTCAATTGTCGTGGTACTTGTTCTTGAGTCAAATTTGGTAATTATTTTTTCATAATGATGAATGGTAGCCTTAGCATTAAAATTATACTTATCTGTGATATAAGATTCTAAAACACTAGACTGCATTGGCCATTGCCATTGTGGGTCTAATATTTGATTTACGTATAAAACAATCCAATAACGATAAGAATCACCATAATATTTGTAAGCAATAATTTCTGGTGTATCTCCTTCTTGGATATCATATGAATAATATACTAATGGATTATTAAGTATGTCGGGAATAACACTACATCGTGCTATCAAATTCACCATTAACGAAGAATTGCCGTTTGTATCCGTTTTAATAATTTTTGGTAATGTGTCGAAATATTGCATTAATAACCTTCTTTTTCTATTTTTTCTCTTGTAATGAGTTCGACTTCTTTGAAATTTATAGTTACTGTTGTTTGAACTGGTGCACCATCACCAAAAGTTGAAAATCCGTTTGGAGAATAATTGATATCAATATTTTCAATTACACTCTCAGCAACTCGGCCAACATTTTGATTTCTTTTACCATTAAATAAAAAATCTAAATTAAATGTTGATGGAGGAACAAAAAACATACCTGCTGTGCCTTCTGCTAATCTTGGTGCAGCATGTGTTTTTAACATTCTAACAATTTTTGCAACTGTTTCCGCTTCTTTTTTAGAATATGGTGTAAACGTAAATGCCATCTGATATGTTCTAAAATCAATACCATCAAATAATAATTGTTGTTGTGGGTTAAAAGCAAATCCGGCACCCTTGGCCAATAATCTTGCTGGCCCACTGGTAGCAATAGAAGCGATTGCGCCGACTGCTGCTCCTAGTACAGGAACTTGAGCAGCCGCATTAACCAAACTTAATTGTCCGTATGAAGCAGAATATGTAAAAGCCATTGTGTCTGGTATATACAATGATATTGCAGCAACAGATTTTTTGGTTGGGTTTTTAATGTTGATACTGTCATTACCTAGAAAATCTTTCAATCCAGCAACCGATTTATCTAATTCACCTTCAAGTGATATTTTTCCACTTTTTATATTGTTAACATAAGATGTAACAGCATTTAATCCTGATTCTAAAGAACTACCAGCATTATTGACAGCACTATTAACAGCACCAAATAATTTATCTTTACCTTTAATAAAACTGCTCTTTACACTTTCATATGTTGCTGGTGTTATTTCATTGATATTAATTACAACAACATGGCCTCTTGTGGATGTTTGTAAATCTCTAGGATATTGAAGATCGGTTCGACCAAATTTATTTCCAAATAAGGTACCCAATGGGCCATCAACTAAGGCTCCTGGTATGGAAACTCCACCTATGGAATTTGGTATGGAAATAACGGCCATTGGATCCTCTATTAAAAAAGTTATACATAGTATTTATATGGCTTATAATGGACGTTTTACACCTTCTAATCCTCAAAAGTACGTTGGGGATTCTAATAATATCATTTACCGCTCTTCTTGGGAGTGTAAGATGATGAATTGGTTCGACAAAAATCCAGATATTGTATCGTGGGCGTCAGAAGAATTGATTATTCCTTATAAATCTCCAAAAGATGGACTATGGCACCGTTACTTTCCAGACTTTTTGGTTAAAGTTCGAACCAAAACAGGAGTGTTGAAAACGATGTTACTTGAGGTTAAACCTAAAAAACAAACAATAACACCCGAAGTTAAAAAAAGATTGACAAAACAATACATAAATGAGGTGGTTACATATGGAATCAATCAGGCCAAATGGAAGGCCGCCACAGAATATTGTTTGGATCGTGGATGGGAGTTTAAGCTTATAACGGAAGACCATCTAGGACTATAGACTAAATAATACAATGGGATCTAAACTTACACAACTAGCCAAAGAAAGAACAACTGCTCAATTACAAATAATGAGCCGTGATTCTCTTAAATGGTTAACCATGAAGATTGCTGAACTAAGAAATCCTTCCGGAATAGCCTCAACAATTAATAACGAAGCTTTTAGAAAAAGAAATCGTTTTGTGACTGGTGGATTATATTACTTTTATTATGACCCTAAAACAAAAAAAGACATACCATATTATGACCGCTTTCCTTTGGTTTTGGTATTGGAAAGATATGAAGATGGATTTCTTGGTTTAAACCTACATTATTTACCGGTAAAATACCGAATCACGCTTCTGGATAAATTGATGGATTACGCCATCCTTGACGGCAATAATGATATTATGCGTATGAGAGTCAGCTACGATATTTTAAACGCCTCCAAGCGTTACAGAGAGTTTCGGCCATGTTTGAAAAAGTATTTGTATGGCCACATTCAGTCAAAAATACTTGCCGTGCAACCAAATGAGTGGGATATTGCGGCATACTTGCCTATTCACCAGTTTAAAAAGGCTTCGGTAAATGAAGTTTGGCAAGATTCATTAGAAGAAATAAGGAAAAGTTAAATGCCAGGTACCATTAACGATTTTAAATCCAGTTTCACAAAAGACCTAGCGAGAGCAAATAGGTTTGATGTGAACATTCCTATTCCTTTAACTTTAATACCATATATCAAATCGGCTAGAAATTTAGTGTACCGTTGTGAGAATGCTAATTTGCCTGGTATAAGTTTAATGACAGTAGAACAAAAAATTGGATCTAATCCTGTTGAGAAGTATCCATATCTGACTGGTTATAACGACATGGATTTAACTTTTATTGTTGATGGTGATATGCAACAAAAAATATTCTTTGATGCTTGGATGAATTTTATTAATCCAACATACAATTATAATTTTAGATACAAAGGTGATTATTCCACGACAATACAGATTAATCAATATGATGTAGAAAACAAAGTATCATATTCTGTTAATTTGTTTGATGCGTTCCCAATTTCAATGAATCAATTAGATTTAGATTGGTCATCCGATAACCCACACAAGCTTTCAGTAACTTTTGCATACACTCGTTGGAGTAATAATTCTCTACAATCATTTGGTATGGAATTGGTCGATGCTGGCTTGGCCAATTTTTCTGATGTGGTTGGTGGTTTAGGTGGAAACGCTCAAGGTGCTGTAAGTGCAGCTGGTCAATCAATAGTGAATAACATACAAAGAAGTATTTTTAAGTGATTTTATAAGGAGATAAATTATGGCTTTACCAAAACTTGATGTGCCGACATATGAAATAGAATTGCCGTTATCTAAAAAGAAAATTAAATACAGACCATTTTTGGTTAAAGAACAAAGAAACCTTTTGATGGCAGTTGAATCGAATGAAACATCCACAATTCACCAAAATGTAAAAGATATCCTTTATAATTGTACCTTAACGGAAGGTGTCGATATTGAAAAATTACCCATCATTGATGTTGAATATTATTTTGTTAACTTACGTGCTAAATCAGTAGGTGAGGTTGTTGAATCAAAATATAAGTGCAATAATGAAGTTGAAGATAAAGTATGTGGTAATTTAATGGAAAAAGAAATTAATCTATTAGATTTACAGGTTGAACGCAAAGAAGGTGTTTCTGATGAAATTCAGTTGACCGACACAATCTCAATCAAATTAAAATATCCAGAGTTCAACATAGTTCAAGATTCATTGAAGTATAATAATATTACTGAAACCACATTTAATATGATTGCCAGCTCTATAGAGTATATCTATGATGGTGAACAATTCTATTACTCAGCAGAAGCACAACCAGGTGAAATGTTAGAGTTTGTGGAAGGCATGAATCAATCACAGTTTGCCAAGGTAGAGAATTTTTTTAATAATTTGCCAAGTTTAAAACAAACAGTTGAAATTGATTGCTCAAAGTGTGGGTTTCACCATAAAATAGAAGTAGAAGGCCTAGAAAATTTTTTCGGCTAATTTTTCGTCATGACAATCTGAGTAATTATTACAAGACAAACTTTTCATTGATACAACACCACAAGTATAGTTTGTCAGAGCTTGAAAATATGATGCCTTGGGAACGGGACATTTACGTTTCTATGTTGATTGCGTATATTGAAGAAGAAAACCAAAAGATACGAGAAAGACAAAGAAAAAAGTAAATGGACTATTTTAAAGCCAAAGACATCAGAAAAAAAGGTTTAATGTCTATGATGACCGAAAGGTTATCATCGGGTATGGGCACGGGTGCTGCCATTGGAAGTTCCATTTCTGATAGAACAAAAGCAACTTTTACCGGCATTAAACAACGCTTTGATCCACTAAACATCGCCAGAGTTGTAACTGGAGGTTCTAAATTTGCACCTGCTTTTCTTGGTGCTTTAACAGGAAGAAGTAAACGAGATATTGGTTTTTTTACCGGCAAAAAGCCACGAGATTATCAAGGAATAAAAAGTTCTCCTGTTGATTCTGGATCTGTAGTTCAATATCTTGGTCAAATATATGATTTGTTTGTTAAAATTGAAAACGATAGAAAATTAGAATTAGAACAAAGAGAAAGCCAACAAGAAGAAATTGAATCTAAAGAAAATCGTAGAAATCAGGCCCTCATTGAAGCGTTGACTACCAGAAAAAAAGCTAAGCCAACAAAAAAACAAACAAAAAAATTAGATGATGCCGGTAAAGAGATCGGCAAACAAAAAAAGAAAACAGATGAAGTAAAGGTTGTACCTTCAGCACCACCGGCACCAAAACCTCCTACACCAGCACCAACACCTAAACCACCAGCACCTACACCAACACCCACAGCACCAGCACCTAAACCTACACCCACAGCACCTAAACCACCTACTGCTGGCAAAATCGGTGGTGCTGCAATATTGGTTGGCGGTGCACTTGCTGGTACTGCCGCTTTAGTTGGTAGAGAATCTCTTGCGGCCAACATATCAAAATATGAAAGCGGCAAAGCCGGTTATAATGCGTACAACAAAGGTACTGTTGGTAATAAAATGATTCCGTCAGATAAGCCTATTGATTTTAGTAACATGACCATCTCTGAATATTTGAGGCGAGGTGCATTAAAACAAGGTGATCCTGATAGACTTTTTGCTGTGGGTAAATATCAAATAATTCCTGGTACTATGAAAGGTTTAATTGAAAAATTAAAAATAGATCCAGAAACAACTTATTTGGATCCAGCCACACAAGATATGTTATTTGCTAATGGATTAATTGGTCAAAACAGAAAAAAAGTAGATGCATATGTAAAAGGTCGAAGTGATGACCGAGATGGTGCAATATTAGAATTAGCTAAAGAGTTTGCTTCTGTTGGTATACCATATGATATGGACGTTGGCAAGAAAAAATTAAAAAAAGGTGATTCATATTATTCTGGTATTGGAGGTAACGTAGCTCATAATTCTCCTGAACAAGTAGGTGCCGCATTAGACGCTGACCGATTAAAAAATATGCAAGGTAATAAATCTACTGCTGTTCCGCCTGTATCGTCAGGTAATAAAATTGATTCGGAAACAAAAGAGAACATGGGATTAAAGAAATCTTTTCAGGAATCTCCAGCAACCAGTAAAAGTGTAAATAATACCAATATAAGTAATAAAACAACGGCCAGTAATGTGCCAGAAAAAGAGGATGATACCAATCCTTTGATTAAGAAAGCTAGATCAACATGAACTATCAAGAAGCCAAAAAGATAAGAGAAAAATCTTATATTTCATATCTGACTGAAAAGTTGTCGGAAGGCCAAGGCGTAGGTTCAGCCATAAAAGCAACACTATCTGATAAATCTAAAGCAAGGTCTAAAGGTTTTAGTGAGAAATTTGATCCATTAAATATTGCCAAGTTTATGACCGGTGGTTCTAAATTTGCACCTGCTTTACTTGGTAGCATGCTCGGTAGAACCCAACAAGATATTCAATATTTTTCTGGTACCAAAAAAGCAAAAGAAGTTGGCGCTACAGCCACAAAAATAGACACGTTGGATTCTGATAATAATGTGATGGATATTCTTTCTAAGATATACACATTACTAAAAACAACAAACGACAATGATACTGAACGTAGAGCAAGAGAAGGCAATTTTAAAGAAGAACAAGAATTAGAAAGAGAAAGAAGGCACAAAGCTTTGATTGAAGCTATTACAGGAAAAAAACAAACATCAACTACTACAGCAACAGCAACAAAGGCCGATAATGGTTCTGGTTTATTATCAACTATTTTGGGAATAGTAACTGGTTTGATTGGTGATGCGATCAAAGGTGTTATGTCAGTTATTGATGGCATAAGCACCTTGGTTAGAGGTATATTGTCGGCATTTAGTTTAGGACCACTTGGACCTTTAAGGCTTTTAGCAAGCTTAGGTTCTTTTTTGATTAGTCCTCTTGGATTAGGATTGATGGGTCTTGCAGCCGGAGCAATTACTGCATGGGCGTTTTGGAAAATGTTAAAAGATCCTTCTGGTTATGAAGCCGCAGATTCTGATTTAAGTAAAGGCCTGAATCAAGCAGAAAAAGTTGGCGGTTTAGCTGGCGCTAAAGATGAAATGGATCGTCAGAAAAAATTACCTGAATATGACAGAACAATGGCAGAAATAAAAAATTATCAATTCAGTTATAATGAAAGTGAACCATTAAACAACGTTCAATTGAAAGGTTTTGCCGAAAGAGGACCTGGTGCTCTAGAAGCTGTTGAAGATTATAAAATGGAAAGAGATAGAGTAAAGAAAGAAATTCTGACATTAAATCAAACTGCCACACCAGTTGACACAACACCACAAGCTTCACAAGCGGTGACGCCAACAGAAACACCAGCACCAAGTGAACAAATGTCCAATCCAAAAACGACCAGTAAGCTGAATGCCGTAACCAGTGAAAATTTAGAATTAAATTTACCAAGCACACCAGAATCGGTTACGACTGCGCAAATTACAAACAATACAAATATCAGTTCAACCAAGAGCCAAAAGCCAAAAGGTCCTATACCTTCTGTAAGAAATACGGAAGATTCCTTCCAGAGAATGTTATTTAACAGTTTGCGAGTTGTATAATAACCAAAAAAACCACACCGTATCTTTCGACAGAGGGTGTGGCCGTGTTAATGCTATTTAACTGTATTAATTTTCTTCAGCAAGTTTACTGAAATATGCCATATCATCATCTTCAGAATCATCTTTAAATGGAGAATCTTCTGCAACAGGTTTGGGTGCAGGCTTTGCTTTGGCTTGTTCTACGGTTGTACGTGGTGCTTCACCATTGAGACCAAGAACTTTATCTAAGCGTTGCTTCAAAGCATCATACGACTTGAACTCACCATCTTTTAAGAGTTCCTGTAGAGAATGTTCAGACTTCCAAATCTTCTCTAGTTCTTCATCGTCATTCAGCAAAGCAGCAGGCGATTCAAATTCAGACTTATCATAATTCTGATAACCTTCAACCTTACGAATCTTTAACTTGAAGTTGGCACCTTTCCACATATCAAATGGATTGATTGCTTGTTCATCTTCAAATTGTGGGTTCATGGCTTCTGAAATCTTATCAAAAATCTTCTTGCCAAACTTAAACAAAAATACTTTACCTTCATTTTCTTTATTTGAAGGATCGGATACAATATAAACGTTTGCAATGTAATTTAGTTTACGTTTTTGCTTACGTACAATATCTTTATTCGCTTCAATGCCGGAATTCCATAATGCAGAATTGTGTTCACAAACAGGACATTGCTGATTGAGTGTGGTTAAACAATTATCAATTAACCATCCACCTGGACCTTGGAATCCGTGTGAGAAAATCTTCACCCATGGTAACGCATCATCACCATCAACTGCTGGTGACGGGAGAAAACGAATTGTTGCCATGCCATTGCCAGATTTATCTACGGCTGGGCGCCAGTAGTTATCTGATTTATCGTTGCCTTCGGATGAGGTATTAAGTGCCTCGATTGCTTTAGATAGTTTGTCGAGGTTGCCAGATTGGCGTTTGAGGTTCGCAAATGAACTCATAATTTACTTCCTTTCGTATAAACGGTGTATAAACGGTGTATTAAAAACGACTTGTCCACATACTTCTCATAATATAGTAATATTTATCCAATGTCAAGTGTACATTTTCAAAATACCGATGGTAGTAATGGCGTCCGTGTGAAGTATACCAATACCATCTTCAACTCGCCATTGGTCAATGTTCTGTGAAGTATCATCAATCAATAGTGAATTTGAATTAGAAAAATCTCTCTTAAATCTTTTACCTGGAACCAAGTTCACAGGAAACTCAATGTTTTGGTTATTCAACCATTCAATCTTTTGTTCTCGGATCTCTGCATCCCGTTTCTCAGAAGAAGTGGAAGAAAGAATCTCTGTTGGTACCTTTAATGATCTGAGATAGTTAATTAACTCCATAGCATCAGGCATCAAGTTCAATGTAGCAAACTGCCTTTCAGCAATGAACATGGTGAAGAACTTGTCAAAGGTTTTATAGGTGTCGGCCTCTTTCGGTTCAATTTTGTACAATTCCTTGTATCGTTTATTGAAATCGGCAATCACACCATCCATGTCCAAGTAAATCTTGGTAATCTTATGCATATTCTTTAATCTTTTCTTTCAAAATTTGTTTGAACTTTTCTTTATCATAATGTAGAAATGGTTTATATTTCACACATTTAGTTTTAAAACTAGGCCAAACAATATCATCATATATTTCTTTTTCCCACATCGGGAAAAAATTCATCAGGTCGTTCAAAATGATAAGTGTTTCAAGTGTTATATCTCCTTGTGTAGTATACTGCATCAACTTAGGAAATTCATTGTTTCTTACCACTAATAAATCATTTGGATTTTTTACGTTATCTAATAATACAATTATATCATTCTCAAAGGTATATGTCAAGCTCTGTTGAGTTTTTTGCCACTTGGTATAATTCTCGTCACCATCCTGAAGTAAATCGCCCACCCAATCACCTTTGCCTTGTATAAAATTGGCAACATAAAAGTCCTTGAGTTCTTCTAAATTGTATTTACGGGATAGTTTATAGAAATGATATTTTGATTTGTTAGTGGTAAATGTCTGTTTAGATACATTTGTTTTTCCGTTATATTTAAAGTAATCATATGAATCGGAAGTAAAATGCAACTTCAAGGCATTCCATAAAGCATATGCGACAAAACCGGTATTCTCCGTCATAACTTAAATTGGCAATCTGGATGTTTTCTTTAACAAATTATTATCTTGTGCCTCTTCTTTAATCTTTGATTTGAGTGCGGGTGAGATTAATGTTGCGGCCACTTCAATTTCTAAACCAGTTTCTTTGCAATGGTGGCAGATGGCGTCCATATAACCCAAACCATTTTCTGCCACCAAATTTTCAATCATCATACTAAATTTTTTAATTTCTTCACGATTAGGCATAATTTAAATTCTACTGTAAAATATATGATTACCTATTTTCGTTACAACCTTTTGTTTATTCCAACCAGGATTTACATAAACTGCATGGTAATACAATGCGTTTGTTTCTGCTATTTTATCATGTAGGACTGGAACTGTCAATGCTCTTTTTGCAATTAGTAGAGATTCTTCCCATCTGTACCGATCTTGTCCATGTACCATTTCTTTGACCATACAAGTCCATGAAAATTGGCATACCGTTCTTAAATTTTGATCCGTTGTTTTCTGATAAACAACTGAACATATATCTCGTGGAAAAATGCCACTATTAACACGATTCATTGTGACCTGTGCTACGGCTAATTTACCCTCATAAGATTCGCCTGCAGATTCATAATAGATATTTTTAGCAAGGCATTCAATTTGTTTTAGATAATCTGCCGATACTTGTTTTTGTGTTGTATTTGTAATAAACTCTCTCGATAGAGTTGGTGCTGTATACACTATTGTTAATACTGCTAATATTACCGCTAATGTGTTAAACTTCTGTGTGTTAAACTTAAACATCTTTCTTCCTTATTGATTGCGGCGGCCAAACATCTGGCCGCCTTGGTCTCCAATTACGAATTTGTTTTCGATTTTATTTTAACTTCAGGTTGTGGAGTGGTTTGAGAAACGAATTGATTGAGAGCTTCCGCTTTCTTTACAATTTCATCTTCTGTGGGGAATGCCGGTAAGGCGGGGTAGTCAGGTGATGTTGTACCAGCAATTTTAGCTGCATCGACCTGTGTATGCCATTGCTGTTGTAGAGCATCACGTTTTGTGTGATAATCATCAGTTAGCATATCTTTGGCCATTTTTAAGAGTTCTAGCCGAATCTCATAAGGTGTCATACTCATTTACTTCTCCTTGTGTGTGTTTATGTGTGTTACCAGCGGTTTGTGTGATGCTGGTGATTTATTTATTCAATCTAGCATTTGAGGGCTTACCTTTTCTCGCTAAACTTAATTTTTTTCTATATTCTTCACTATAAATGCCAACCTTGCCTTTGTTCCACGGATGATTACCTTTAGGAGCTCCTTGCTTTAGGTTGTAATACCTTTTACCAAATTCAAATTTTTTTATTTTTGATAGAAATGATTCTTCAATTTTTCTTGCTTTTCTTTTGGTGTCACCAACAAAAACTATTTTACGCCTAAAATCTTGAGGTCTATAGTTTATTTCAGCAGTTAACCATCTAGATGAAGAAATATATCCATCATCAAATTCACCTGAATGTGAACCAATATAAAACATATTTCTCAATTTATCATGCCAAAAATAAACAAAGTGTTTCATTGAAATCTCCTTATACTCTAGGAGTATTTATTACTGCAAAGATTTCAATTTGCGTTAATTTTGTGATAATTGTTTCTGTTGCCAAGCACAATTACCGAAAAGCTCCTGCTTACCGTTTAGGCAGCTAGACGATACTCACTATCATTAGCGTTTATCTTTTTTTGCTTCTTCGACCGAGTGTCCTCAATCCTAACGTCTTTAGCTTTGACGATTCTCCATTGTTCTAATTATTGCCATGTCGATTCTGAAACACCCCCATCAGAAGTATATTACCACAACTATAATGTGTGTTTGCTACCGATAACTCGGTTTGTTAATATACTTTTGGTGGAGGTGGGCGGATTCGCACCGCCGTCCACAACAACATTCAAACAACTTCAACGAATTACTTTACAGCTTCAGTATGCTTATGTTTCAAAGATTTTTTCAATAACTTAAACCAAAGTTTTTTAACCTTTTTAACATTATGCTCAACTTCAGCTTCATATAGGTTTTTAATTAGCTCTTTAACTTTCATAGAATCTTCCTTTAAACAACTTCCACGAATTACTTCAACACAAAAAGCATCGTAATTACACCTAATGCAAAAGCACAGGCACCGGTATAAAATGCAAAACTTTTTATTTTAACTTGTTTTACACATTCTTTGCTAGGCATTATAGAATCCTTTCTAGTAACCAAATAACAAAAAGAAAACTTAGGCCACCAGCCAAAAATTTTAAAGCCCCGTACTGTCTTTCGTTCTGCTCGGGTGTGCAGAGTTTTTTCCAATATTTGTTCATAGTGTCCTATTATAAGTGTTTATACTTATATAGGCAACCAGCTTAGTTAATGTTTACCATTTTTCTCATAATATGAAATGGCATTAACTAGTCCTGTGATATGGTCCTCGGTCTTTTGTTTGAATACGATAGGACTCGAATCCTCAACGGCCATGACGATAACCAAATCATGGATAGGTTGACCAATCAACTCCTCATACATCAAGGCGTAGGCAGATGTTTGCCAGAAGTAATCTTCAATGTCCTCATGGCTCTTAATTTTTTTGGATGTTTTAAAATCAATTACCGAAAGCACACCATCAAACTCAGCAATACAATCCACTCGGCCTGCCATCTTTAATTGTGTGGACCATAATGCTTGTTCTTGGTAATGAATATTGTTAATACGATTTAAATGTGGTTTGATTGATAAAAACATTTCTTGAGCATCAGGCATTACATCACCTAATGATTCATTGTTTAGGTATCGTTCACACAATGTATGAACATTTGTACCACGAGAGGTTGCTTTCTTGGTGATGGCATTGGCTACATCTTCACCTACTTTGTTACGCCATGCCTGAAAAATATGTTTCTTTTGAGCACCAATCACCGTGGTGACCGATGGTAATTTTGTACCATCTGGTAGTTTATAAAATCTTCGGCCATCAGGAAATGTTTCTGATTGCAAATCTTGTAATTGTTTCGGTGGGCAGTAATTAAACATTACCATTTTCCTATAGGACAATGTACAAAAGGTAAATTGACCTTAATTGGCATGTAACAATGGCATTGTGTACATATTTTTATTTTAACTTTATAATTCTCACAAGTATTACATATCTCTAATTTTGTATTTGCATTCATTTTACGTTACGTTATAGTTGGTTACATATTTTTCTCTGACAGCTTCGAAGAAATCTATATCTTCTTGCGTTAGTTCTATTTCATTTATTTCTTGCCTAAACCTTCTAGAAAAATTTTCCAATTGTTCAAATTCTCCCTCGTATTTGAAATATTGAGTTATTTTTTTTGTGTCATAAGCATCCATAATCATATGGTATCTAGGCTCATCGGAATCATTTCTAATTTGATGCCACAAATTCACCCAAACAATATATGCCGATCCATCAGCTGGCATGTGTAAATTTTTTCCTTGACATATATGAACACACTTTTTGTTTGTCCATAATGGTATGTGTATTCTGGCCATATAATCTGTTGTTTCAGCATCTTTGTGCACCAAGCTCTTACAATGAGGCTGTAAACAAGTTATTCTTACTCGCCTTGGTTCAAATCCCAAATCTTTCAATTTATCTACAACCTTTTTAATTTCTCCGACACAAGCTTGAGTTGGTCTATCGTGCTCCAAACTGTGAGCAATATTAAAATGTTTGTACGACTTCATAATCAATTCTTTTGTCGGTAGAAAATTTTCTAATTTTAATCCATGTTCATGCTGAACAACTTCCCAACCATCTTTCCAATCACCACGCCTACTCAAAATACTCCAACCACCAAACCCATGATAATTTTGTGTTTCAAATTCTTCACCTTGAACAACTTGATCACCTAGAGGAAAAACACTTTCTTCTACTTCTTTTCTTAATTTTTCAATATCAAATTGAATATCTAATTTTTCATACCACATTTTTTTGTTTTTCTTTCATTTCTATAAAATTGTTCAATAGATTAGTTGAATATGTTTGCATATCGGTAGACAATGAAATTCTCATATTTTTAGATTTATTAACATCTACGGAATGTAAAACATATGATGGAAAAAATACAAGTTTTCCTGGTTTCGGTGTTATTTTTTTAAATTTAGCTCCATTAACATTTTTATAAACCTCTTTGTCCCAATCTACACCACCACGGGGATCAATTAATAATAGGTCACCACAATCATCATCTGTTTGTATATAGTATGTTGCTGTTATTTTACTACCTCCATGATCATGTATTGCCATGGATTGTCCAGGTAAACTATAGTTAACCCAACCTCTTGTGTGATGAAATTCATATTCATCATAATTTTTTGCAACATAATCATATGTAAGTTCTGTCACCATTTTAATTATGTAATCATTTAATGATTTTACATGAGGTGTATTCATCACCCATATATTAGAATCTTTAATATTTTTAATTTTTTCATCTGTGTAAAAATATTTCAATTCACTTAATAAATTATCATTAAATTTTTCATCAAAATCTGTTTGTATTTCCCACACCGGTGTCACCCACCAATCATTACGAATTATATTCATAGACATCCAGTTTCTTTTAACATCTCACACACCGATTCATAATTATGTTTTCTTGTGCCTAAAGTTACGGCTTTTCTAAAAGGTTCTTCTTTATCCGATTCGACACTATGAATTTTCTTAACATTTAATACCCAAACTTCCATTGGTCGTGCCACGAAACTACCAATTTCTTTTAATTGCTCTTTTTTGTATATGAATCCATTTGTTTGATTTTTTATTTGAAATAAATTTAATTCATCATTCTTTGGTTCATAATAAACAGTTCTACAGTTATCAGTTTCAATATAGAAATTAATTGAAACATTTATATCACTATCGGTATGAGGAGGTATTTCTCTATCAATGGTCATCAATGACATATGAAAATCTTTCCAAACATTCTTTGGCAAAATATCATATATTTTTTCTTGTTCGGGAGACCATACTTTTTTGTAATGAATACCTTTTTTATTTAAATCCACAAATGTTTTTAATTCTTCTATAATGGCATAAATTGGTTTAGAGAATTTATAATTTATTTTTGAATACATTTCCACATTCCAATTTTTTCCAAACGACTAGCCCAACTCTTTAATATTACAGTATTATTGGTGTTTTTGTCAACCACCTTTCGTAAATCGGTAGATAAAGATATGCGTAAATCGTTTGATTTATTCTCCGTTACGCCATGAAGAACATATGATGGTGTGAAAACCAATTTACCTTCAATGGGTTTAATTCTTCGTTCTTTGACCATTGGAGTACCACTTAATCTGGTGTTTTTCCAATCAATTGCATTGGAACTATCAAATAATACCAATTCACCACAACCTTCTGGTGCTTGTATGTAATATGTGGCAGCAATGGCGGATTCTGTGTGGCCATGCACTTCCAAACCTTCACCTGGCTCATGCACATTAACCCACCCAAAAAAATGTTCACAACCTTTAAGGTTTAACATTCTGATTTCAGGAATTTGTTGTGTTATTGTTTTCGTGACAATATCAATAATTTCTTGTTTAAGAATATTTAAATTGGGTTTGTCATAATCCCATATACTGTAGTTTGGATTTTTATCTTGGCCTGTGGTAATTCCTTGGCCTATACTGAAAATTTCATTTAATAATGTTTTATTAAACTTATCATCAAATCGAGTTTGCACTTCCCAAATTGGAGATTTCCAAAATAAGTTTTGTGCATTTTGATACCAATGAAACTTTTCTCGGTCAGTTTGTGTTTCTATTCGATTTCCATTTATCATATGCTATAATCAAAGGTTGTGCTTGGTCATAATTAATTGTAACTTGGGGATTATTTTGCGAAACGGTATTTGCTGTTTGCCACGAATTACCTTTAATGTGGTCAAACAATGGAAAATTTCCAGAATTTAATAATTTAGATAAAACATTCACATGAGTTGTCATCATCGTAAAAACATTTGCTTTTTCTTCTTCGGGCAAATTTAAAACTGCGTTGAAGAAAACGTGACTAAAATAATAGTCAACATACTCATGCAACACATCTCTTTCTATGTTGTATTGGTCATATTTGGTTTCAATATTATTCATTAATTTTTTTCCTCAAAATTGGTCCAAATTTAAAAAATTTGATTATTTTATTGTAAATATTTGCAGAGTAATATGTTCCTGCAAATGTAGCCCAAATAAAATATATGGTCAATAAACCAACTGGTTTATTTTTATTTGGTAATTTGCCTATCAAACGACTAATTGGCCGGCCAACACGCATCAATATACGGCCAATGTCGTTATCTTTATCCACAACATTCATGAGGTAAGCCATATGTTGTGACCAAGGAGTTGCTATACGATGAGCCCACCTAATGAATTTTTGTTTTTCAGCTTTTTTGCGTTCATCTTTGGACATCCAAATCATAAAGTCTGCAGATTTGCCTTCCATACCATCAACAATAACTTGAGCCCAACGAATATAACCAGCATAAACTTCTGGATCATTTTCTCTCAACCAATTACCATATTTTTGGTCAGCATAAAAAATATCATGAGGCATCATACCGAGTTGATATAATTTATAACAAATAATTTTTGAACAATTACAAGCTTGAGCATAACATTGAAAACTTGTACAATTATATGTTGGTGGCGGTTGTTGATTACAATTTCCTGTTTGTAACCATGATTGGCTATCACAATTTGCACAATTAATAGCTCCACAATTAGCGCACACATGGCAATTTTGACTTTGATCACCGCATCCACAATTACAATTTGATGGGTCAACTACAGGACAATTTCCTGAAGCGCAGTTTTCACAGCAATTATTAATTCCCGTGCCGTTGCAATTTCCTGCAGTATTATTTTGAAAATAACTTAGGCCATAAAATCCAGCCATATTAGGAGTACCTGGTCGTATAGACGGCAATACTAAATTATTTAAAAAATTTAAATCACTAGAATATGTTGATGCTTGACCAATTTCTTGATTAATTTGGGATACGGATATTGGTCCAGATGATGGTAATGTCATTTTTACGTCCTAATCTTTATTATTCAGTATTTATATTGTTTCTACTTTGGATTTTCCGTAAATTTCGACACCCTCAATCGTACCAATCTTCTCACTAATTATTTTGATGGGTATGATTTTCTTTTTCAAATCTTCTTTATGTTCATAAATTGTACCAAAAATATCTTGCCTTTCGAGTGGTAGACCATCACCTTTTATGAGTGTTGGTATATAACCCGTTATATCCTGTATAGATAAAACAAAAAATGGTATGTTATCCGAATATGAATTTGCACAAGATATGTCCCAAAATTTTTCATCCAAGAACATACAGGCACCCTTACAAATATGTAGTACAGGACAACCAGAACATTCTTTACGGTTCGACCAATGTGTTGATGATTTAATTGATACATTATCATAATCTTCTAATGTACCTCCGTGATGCGACTCGCCATTTTTTGACATTTCAAGAGAACTTACGTTTTGGCACGTCATTACATTACCACGCAAATCTACAGCTAAAGCTTGTTCTTCATCCATGCCACATTTTTGACCTAAAAAATCCGATTTTCGGTGAGCAAGAACACTTTTGGTAAATTGAAACGTTTTTTCTTTTGGAATAGTGAATCCAATTTTGCCGCCTGTGGAAAATATGTCAGCAAAAGCCGTTCTTCGATATTCAAAATGGTCTTTTTTTGTTAGTAAAGAATTTGAAATTCCTTCTTCATCGTAAGCATCTACGATACCTCCTTCACCTAGTGTTACAAATTCATCACCAGTTAAATTCACAAACCATTCATAAACTTCTTTACGACTTCTATTTTTTGCGTTCATCATAGGATTAAAACTTATTACTTTACCCAAACGCTTCATCATTCTATAAAAACCCAATATTCTTTCTTTTTGTTCAGGATCGTCAAACGGATCTGGCCCACGAACTGATTGACCAGGCCCATCATGTGAAATGGCCACATCAAAATCATACATCATCAACCAATCAATAATATCATCTGTAAGAATAGATCCGTTTGTAATAACAGAAAATCTTGGTTTTCTTTCCCAATTCTCAAATTTTTCTGCCAACAATTCTGCTAGTGGTTTCATTGTTTTCCAATAAACAAATGGTTCACCACCCCAAAATTCTATTTTCAATCCTTTACTTTCATCAAATTCTAAAACTTCTAATTTTTTCATAAAAGCATCAATGTCTTTTTTAGATGTTTCAGGCATACGTTCAACAAATTTTTGTGAGCAATAATCACAAGAATAATTACAACTTAATCCCATTTGAATTTTAAGTGTTGTGATTAACTTTGATTTCTTTAAAGGATTGTTTTTATCAAATGCTTTATATGGTTTTGTGTATTCTTTAGGAATTTCAATTGGTTGCGGATATTCATATACGATACCATTGGCGTCCTTTAAAATATTGCTCATGTTATCATAATAAAATATTTTCTTATCATCTTTTGATTTTTCAGCGTGTATTTCAAATAACATTATTTTTCCTGTAATCTTTTAATTGGTCGACTTCTCTTTGTAACTTTATATATTCTATCAATTCCTGCCGAATTTTTTCCTTGTTTTGATATTCGTAATATAGCCGCTGTTGTTTTGACATCATTCTTTTTTTGCTCATTAAAACTCCTATCGTTATTATTATATTTTGGAATTTTAGAAGCAGGTTCTACAGGATTAACTTTGCCATTATCTGACCTCCTGATGTTAAGTAGAAGTGGAAGTTGGTTGTTCACTATTACCATTCTCTAGGCAACTTTGTCTTGTGTGATTTGTGTAGTGTATTTCCTGGTACCGTATCTTTAATTCGTTGTATGACACCTTTCTCAAAGGCAGAATCGGCAGTTTTGGTACGAGGAACATTCATACGACCCACATCACCAAAAACTGGTAGGTTCTCGGCTGAATGGTATCGTTGTAGATGTGGATTTGATTGTATGAATTCATCCAACACCGTGTATGACATACGGTGTTCTTCGATTGTGTTTGTTTCTTTATTTAAGAAATCATAGGTTGGCATTAACTATACTCATGGGCAAGTGATTCATTCATTTTTCGGAACCATTCTTTCATAAAGACTGGTACTTCTCTACTATTTATCTTACCTTTCCATGACCAAAGGTGTGATTTATTCATACGATAATAATTATGATAAGATTGTAATGAATTGTCAGGTACTTTACACTCATCTGGCATAGCAGGTGTGGGACCAGTAAACGAACTAATTGGACAATTATCTGGTACACGAGCCAAGTCAGGTATCAATCGTGCTGTGGCATGAACTTTACCATAACGATATGTAAACTCTTTAAGTAGTTCACACCACATATTATAGAGCCAGGTATAGTTGGCCTTACTTTGGCGAACCCATATGGCTGACGGATGGTTCATCATCGTAGGCTTCATCAATCGTTCTTCACGTTCATCCGGTAGTCGCCACCGTTTGATATTACGATTATTGGTTGTTTTACCAAGGTACATCTCACCATCAAGCACACGGTGTGCAGTAGAGAGCAACTGAGCATACTCAATCACCATCTTACAAACATGGCGATCAACGTGCATCTCAGCACATTTCACGGGATCATTATCTAGATAAAAAATATTCATAACATTCTAATTAAACCAATTGTATCGATTGTGGTTAGCAAGATGTAGTTAGCAAGCATGCCAAATGATTTCCGAGTGTAACTAGCCCAAGCATACAGAGCACAACCAGTAATCCAAACAGGATATAAAATAAGTAACGGTGGGTTCGGAACGGTAAGTGCCATAGTAATAGAGCAACCAATACTAATAGCCCAAGCCAACAACTCAACAATGAAACGGAAACGGCCACTTCGCCAATCATCACGAATCCAATTAAATAGATTATAAAATAAATCGTTCATCAACATTCATCAGAGCGAATCAGACTTTTTTTACCATTAAAGATAGAATCTAAATCATCGAGATCAACTTTTTGAATTGGCTCAATTTGGCTGAGAGATTTCGATTCTTTTACAATTTCTAAATTACCATCGATGTGATATCCACAACCTTTTAAAAAGGTTTCAAATTCACCAATAACGCCATCTAAATGATCGGCATTAAACTCAAAAGTTTTTTTGGTGACAATGGCATCTGCAAATGGCATTGGTTCATCTTCACAGATAAATGTAAATTTACTCATAGTGTTGGAATCTCCAACGGTTTAGCGCTACCTTTAAGTGCTTTAACACGTTTTGCGATATCTTCACTTGAAACGGTTTGCATAGCGAATTGTTTGAATTCATCATATTCATTTTTTACTTTTAGAATACCGCCATGTAGCAAAAATAATGCACAGCCACCTGTACTCAAAGGAGCAACTTCACTAACACCATCCAAATTAATAATTACTTTACATTCTTTTTCTACTGAATCCACTTCAACGAATAAAGCCATCACACTTCTCCCTTTTCAGATTTATTTTCTTTCAGTTTGGCCAACTTGGCACGTTTCTCAGATACTTCCGCTTCAATCATCATGTTTTTCCAATGGCCTCGTTTATTTGATGGCATTAGAGCAAGCATACGTTTTGTTTCTTTACTTAATTTAAAATCACCGTTTGTTTTCATTTACCTACCTTTTGAATTACTTCACCTTTATCACAATCTTTAACACGAACCAACAATGTATCG
>Ga0247834_1001038_pt1 | contig 50307 bp, 48 predicted proteins | sample LaCruzMarch2015__8_FD_187118 | JGI IMG/M metagenome (GOLD analysis project Ga0247834, IMG submission 187118) | Freshwater microbial communities from meromictic Lake La Cruz, Castile-La Mancha, Spain - LaCruzMarch2015_12m | ecosystem: Environmental > Aquatic > Freshwater > Lake | place: Spain... | reverse complement strand
TAGATGAAATGATGAGTCAATTTAACAGAAGAAGAAAACTAATTGTTGATGGATTAAATAGCATTAAAGGGATTACTTGTAATAATCCTGGAGGAGCTTTTTACGTATTTCCCAATATTAGTGGGACCGGAATGAATGGTAATGAGTTTGCAGATAAATGTTTAAATGAAGCGGGCGTTGCAATTATCCCGGGCGTAAGCTTTGGTAAATCTGCCAAAGATTTTGTAAGATTTAGTTTTGCCAACTCTTACGAGAATATAGAAAAAGCTTTAGAAAAAATTAAAAAAACTGTTGTCAAATAAAGTTTTTTTTTCAATCTCAAAGACCTATATATATCAATCAAAATAATATAAGTTTAAGCCATGTCTACTTTAGTAATGCCAAAAATTGATCAATCAGTTTTAAATGATAGAGAAAAAATTGTTCGTGATTTAAAAAGATTTACTAATCCAATTAATATTGTTTCAGATCCTGAAGGTATAATTCCTTATGAAACAGACGCATTGAGCGCTTATAAACAAAAGCCAATGGTTGTTGTACTTCCTGAAAATACAACTGAAGTTAGTAATATTTTAAAATATTGTCATGAAAATAATATTAAGATTGTTCCTAGAGGATCTGGCACAGGTCTTTCTGGAGGAGCGTTACCTTTAGCGGACGGTGTTTTGTTAGGTCTTAGTAAGTTTAATAAAATTCTAGAAATTGATTTTGAAAATAGATGCGTTGTAACGCAGCCTGGAGTTACAAATTTATCTCTAACTAAAGCAGTTGAACACAATGGCTTTTATTATGCACCTGATCCTTCAAGCCAAATTGCCTGCTCCATTGGTGGAAATATTGCTGAGAACTCTGGAGGTGTTCATTCTTTAAAATATGGAACCACAACTAATAACGTTCTTGGTGTTGAAATTGTTTTGATGAACGGAACAGTTATGAAATTTGGTGGAAAAAAATTAGAATCTGAAGGTTATGATTTATTAGGTTTAATTACAGGATCAGAGGGATTGCTTGGAGTTTTAACAGAAGTAACGGTTAAAATTTTAAAAAAACCACAGTCAGTCAAAGCTCTACTTTTAGGTTTTCAAAGCGTTGAAGATTCTGGTCAGTGTGTTTCAGATATTATTTCAGGCGGAATTATTCCTGCGGGAATGGAAATTATGGATAAGCCTTTAATAAAAGCAACAGACGATTATGCCAAGGCTGGATATCCAAAAGACGTTGAGGCAATTTTAATTGTGGAATTGGATGGTACAGAAAGTGAAGTAAATATTTTAATAAAAAGAGTAGAAGAAATTGCTAAAAAAAATAAATCAACTTATTTACGCATAAGCAAAAATGATGAAGAAAGATTAAGATTTTGGTTAGGAAGAAAAGCTGCATTCCCAGCAATTGGAGATATGTCGCCTGATTATTTATGCATGGATGGGACAATTCCTAGAAAAAAATTAGCTGAAGTTTTAAAAGAAATTACTAAGCTTTCGCAAAAACACGGTTTAAAAGTTGCGAATTGTTTTCATGCGGGAGATGGAAATTTACATCCTCTGATTATGTTTGATTCAAATATTAAAAGTGAATTAAAAAAAGCAGAAAAATTCGGCGCTGATATTTTAAAATATTGTGTAAAAGTAGGTGGTGTACTCACAGGAGAACATGGAGTTGGAATTGAGAAAAGAGATTTAATGTGTGAAATGTTTAATGATGAAGACATCCAACAACAACTAAACATTAAACAAGCGTTTGATGAAAAATCTCTTTTAAATCCAGGCAAGGTATATCCAATCCTTCATCGTTGTGCAGAAGGCGGAAAAATGCATGTTCATAAAGGAGACACAAAGTTTAAAGACATCCCAAGATTTTAATGTCAGAAATTTATTCGCCATCAAGCGAACATGAAGTTGCAGATTTTATAAAAAATTGTAATTCACAAGAGATTCCAATTGAAATTACCGGACATAATTCAAAACCAATTGGTAGATTAATTCAGTGTTCAAAATCTTTAAATTTAAGAAACTTAAGTGGAATTATCGAATATTTTCCTGAAGAACTTTATATTAAAGTTAAATCAGGAACGCCGCTTGATTTAATTGAGAAAGAGTTAGATAAAAAAAATCAGGAATTATCTTTTGAACCCTCCGACATGGGATTTTTATATAATGGTAAAAGCAACAAAGGATCTGTTGGTGGAGCTGTGGCGTGCAATTTATCAGGATCACGCAGATTTAGAGCGGGCGCTTTAAGAGATCATATTCTGGGATTTAGAGGAATAAATGGCAAAGGTGAAATTGTAAAATCAGGAGGAACTGTTGTTAAAAATGTAACAGGTTATGATGTAAGTAAACTTATAACTGGAGCATACGGTACCTTAGTTGCCTTGACTGAGATTGTATTGAAAGTTCAGCCAAAAAATGAAGAGAGCCAAACTTTATTAGTTAATAATATTAACTTAAAAAAAGCTTTAAATATTTTTTCAAAATCAATGCAAACTTCTGTAGAAATTTCAGGTGCATGTTTTTATCCAGCAAAAATGTCCAAGTTTTTTAAATTAAACGATCTAGACACGACAACTTCAATTACTGCTATCCGTCTAGAGGGACCGAAAATTTCAGTGGTTGAGAGAGTCAACACTCTAAAAAAATTATTTGATGAATATAAAAAAACAATTTCAGTTCTTGAAAATTACCAATCAAGAATTTTTTGGCAAAATACAACAGATCTGCAATTTTTTAATAATAGTACAAATGTAGTTGTAAAAATAATTTTACCACCCGTTAATACTGATCAGTTTATAAATAAATTTGAAAATGAAGAATTGAAATATGTAGTAGATTGGGCGGGTAATTTAATTTGGGCTGAAATACCTGAAAATGATAGCGTACTATTAAGACAATTAAGAATGGAAGTCATAAAACTTGGTGGGCACATGACAATTATCAAGGCGCCAAATCACGTCCGTATCAAAGAAGATTTTTTGACAATTGTTGATGAGAATATTAAAGTTTTATCTTTAAAGATCAAAGAAAGTTTTGATCCTAAGAAGATTTTAAATCCAGGAAAAATGTATTCAGGAATATAATGCAAACAAATTTTACAAAAAAACAATTACAAGACAGCAACATTAGTTCAGCAGATGGAATTTTAAAAAAATGTGTGCATTGTGGATTTTGTAATGCAACTTGTCCAACCTACCAGATCGTAGGAGATGAACTTGATGGTCCGCGCGGTAGAATTTATTTAATCAAAGACATGCTGGAAAACGACAAACCAGCTAATGAAAAAATAGCAAAGCACATTGACCGATGCTTATCTTGTTACGCTTGCATGACCACTTGTCCTTCAGGTGTTAATTATATGCATCTTGTAGATCACGCGCGAAATCATATAGAAAAAACTTTTGTTAGACCTTTCTTTGATAGATTTATAAGAAATTTGCTTTCCAAAATTTTACCAAGCCCAACTTTATTTAGAATGGCCGGTTACTCTGCAAGACTATTTTACCCATTTAGATTTTTATTTCCAAAAAAAATTAAAAATATGATGAAGTATATGCCAAATTCTTTTCCAGTATCTAGACAAGAAAATAAAGAAATATACTCACCAGTCGGAAAGACATATGCAAGAGTTGCTTTGCTTACTGGTTGTGTACAAAGAGTCATTTCTCCACAAATTAATGATGCAACAATTGATATTTTGAATAGGCATGGCGTTGAAGTGATTGTGCCAAAAAAAGTGGATTGTTGTGGTTCGTTAAACCATCACTTAGGCAAAGAAGAGCTTGCTCATAAGTCTTTCATAAACAATATTAATTCATGGTTTAAGTGGTATGAAGAAAAAAATCTTGATGCAATTTTAGTAACTACTTCTGGCTGCGGGACTACTTTAAAAGATTATGGTTATATTTTTAGAGATCATCCTGACAAAGAACTTAGAAGAAAAGCAAAAATGGTCTCATCGCTTGCAAAAGATGTAACTGAATATTTAGGAAAAAATATTAAATTAAATTATGTGAAAAAAGATAAAAAATTTACAATTGCTTATCACTCCGCATGTTCAATGCAGCATGGACAAAAAATACATAATCAACCAATGGATTTATTAAAAAAAACTGGCAATGAAATAGTTGAGATACCGGATGGTCATTTGTGCTGTGGATCGGCTGGGACTTATAATTTGCTTCAAGATGAAATGGCCGCAGAACTATTAAAGAGAAAAGTTTCAAATATTGATAAAGTAAAACCTGATTTCATTTCAACTGGAAATATCGGATGTATGACACAGATTTCATCTGGAACAAAAATACCGATTGTTCATACCATAGAAATTTTAAACTGGTACACAGGTGGAGAAAAACCTATAGCGATTAATTTATTATGAAGAAAAAGATTTTAGTTACTAAAAATTTATTAAAAGAAACTGAAGGGCGTGTTCAGAAATTATTTGATGTGAAATTAAATAAAGAAGAAAAGCCTTATACAACGGAAGATATTATTGAGCTTTCAAAGGACTGTGATGGAATTTTATCTTTTAGTTCAGATAAAATAGATTCTGCAGCTATTAATAAATTATCAGATAAAGTAAAAATTATCGCAAACTATGCCGTGGGGTTTGGAAATATCGATACTAATGCTGCAGCAAAAAAAGGGATAGTTGTAACTAATACTCCAGAAGTTTTATCAGAAGCAACTGCTGATATTTCTATTCTTCTTTTATTAGGAGCATCAAGAAGAGCTTACGAGGGAAGAAAATTCGCTGAAGAACAAAGTTGGAGTTGGAGAACTGATTTTTTACTCGGCAAACAAATGTCTAATAGCAAATTAGGAATTCTTGGCATGGGAAGAATTGGCAGAGAAGTCGCAAAACGTGCTCGAGGCTTTGGTATGGAAATCCATTATCACAACAGAACTAAATTAGCGGCCCACTTAGAAGAGGGGGCAATTTATCACGACAATGTTAAATCGTTATTTAATAACAGTGAATTCCTATCTATTAATTGTCCCGCAACTAAAGAGACTACCAATTTAGTTAATGAACAATCGATTAATTATTTACCCGATGGCGCTGTTGTTACGAATGCAGCAAGAGGAGATATTATTGACGATACTGCCATGATTAAAGCAATGAAGAGTGGAAAAGTTTTTGCTCTAGGTCTAGACGTTTATAATGGAGAACCAAAGATTAATCCTGAATACTTAAAATTAAATAATCTTTTTTTACTTCCTCATATTGGTAGCGCAACTTTTAGAACGAGAATTGATATGGGTGATAGAGCAATCGATAACCTAGAAAACTTCTTTAATAATAAAAAACCTAAAGACCAGGTTAATTAAAAAATATTTAAATAAAAAAATAATTAAAGTCTTGATATAGTAGATCTCCTGCAACCCACAATATTGCGGCCAGACCTAACCAACCAATCCATTTATATTTTTTTACATAAAGTGAAATAAAATTGGCCATAGTAGCCATTAAAACTATTGATAATACTAGACCAAAAACAAGCATCGCATAATGATCTCCTGCAGCACCTGCAACCGCTATTACATTATCTAGACTCAGAGAAATGTCAGCAAGAAGTATTGTTATTACTGCTGCACTGAATTTATTTTTCTTTTTTTCATCGAGCTCAATTCTTCCTTCACTTTCATCCTTTGACTTTATAATATCTACATATAATTTGTATACGACCCAAAGAAGCAGCACAGCTCCAAAAGTTTTTATTCCATTTATCTTTAATAAAAAAGCAGTGGCGCCAGCAAAGATAATTCTACAAACTACAGCGGCAATGGTACCGTAAATTAATACTTTTTTTCTAATTTGATCATTAAATTGCGACGCAGTCATACCTATGACGATCGCGTTGTCAGCAGAAAGCACGAGATCAATTAAAATAATTTTAATTAAAATTATAATTTCTTCGTTCATAAAATTTTATTTATCTGTCTATTTATTTATTTAAATAAAATAAATTAAATTAAACTATCTAAAACTATTACAATCAAGGGTTGTTTTTTTGTACAATTCTTGTGTATTTACATAATTTTTTTTTAAAGACGTAACATGTTATTTTTGCTTTAATGATTTCCAGTTAATTAACTAAATAAGGGAAAATAAATGACAAAAATAAAAGACGAAGTTACGTCATTGGAGTCTAAAAAAACTTCAAGACGTAAGTTTTTCAAAGCTGCTGCAGCCACAGGTGCTGTTGCCGCTGCTTCTCTTGCAATGCCAAATATTTCGGTTGCGCAAGGAACTGTCACTCTTAAAATGCAAACAGCTTGGGGCCCTGCAGATGCAGACCCATTTTTTGAGATGGCAAAAGATTACGGCACGAGAGTAAATCAACTTTCTGGTGGATCTTTAAAATTAGAAGTTTTAGCCGTTAACTCAGTTTTAAAAACAGCTGAAATTGCAGATGGAGTTAGCACAGGCGTTGTAGATGCTGGTCACTCTGTTACTGCATATTGGTATGGTAAAAGTCCGTCATCATCATTATTTGGAACAGGACCTTCTTACGGTTTCTCTTCTCAAGAATTGATGGGATGGATCGAGTACGGCGGAGGAAGAGCATTGTATGATAAAACTTTAGCATCAGCTAAATTAGATGTTGTTGGTTTTTTCGCGATGCCAATGCCAGCTCAACCATTTGGTTGGTTTAAAAAAGAAGTTAAATCTATGGCTGACATTAAAGGTCTTAAATACCGAACAGTAGGACTAGCTACAAACGTTCTACAAGGAATTGGTATGACAGTTCTTCAATTACCAGGTGGAGAAATCCAACCAGGAATGAAAACTGGTCTTATCGATGCTGCGGAATTTAACAACCCTTCATCTGATAAAAACTTTGGTATGCAAGACGTTGCTAAGTTTTATCACTTAGGAAGTTTTCACCAATCACAAGAGATGTTTGAGATAACTTTTAATAAGAAAAAATTTAATAGTTTATCTAAACAGCACCAAGATATTCTGAGAATTGCTGCAGAAGCTGCAAACTCAGATAACTATTGGAAAATGACAAAACGATACGCTGATGATTTAGTAAAATTAGTTAAAGATTCAGGCGTAAAAGTTGTTGTAACTCCAAAAGATATCTTAGCTGCACAAATGAAATCTTGGGATAAAGTAGTTGCTGATTTCAGCGCAAAAGATGCTTTATTTAAAGAAATTATTGATTCACAAAAACGATATGCAAAAGTAGTTATGTCATATCTTCTTATGAATCAGCCAGATTATACTATTGGTTTCAGAAATACCTTTGGCGATCCAGCTAAAGCTATTGCATAGTAAAAATTAAATTTTTAAACATAAGCGTGGAATATATTTTCACGCTTATGTTTTTTAATTAATTTGTTGACTAAAATTTTATAAGTATTAATTTTATTTTTTAAAAATTAAAGGGGGATCTGCTTGAAAGCCTATATTAACTTCGCTGATCAATTTGTAGTTTGGATTGGAAGAGCTTTTGCTTGGGGTATCTTTATTCTTACAGCGGCAGTGATGTATGAAGTTATTATGAGATATTTCTTTAATGCCCCAACACTTTGGGCTTTCGATTTTACAATTCAAATGTACGGCGCCGTATTTATGATGGGTGGAGCCTCAGCAATGAGCACAAAGACTCATGTTAAGGCAGACATGTATTACAATAGACTGTCAGAAAAAGGACAAGCAATTCTAGATTTAATTTTATTTATTTGTTTTTATGCACCAGGAGTTTTTGCATTAACTTATGCTGGATATTTTTATGCTAAAAAAGCTTGGATTGTTCATGAAACAAGCTGGAATAGTCCTGCGCAAATTCAAATTTATTTTAGCAAAAGCTTAATACCGATTGCTGGATTACTTTTATTAATTATAGGTATTTCAGAAATTTTTAGATGTATCATTTGTATTAAAACAGGAAAATGGCCTGAAAGAATAGATGACGTTGAAGAAACTGAAAAAATGATTTTAAGAAAAATTCAAAAAGGCGAAAGCGTGAAAGGACTAGTATCGTAATGGAGTGGGCAGCAAATATTACAACTGCTAATTGGGTTGGTTTATTACAAGTTAGTCTTTTTGTTTTTATTATTTTACTTGGATTTCCGATGGCGTTTACACTTCTAGCTATGTCGGTTATTTTTGGTTACTACGCTTTCTTCGATGCAAAACTATTTGCAGAGTCAGGAGTTTTTGCAAATAGAATCTTCGATTTAATTGTAAAAAATACCTTTTCGACCATGGAAAATCATGTGTTGATTGCCATACCTCTGTTTTTATTAATGGGTTATGTGGTTGAAAAAGCTGGAATTGTTGCAAGGTTGTTTAATGCAATAAGAGTTGCAACATATAAACTCCCAGGAAATTTAGCAGTTGCTTCTTTAATTACTTGCGCAATTTTTTCAACAGCAACAGGTATTGTTGGTGCCGTTGTTACTTTAATGGGGCTACTAGCTTGGCCTGCAATGGTAAATAACGGTTACAATAAGTCATTTGCTTCAGGGGTTGTTACTGCTGGAGGATGTCTTGGTATTTTAATTCCACCAAGCATTATGTTTATCGTGTATGCGGTTGTTGCAGCATTATCTCCTTTAAGATTGTTTGCTGCTGCGATGTTTCCAGGTTTAATGTTGGCAGGACTTTATATTATTTATGTAATTATTGCGGCATCATTAGATCCTAAACTTGCTCCAAAACCTAAATTAAGCGAAATTCCACCGCGAGCTAAAGTTTATAAAGATCTTGCAGTTTCTTTTTTACCATTATTTTTAATTATAGCTTTAGTTTTAGGAACCATTCTTGGTGGACTTGCAACAGCATCAGAGGCTGCTGCAGTTGGAGCTGTGGGTGCAATTGGTCTTGCTTTCTTCTACAAAACTATGAACTGGAACATGTTTAAGGATTCTATTTATTTAACAGCCAGAACTTCAACGATGATTATTTGGTTATTCGTTGGATCATCATCTTTTGCTTCGGTGTTCGCATACCTTGGTGGACAAGATATTTTTGAAGCTTTTTTTAAATCTTTAAATCTTGAACCATGGCAGTTTTTAATTATTACTCAGATTATTATTTTCGTGCTTGGATGGCCATTAGAATGGACTGAGATCATAATTATATTTGTTCCTATATTTTTACCTTTGGTTAAATTTTATGGAATAGATCCCTATTTCTTTGGAATTCTTATTGGTTTAAATCTACAAACTTCTTTCTTGTCACCGCCTATGGCCATGGCAGCCTTTTATTTAAAAGGAGTTCAGGGCGACAAAGTAAGCTTGAAGGAAATTTTTAAAGGGGGTTATCCTTTTATTTATATCGTAATCTTCTCAATGGTTTTGTTGTATAATTTCCAAGGATTATCAACTTGGTTGCCAACTTATCTTTTTGGTCAGGGCGGTTAATAAAAAAATTTAAAATAACAGTAGATGAAACCTTATCTTTTATCTGCCAAACAACTTGTAGACAAAGTTAAGAAAAGTGAACTTTCTTCAGTTGAGGTAGCAAATAGTTTTATAGAAAGAATAGAAGAGTTTGAAAAAAAAGTTCATGCGTGGGCATTTTTTGACAAAACATCTTTTTTAGAAAAAGCTAAGGAAGCTGATGATTGGAGATTGTCAGGAAAACCCTTGGGGCCACTGCATGGACTTCCCATCGCTATAAAAGATATTTTCAAAACTGACGATATGCCAACAGGCTATGGCACTCCTATAAAGGAAGGTCAGCGTTCTAAAAATGAATCTGAAGTTGTTAAGTTATTAAAAAACGCAGGTGCTATTATTATGGGTAAAACCGTAACAACAGAACTTGCATACTTTGATCCTGGAAAGACTACAAATCCGCACGATTATTCAAGAACCCCAGGTGGTTCCTCAAGTGGATCAGCCGCTGCTGTTGCGACATTCATGGCCCCAGTTGCAATTGGTTCTCAAACAAATGGATCAGTAATCAGACCCGCATCTTACTGTGGTGTCATGGGTTACAAACCTTCTTATGGATTGATTTCAAGAAGCGGAGTTTTAAGATTATCTTTTTTATTAGATCAGATTGGTATTTTTGGAAGAACTATTGAGGATATGGGTTTAATTTCAAAAATTATAATGAATAAAGATCCTAAAGATAAATCTACAAGAACTTACCCTACAGAAAATATGGAGTCCTCAGTTTTACAGGATCATCCTTTTGATCCAAAATTTATTTTTGTACAAACTCCTAAGTGGAAAAATTTAGACAACGATTCAAAAAAAGCTTTTGATAAATTAAGGAAAAAATTAGAAAAAAATGTTGTTGATTTTCAAGATCCATCTTCTTTTGAAAAAATTTTTGAATATCAGCAAGTTATTATGGAAACAGATATGGCTCATAATTTATCTTATTTTTACGAAGCTCATAAAAATAAGATCGGAAAAAAATTACGAGAAGCGATTGAAAGAGGACAATCTTATAAATCTAAAGATTACGCAGAGGCAGTTGATAACATAGAAACTATTTATGATAATATGAGCGAGCTCTTTCATCATTTTCATGCAATTATTACTCCTGCAACTACGGGTGAGGCACCAAAAGGTTTGGCTCATACAGGAAGTCCAGAATTTTGTACGATTTGGACTTATTTAGGCATGCCATCTATTTCATTGCCTATACTTGAGGGATCTAATAAAATGCCATTAGGGGTTCAAGTGGTTGGAGAAAAATTTGATGATGTTAGATTTTTGCGTTCAGCTAATTGGCTCTTTAAAAAATTAAATAAATAAAAATATGATTGGAAAATTTTCAGCAATAATTGGAGGGATCGGTTTTATTGTATATCTAGGTTCTATTGTTCATTCGGTTTTAAAATCATCTATTATTTCCTTCTCAGCATCAGTGCCAGTACTAATAGTTGTTAGCGTAGGTATTGCTATGATGGTTTATGATTTTGTAAGAATGTTATCTTTGTCTGATAACAGCAAATCTAAGAGCAGAAGATAATAATTAAACAACCATAGTAAAAATCTTGAAAGATCAAAAGGTTAGTTTTTTACCTTTATTGTTTTTGTTTATTCAGCCTATATTTATGACAGGAAATATTGCTGTTGCACGTGGTGCAGCAGGATTAGTTCCACCTGTGTCACTAGCCTTTTGGCGATGGGTTCTTGCTGCGTTAATACTGTTACCATTCATATACCCTTCTCTTAAAAAGCAGTGGAAGGATGTATTAATTGAATTTCCTAAATTATTAGTTCTGGGTCTTACTGGCTTTGCATTTTGTGGTGCTTTTCCTTACATCAGTGGACTTACAACTAGCGTTGTAAACATGGGAATTATTTACTCTGCTTCTCCTATATTTATTATTTTACTTTCAGTTTTTATTTATAAAGAAAAGTTAAGCAAACTTCAGATATTTGGAACAGTTTTATGTTTATCTGGGATTATGATTGTAGTCTGTAAAGGTCAGCTTGAAACATTAATGAGACTGCAATTTACTAAAGGAGATTTTTGGATTTCAGGAGCAATGATTAGTTGGGCGGTTTATTCAGTATTTTTAATGAACTGGAAAAGTAAATTTGATCTACTAACTCGTTTTGGCCTTATGGCAATTGCTGGAGTTATTTGTTTGTTACCAATGTATTATATTGAAGAAGCTTTTTTCTATACCACTTCGTTTAATAAAGATTTTATTTTTTGGACTGTTGTTGCCGCAATTTTTCCAGGCATTATTGCTTTTTTAATGTATTCAAAATTACAAAAATTTGTTGGCGCTTCTATAACTGGATTAGTAGTTTATCTGATGCCAATTTATAGTGCATTATATGGCTATTTTTTATTTAATGAAAAATTACAAAGCTTTCATTGGTTTGGAGGTTTATTTGTATTAACAGGTATAATTCTAGCTAATAAAAATTTATTTAAAATTAAATGAGTAGTTCAATCAAAACAGTAGGCTTTATCGGGACAGGTTTAATGGGATTGCCTATGGCAAAAAATATTTTATATAAAAAATTTAAATTAAACGTTTGGAATAGAACTTCAGGAAAAACTTTAGAGCTTCAAAAAAAAGGAGCGAAAATTTTTAAAGATATAAAAGATTTAGTTCAAAACTCTAAAGTAATCATTTCAATGCTTGCAAACGATAATGTTTGTAAAGCAATTCTTATAAAGAAAATTCATCCATATTTAAAAAAAGGACAGATTGTAATTGATATGAGTTCAACAACTCAAAATACAGCATTAGAAATTGGCAAAGCTTTAAAAAAGAAAAAAGCAATTTTTTTAGACGCGCCTGTTTCTGGCGGGACGATAGGAGCAGAAAAGGGAACGCTTGCGATTATGGTAGGTGGAGAGAAAAAAATCTTCAATACTGTCATGCCATTATTTAAAAGTATGGGAACAGCAATCTACGTTGGAAAAACGGGTTGTGGGCAAGTTGCAAAATTAGCAAATCAAACAATAGTTGGAATCAGCATTGGAGCTGTATCTGAGGCTTTAATTTTAGCAGAAGCAGCAGGAGCAGACCCTAAAGCTGTAAGAGAAATTATGTTACGTGGGTTTGCAGGAGGCCCAATTCTTCAAAACCATGGATTAAGAATATTAACTAAGAATTTTAAACCTGGTGGCAAAGCATCTACTCAACTTAAGGACATGAATAATATAATTGCAACTGCGAAAAAATATAAACTTAATTTGCCAATTGCAAAAAAAGTACAAGAACTTTACGCAAAGACAGTAAAATCTGGAAGAGCTAATCTAGATCATAGTGCTTTATATTTGTTTATCAAAGCACTCAGCAGATAATGAAATTAAGACAAGTTTTTTTATACGTCTTTTTATCTTTAACCATTCTTTATGCTTGCGTTTGTACATATATGTACATTTTTCAGAGAAATTTTTTATATCTTCCGGGGCAAAATAATAATTCGCGTGGCGAGAAATTAAACTTGGAAATTAAAGAAATATCTGTCCCTTCAACAGAGAACATTACCTTAAAAGCGTGGTTTTATAATAACCCCAAGAATAAATATACCGTTTTATTTTTTCATGGAAATGCCGGGGGATTAGAAAAAAGAATTTATAAGTTAAATGAATTTAAAAATTTAAATTTGAATTATTTAATTATTTCTTGGCGAGGATTTAGCGGTAACAAAGGAAGTCCAACAGAACAGGGCTTATATAGTGATGCCAGAAGTGCTTTAGAATGGTTACAAAAGAATAATATTTCAAAGAATAAAATTATTTTATATGGAGAATCTTTAGGCACAGGCGTTGCAGTTGAAGTTGCTCAAAATCAAAAATTTGCAGGAATTATTTTAGAGTCCCCCTATACTTCTATTGTTGATGCCGCAAAGATTTATTACCCTTATTTACCCGTAGATCTAATATTAAAAGATAAATATTTAAGTTTAAAAAAAATTAAAAATATTAACTCACCAATTCTTATAATGCATGGTGGAGCAGATATAATAATACCTATTGCTATGGGAAAAAAATTGTTTGATGAAGTTCAGTCAAAAAAGTATGGATACTTCCCACAATTTGATCGTCATATGATGACTTATAATTCTGAGCTTAAGTTAGAATTACAGAAATTTATAAAAACTTTAAATTAGTTTTTAATAAAGGCTTGTACAAAGTCTTTTGCAATAAAGTTGTCTAAATCTTCTTCTTTTTCACCTATGCCAATTGCATAGATTGGAATTTGAAATTGTTTTGCAATAGCAACCAGAATACCTCCCTTTGCAGTTCCGTCTAATTTAGTCATAATAATTCCAGAGATAGGCGTAATTTTTTTAAATTCTTCAATTTGATTAATTGCATTTTGTCCTGTGGTTGCATCAAGGACTAAAATAGTTTCATGTGGAGCGTCTGTATCAATTTTTTTTAAAACTCTAATAATTTTTGAGAATTCTTCCATTAAGTTCTTTTTGTTTTGAAGTCGTCCTGCCGTATCAATTACACAATAATCAGCATTGTTTTGCCTTGCATATTCAAAACTTTTAAATGCAACAGAGGCTGGATCTGAGCCAATATCTGATTTTATTATTTCTACATTAATTTTTTTACACCAAAGTTCTAATTGATCAATTGCAGCAGCTCTAAAAGTATCACCAGCTCCAACAATAACTTTATTTCCTTGGACCTTGAGTTTTTTACATAATTTGCCAATAGTTGTTGTTTTGCCAACTCCATTAACTCCACAAACTAATACCACTGTGGGTTTGTTATGCTTTTTCGTAAAAAAATCTTTTTGTAGAGGTATTAAAATTTCTTCTATTTCTTTAGCAATAGCATGAAAAAAATTTTCCTTTGTTAATTCTTCTTTGCTGTATTTTTTATTGGCTATATTTTTTCTAAATTCTTCTACAAAACCAATACCAACATCTGCTTGAATTAGAATATCTTCTATATCTTGAAGAATTTCTGCTTGTGGTTTAGATTTATTAAAAATTTCATCAATTCCTTTTGTGAATTTTTCTGAAGTTTTTTTTAGACTGTCTTGAAGTTTTTTAAAAAAATTCATTAAAAATTATATTTTAAGACTGATATTTTTAATATTTGAGACAGATCCTGTCATAATAATATGCTTGTTTTGAGCCCATTCAATATGAAGCGTTCCATTTTTAAAATGAATATTAACTTTTTTTCCGGTCAGACCTAATTTACTTGCAGCTACTGCAGTAGCGCAAGCAGCTGTACCGCACGCAAGTGTTAAACCAGCTCCTCTTTCCCAAACTTTTACTGCAATATTTTTTTTATTCATTATTTTAGCAAATGTGACGTTGCTTCTTTCTGGAAAAAATTCGTGATGCTCAATTTGAGGTCCAATTTTTTTAAGTAATTCAAATGTTATATCTTTAAAAAAAATAACATGAGGATTGCCAACGCTTAAAGTATATCCTGATAAAACTCCAAAATGTTTAGTTTTAATTTTAACTTTTGTGTTGTCCATTTTTTTTACTAAAGGAATTTTTTGCCAACCAAAATTTGGAGTTCCCATGTCAACAGACACTTCAGTTTTTCCCGTCAGCTTTGCTTTTAGAACTCCACTTTCAGTATTGATTTTTGATTTATTCAATTTTTTTTCTTTCATTAAAAAATATGAAACACATCTAGAGCCATTACCGCATGCTCCTGTTACTCCACCATCAGAATTATAAAATGTTATTTTTGCGTTTGTTTTTTTTTCTTTATCTTTGTCTATAATAATAATTTGGTCACAACCCGCAGTTTTTTTTCTGTCTGCAATATTTATAATTTGTTGTTTTGAAAGATCGATTTTATCTTTTCTTCTATCAATGATGATAAAGTCATTGCCCAGGCCATCCATTTTATAAGCTTGTATTTCGATCATCTATTTTATTGTTGTATCTTACAAATATTCTCAATTATTGACTTTTAAAATAGTAAAATATACTTTTAAGAAAATTTTCCACAAAAATAAGCAGGTTTTGTGGTGTCCTTCTAATGAAGGAGATCAACACTAGTCAGCGATATTCGCCCACTAGTGCGATTGCTGCTGGAGAAAAAAAATGTTTGAAAATTTAACAAGTAAAATTGAGTCTGCCTTTTCTTTTTTTAATAAAAGCACCCAATTAGATGAAAAACAGGTTGATGAAGGATTACGAAAGATTCGTCAGGCTCTTCTTGAGTCCGACGTTGCTCTTTCTGTTGCTAAAGACTTTATTGCAAATGTTAAACCCAAAGCAATCGGTAAAGAAGTTTTAAAATCTATAACACCAGGACAGTTACTTGTTAAAATTGTATACGATGAACTTGTTAAAATTTTAGGCAGCGAAAAATCAGAAATTAATCTTAATACAGTTCCGCCAGCAAAAATATTAGTTGTTGGTTTGCAAGGATCAGGAAAAACAACAACTTCAGCAAAGATTGCAAAATTTATTGAAAAGAATTTTAATAAAAAAGTAATGTTATCGAGCTTAGACGTTTACCGTCCAGCAGCTCAAAAACAATTAGAGTTATTAGGCAGTCAAAATAACATTCAAACAATTCCAATTATAGAAGGACAACTTCCAATAGAAATTACTCAAAGAACTTTAGCGGCCGCCTCCTTATCTGGCTCTGATGTAATTATTTTTGATACTGCAGGACGAACACAAATTGATAGCTTGATGATGAGTGAATTAAGTAATCTTAAAAAGATAATTAATCCAATCGAAACTTTTTTAGTTGCTGACTCTTTAACAGGACAAGATGCTGTAAATATCGCTAGTGAATTTAAAAAAACAGTCGATTTAACAGGAATAATATTAACAAGAATAGATGGAGATGGAAAAGGTGGTGCAGCCCTTAGCATGAAGTCTGTCGCGAATTGTCCTATTAAATTTTTAGGAGTTGGTGAAAAAATTGATGATTTTGAAATATTCCATCCAGAAAGAATTGCAAACAGAATTTTAGGAATGGGAGATGTTGTTTCCCTTGTTGAAAAAGTATCTGAAAATTTAAAAAAAGAAGAAGTTGAAGAGCTAGAAGAGAATTTTAAAAAAGGACAATTTACTTTTAATGATTATTTAAAACAGATTAGACAAATGAAAAAAATTGGTGGCATGGGAAAAGTTTTAGGAATGATTCCTGGCATTTCAAAAATTAAAAAACAAATAGATGAGGCCGATATTGATGAGAGTCTTCTTGGAAAACAAGAAGCAGTTATTTTATCGATGACTCCTAAAGAAAGAGACAACCCAAAAATTATTGATGGATCGAGAAAAAAAAGAATAGCGAATGGTTCAGGAACTGACATCGCTTTAGTAAACAAGCTTCTAAAACAGCATAAAATGATGACAGGAATGATGAAAAGAATGTCTCAAGGTGGCGGAAGAAATTTTGGAGGTTTAGATGGAATACCTCCCGAATTATTTAACAATCTAAAATAGAAAGGCAAATAAATGTTAAAAATAAGACTATCAAGAGGGGGAACAAAAAAAAGACCCTTCTATCAAATCGTAGTTGCAGATTCTAGAAATCCAAGAGATGGAAAATTTATTGAAAAACTTGGATACTTCAATCCGTTATTACCAAAAAGCAAACCAGAAAGATTAAGCTTAGAGTCAGATAGAATAACTCATTGGATCAAAATGGGAGCTCAGCCTACTCTAAGAGTTGCAAAATTTTTAGGTGCTGCAAATCTTGCCCCAGTTCCTGAAAAAAGAAATAATCCAATTAAAGCTTTGCCTAAAAAGAAAGCTCAAGAAAGATTAAAAGCTGCCCAAGCACCAAAAGAAGCACCAGCAGCAGCTCCAGCAGCAGAAGCAGCGGCCCCAGCAGCAGAAGCAGCTCCTGTAGAAGCTCCAAAGGTTGAAGAAAAAGCACCAGAAGCGGAGACACCAAAAACAAATTAACTATTATGTGGTCTGCAAAAATATTCACTTTATATCCAGAATTTTTTCCAGGGATTTTAGATATCGGGCTTTATAAAAGAGCTAGAGAAAATAAAATCTGGTCACTCGATGTCATTAACATCAGGGACTCTGCTTTAGATAAGCATGGAAGTGTGGATGATACTCCTTTTGGAGGAGGAAGCGGAATGGTTATGCGTGCCGATGTAATAGATAGTTGTTTGGATAAAAATATTAAAAACTCTAAAAATGAACTTATTTATCTAAGTCCTAGAGGTGAATTGTTAACGCAAAAAATTGCAAAACAATTATCACAAAAAAATGGAGTAGATCTTATCTGTGGACACTTTGAAGGAATTGATCAAAGAGTTATAGAAGAAAGAAAGATTAGAGAAATAAGTATTGGTGATTTTATTTTATCCGGTGGTGAAACAGCAGCGTTTGTTTTTTTAGATTCCATACTTAGATTGTTGCCAGGCGTTCTTGGCAATTCTTCTTCATTAAATGAAGAGAGTTTTGAAAATAATTTATTAGAATATCCTCAATATACAAAACCCCAAGAGTGGAAAGGAAGAACTGTTCCTGAAGTACTTTTGTCTGGGAATCACGCTAAAATTAAGGACTGGCGCTTAGCACAATCCGAGGATATAACACGACGCCAGAGACAAGACTTATGGGAAAAATATCACAAATAACTAAATTTTAATGCAAATTTCTACAATGAGAATAGACGAATTAGATAAACTTCATATTAAGAAAATTGGTGAAAAAAAATTACCAGAATTTTCTCCTGGAGATACGTTAAAAGTAAACGTTCGAATTATCGAAGGAAAAAGACAAAGAATACAAGCTTACGAAGGAGTTTGTATTGCTAAAAAAAATAGAGGGATTAATTCTACTTTTACAGTTAGAAAAATTTCTTTTGGTGAAGGTGTAGAAAGATTATTTCCAGTTCACAGCCCAAACGTAGAGTCTGTTGAAGTAATTAGAAGCGGAAAAGTAAGAAGAGCAAAACTTTATTATTTAAGAGAAAGAACTGGTAAATCAGCTAGAATTACAGAAAAAATCAGAAAAAAAATTGGCGTAGATATTATTCAACCTTTACCAAAAAAAGAGGCAGTCCAAAATATTGAAGCACAAGCAGCTGTAGTTGCTGAACAGGCTCCAAAAAATAAGGAAAAAGCTTCAGCGCCAAAGACAGAAGCTCAGAATAAAAAGAAGTAATACTAGTTTTTATTTAATGGCAAAGACAATTTACGACAAAATATGGGAAAGTCATTTAGTTGATGAGCAAAATGACGGAACATCACTATTGTACATTGATAGACATTTAGTTCACGAAGTAACGAGTCCACAGGCATTTGAGGGATTACGTTTATCTAATAGAAAAGTAAAATTACCTGGTTCAACATTAGCAGTTGTAGATCATAACGTTCCAACAACCGATAGATCAAAAGGAATAGCAGATAAAGAATCTGCAATTCAAGTTGAGACTCTCTCTAAAAATTGTAAAGATTTTGGTATAGAATTTTTTGGTTTAACAGATAAAAGACAAGGCATTGTTCATGTTATTGGTCCTGAACAAGGATTCACTCAGCCTGGAATGACAATTGTTTGTGGAGATAGTCATACTTCAACGCATGGCGCATTTGGTGCATTAGCTTTTGGAATTGGAACTTCAGAAGTAGAGCATGTTCTTGCAACGCAAACTTTAATTCAAAGCAGAGCCAAAAATTTTAAAATTAGTGTTGATGGAAAATTACCATTGGGTGTTACTGCTAAAGATGTAATCTTATCTATCATTGGAAAAATTGGAACAGCAGGTGGAACCGGTTACGTTATTGAATACTGTGGAGAAGTTTTTAAAAACTTTTCTATGGAAGAAAGAATGACGGTTTGTAATATGAGTATCGAAGCAGGTGCTCGAGCTGGACTTGTTGCCCCCGATCAAAAAACATTTGATTATATTAAAGGAAGACCATTAGCTCCGAAGGGAGATAATTGGGAAAAAGCACTTAAATATTGGAGCGCTTTATATACAGATAAAGATGCAAAATTTGATAGAGAACTTCATTTGCAAGGAAAAGATATTGAGCCAACAGTTACTTGGGGAACAAGTCCTCAAGATATAGCCTCTATTAATGGAAAAGTTCCTGATCCAAATTTAGAAAAAAATGAAGATAGAAAAAAATCTATTCTAAGATCTTTGGATTATATGGGCTTAGAACCCAATACTGCCATTAAGGATATTAAAATTGATAAGGTTTTTATAGGCTCTTGCACCAATGGAAGAATTGAAGATTTAAGAGAAGTTGCAAAAATAGTTAAAGGAAAAAAAGTAAATAAAAACGTTGATGCAATTGTTGTTCCAGGTTCTGGACTTGTAAAATTACAAGCTGAAAAAGAAGGCTTAGATAAAATATTCAAAGAATCAGGATTTGAGTGGAGAGAACCTGGATGTTCAATGTGTCTTGGAATGAATCCGGATCAATTAAAACCAAAAGAAAGATGTGCCTCTACTTCAAATAGAAATTTTGAAGGAAGACAAGGAAGAGGCGGAAGAACACATCTTGTGAGTCCAGTTATGGCAGCCGCTGCCGCAATTGAGGGTAAATTTGTAGATATTAGAAAGATTATTTAATGGAAAAGTTTGCAAAAGTTAAAAGTATTGCAGCCGATCTTCAGATATCAAATATTGATACAGATATGATTATTCCAAAACAATTTTTAAAGACAATCAAAAGAACAGGCCTTGGTTCTGCTTTGTTTTATGAAATGCGCTATGATGAAAAAGGAAACGCAATAAAAAGTTTTATTTTAAATAATGCCCCTTTCAATAAAGCAAAAATTTTGATTTCAGGTAAAAATTTTGGTTGTGGATCATCTAGAGAGCATGCGCCCTGGGCATTATTAGATTTTGGTATTAAATGTATAATTGCTGAAAGTTTTGCAGATATTTTCTATAACAACTGTTTTAAAAATGGAATTTTACCAATCGTTCTTCCAGAAAATCAGGTTAAAGAATTATCCGAGGCTGCAAAAAAAAATAAAGAAATAGAAATTGATTTGATTGATCAAAAAATTCATAAAGGGGACAATAGACCTTTCGATTTTGAAATTGAATCATTTAGAAAAGAATGTTTATTAAATGGTTATGATGACATTGCTCTTACTCTAAAAAAAGATGCTAAAATTAATATCTTTGAACAAAATAAAAAAAATCTAACTCCTTGGTTATATTAATGAAAAAAAAACTTCTTATTCTTGCTGGAGATGGAATTGGACCGGAGGTAATGAATGAGGTTAAAAAAATTATTGTATGGTTTAATAAAAATAAATCTACTGATTTTGATATTACTGAAGAATTAGCAGGAGGAATCTCCTTTGATAAGAATGGAACTCCAATTACTGACAAAGTAATGGAAGTTGCTATGGCAAGTGACGCAGTTTTATTAGGAGCCGTGGGTGGCCCAAAATGGGATAAATTAGAATTTTCAAAAAGACCTGAGAGAGCCTTATTAAGACTTAGAAAAGATTTAGAATTATTTGCAAATTTAAGACCTGCAATTTGTTTTAAAGAACTTGCTAATGCATCTACTTTAAAGCCAGAAGTTGTTTCTGATTTAGATATTATGATTGTGAGAGAGCTTACAGGAGGTATTTATTTTGGAACTCCAAGAGGAGTTGAAAAATTACCTAATGGTGAAAAAAAAGGCACAAATACTCACACTTACACATCAAGCGAAATTCAAAGAGTTGCAAGGGTTGCTTTTGAACTTGCAAGAAAAAGAGGCAATAAAGTTACTTCTTGTGAAAAATCTAATGTTATGGAAGCGGGTTTATTATGGAGAGAGGAAGTAGAAGAGTTGCATAAAAAAGAGTTTAAAGATGTAGAACTGAGCCATATGCTAGCAGATAATTGTGCTATGCAATTAGTTAGAAATCCTAAACAATTTGATGTGATCGTAACTGATAACTTGTTTGGAGATATGCTTTCAGATGAGGCTGGAATGTTAACGGGTTCACTTGGAATGTTACCTTCGGCATCATTAAGCGGAAAGAATAAAAATGGAAAATTTAAATCAATGTATGAACCTTGTCATGGCTCTGCACCTGACATAGCGGGTAAAAATATTGCAAATCCACTTGCGTCAATCTTGAGTTTTTCTATGGCTTTACGTTATTCTTTTGATATGGACAAAGAAGCGGATATGCTCGATCAGGCAGTTAAAGATGTTCTTAAAGATGGTCACAGAACGCAAGATATAATGGAAAAAGGTCAGAAAAAAGTTTCAACTTCAGAAATGGGTGATTTGGTTATATCCAAACTAAAATAATGAGAGCAAATATTGCAATCGTAGGAAGCACAGGAAACGCAGGCAGAAAAACAATCGAAGTTTTAGAAAGACGAAAGTTTCCAGTAAATATACTTTATTTATTAGCCTCAAAAAAAAGTGTTGGAAAATTTATAAAATTTAGAAATAAAAATATTGAAGTTAGAAGCTTAGAAGATTTTGATTTTAGAAAAGTAGATATTACTTTTTTTTGTGCAGGATCTAAACTTGCAAAAACTTGGGCACCAAAGATTGCAAAAGATTCAATAGTAATTGAATATTCAAGTTATTTTAGATCATTCAAAGATATCCCATTGATTGTTCCTGAAGTGAATGAACATGCAATTAAAGATTATAAAAAGACAAATATTATTGCCAATCCAAACTGTTCAACAGCGCAATTAGTTGTGGCTTTAAAACCTCTCCACGACAAATTTAAGATAAAAAGAGTTGTAACATCGACTTATCAGTCAGTATCAGGAGCAGGAAAAGCTGCTATGGATGAACTAATTTCTCAGACAAAAGATTATTTAAATAACAAGAAAATTAAACCCAAGAAATTTACAAAACAAATAGCATTTAACGTTATTCCTCACATCGACGTTTTCATGAAAGATGGATCTACAAAAGAAGAGTGGAAAATGGAAAATGAGACAAAAAAGATATTAGATAAGAATATTAAATTAACAGCAACATGCGTACGTGTTCCAGTGCTTGTTTCTCATTCAGAAACTGTGAACGTTGAATTTAAAAAGAAATTCGATATTCAGCAAATACGCTCAACTTTAATGAAAGCGCCTAGTTGTAAAGTTATTGATCAAAAAAAGAACGGAGGCTATGCAACTCCCGTTGAGTCTGCCGGAAGCTTTTTAACTTACATTTCTAGAATTAGAAGAGATCCTACAAAAAATGCTGTGAATATGTGGATTGTTTCTGACAATTTATTAAAAGGCGCGGCCTTTAATGCAGTGCAAATAGCGGAGGTTTTAGTTAAAAAGCATATAAGAAATAATTAAATATTTTTTATGGAAAAAAAATCTGATCCACTATCTCCTCATATCCAGATTTATAAGTGGCAGTTTTCTTCTTTACTATCAATTACTCATAGACTTACCGGCACAATTAACACTGCGGGATTTTTTGTAATTGTTTTATGGATCTTATTCTTAGCTTTAGGACCTGAATATTATAATTTTTATCAAACATTTCTAAGAAGTTTTATAGGCAAATTTATTCTTGTAGGTTTTACTTGGTCATTTGTTTATCACATGTTTAATGGCATTAGACATCTTGCTTGGGATTTTGGTTATGGTTACGAAATTAAGACTGCAAATCTTTCTGGAATAATTGTTTTATTTCTATCTATTTTAACAACATTTTTTATTTGGATTATATAATGAAAAATCATGCCTTAAATAAATGGATAATACAAAGAGTCAGTGCAGTTGCACTAATGCCTTTGTTATTATTTTTTTTATATTCTTTAGTCGACTTAGTTAACAAGGATTACACAGGCGCACTAGATTTTTTTGATAATTATTTCTCAATAATTATTTTTACTTTATTTTTAATATTTGCAGGTTTGCATTTAAAATTAGGTCTAGGTGAGATTATTGAAGATTATATTCAAGACGAAAGTTTGAAGGGAGTTTTAAATAAAATCATAATGTTATACTCGGCTGTACTTCCCGTTGTTGGCATTGTATCATTGATTATAGTTATTTTATGAGCACTTATCCAATTATTAATCACGAATATGATGTTATTGTTGTAGGAGCTGGAGGCTCGGGATTAAGAGCAGCCGTTGGTTTAGCTGAGGCTGGACTTAAGACAGCTTGTATTTCAAAAGTATTTCCAACAAGAAGTCACACTGCTGCAGCGCAAGGCGGAATCTCTGCTGCATTAGGAAACATGTCGGAGGACGATTGGCGTTGGCATATGTATGATACGGTAAAAGGCGCTGATTGGTTAGGCGATCAAGATGCCATTGAGTATTTATGTAAAGAAGCTCCAAGAGCAGTAATTGAGCTTGAAAAATATGGAGTTCCTTTTAGTAGAACTGAAGAGGGAAAAATTTACCAAAGACCATTTGGGGGAATGACCGCTAATTATGGAAATGGTATTGCTCAAAGAACTTGTGCTGCTGCAGATAGAACCGGACATGCAATTCTTCACACGCTTTATGGTCAAGCACTAAAAAAAAATACTGAATTTTTTATAGAATATTTTGCATTAGATTTATTAATGCATAATGGAAAATGTCATGGAGTTACTGCTTGGAATCTGCAAGATGGAACTATTCATCGCTTCAGAGCTAATATGACAATTTTAGCAACGGGCGGTTACGGAAGAGCATATTTTTCAGCAACATCAGCGCATACTTGTACTGGAGATGGTAATGCGATGGTTTTAAGAGCTGGTTTACCGTTACAAGACATGGAATTTATTCAATTTCATCCAACAGGAATTTATGGAGCTGGATGTTTAATTACGGAAGGTTCTCGAGGAGAAGGTGGATTTTTAGTTAATTCTGAAGGCGAAAGATTCATGGAACGATATGCGCCTTCAGCAAAAGATCTTGCATCAAGAGATGTAGTTTCAAGATCTATGACAATTGAAATTAACGAAGGTAGAGGAGTTGGTAAAAATAAAGATCATATTTATCTACATTTAAATCATTTAGATCCCAAAGTTTTACATGAAAGACTTCCTGGAATTTCTGAATCTGCAAAAATTTTCGCTGGCGTAGATGTAACGAAGGAACCAATACCAGTTGTTCCAACAGTTCATTACAACATGGGAGGAATTCCAACTAATTATTATGGTGAAGTAATATCAAAAACTGAAAATGGAAAAGATGTAACTGTGCCTGGTTTAATGGCAGTTGGAGAAGCAGCCTGCGTTTCAGTTCACGGCGCTAATAGATTAGGATCTAATTCATTAATTGATCTTGTGGTATTCGGCAGAGCTGCAGCTATGAGAGCTGCCACAATAGTAAAACCAAATTCTAAACACGAGGTAATTCCTGAAAGTGAAACACAAAAATCAATTTCAAGATTTGATAAATTGAGAAATTCAAACGGCGGAACACCAACTTCTGTACTTAGAGATAAAATGCAAAGAACAATGCAAAAAAATTGTGCAGTATTTAGAGATGCTAAAATTTTAAAAGAAGGCATGGAAGAAATTAGAAAACCATGGCAAGGAATGGACGATATTTCAGTTTCAGATAAATCTTTAATCTTCAATACAGATTTAATTGAAACTTTAGAGTTTGATAATTTAATAAGACAATCTCTTGTTACAATGGCATCTGCTGAAAATAGAAAAGAAAGTAGAGGAGCGCATTCTAGAGAAGATTTTAAAGAGAGAAATGATGAGAATTGGATGAAACATACACTAGCTTGGCAAGATGGTGAGAAAGTAAAAATAGATTACAGAAATGTACATAATTTTACTTTAACTAATGAAGTGCAATATTTTCCACCGAAAGCGAGAGTATATTAATGGTTCAGTTTGCATTGCCAAAAGATTCAAAAGTTATTGAAGGAAAATATTTTAAAGACAAAACCAATGGAAACAATCTAAAAAAAATCAAAGTTTATAGATGGGATCCTGAGACAAAACAAAACCCAAGACTAGATACCTATGAAGTTAACATGGATGAATGTGGGCCAATGGTTCTTGATGTTCTTATTAAAATTAAAAACGAAATTGATACTACATTAACGTTTAGAAGATCTTGCAGAGAAGGTGTTTGCGGCTCTTGTGCCATGAATATTGATGGAGTTAACGGACTTGCTTGCACAAAATCCGCATCTGATATTAAAGATGAAATAAAAGTTTATCCCCTTCCTCATATGCCAGTGATTAAAGATTTAGTTCCAAATTTAAATCAACTTTACAAACAATATCAATCTATTGAGCCCTGGCTACAGATTGAGAAAAAAAGTGAGGTGGGTGATAAAGAAACCATTCAGTCAAAACAAGATAGAGAAAAACTAGATGGGCTTTACGAATGCATTATGTGTGCATGTTGCTCAACTTCTTGCCCAAGCTATTGGTGGAATGGTGAAAAATATTTAGGACCTGCTGTTTTATTGCAGGCTTATAGATGGATTATTGATAGCAGAGATGAAGAGAGAGTAAAAAGATTAAAAAAAGTTGCAGATGAACTTAAACTTTTTAGATGCCATACAATCATGAACTGTACCAACAGTTGTCCAAAAGGATTGAATCCAGCAAAAGCAATCGGTTCAATAAAAAAAATGTTAGTTCAGCATAGTAAAGATCTGTAGTTTTTTAACTTCATTATTTGACAGCTTAATTCTGTCCCTATATTTTCCTATTAATTTAAATGAAAACTATAGAACATTTCGTTAACGGAAAATCCTTTTCTGGCACTTCAAAAAGAACCTCCGATGTATTCAATCCAGCCACAGGAGAGGTTTCTGCAAAAGTAAATTTAGCTTCAAAAAAAGACGTTGATGATGCAGTGGAGATTGCAAGTAAAGCATTTATAAAATGGTCTCAAGTTCCACCATTACAAAGAGCAAGAATCTTATTCAAATTTAAAGATTTAATAGAAAAAAATTCAGACGAACTTACAAAAATAATTGTTTCTGAACACGGCAAAGTTTATGACGATGCCAAAGGATCTCTAACTAGAGGTTTAGAGGTTGTTGAATTTGCATGTGGCATTCCACATTTATTAAAAGGTGAGTTTACAGAAAATGTAGGAACTAATGTTGATAGTTGGTCGATAAGACAACCACTCGGAGTTTGCGCTGGAATTACTCCTTTTAATTTTCCAGCAATGGTTCCAATGTGGATGTTTCCTTTAGCAATCGCATGTGGAAATACTTTTATTTTAAAACCCTCAGAGAAAAATCCAAGTTGTTCTTTAAGATTAGCGGAATTATTAAAAGAAGCAGGTTTGCCAGATGGAGTCTTTAATGTTGTAAATGGAGATAAAGAATCTGTAGATGCATTACTCTCAAATTCAAATGTTAGTGCAATTAGTTTTGTAGGTTCAACTCCTGTAGCTAAATATATTTATGAGAACGCAGCAAAATTTGAAAAAAGAGTTCAAGCACTAGGAGGTGCTAAAAATCATTGTGTCGTAATGCCAGATGCAGATTTAGACCAAGCTGTTGCAGGACTTATGGGTGCCGCTTATGGCTCAGCCGGTGAGAGATGTATGGCTCAATCCGTGGCAGTTGCAGTTGGAAATATTGGAGACGAGTTAGTAAATAAACTTACAAAAGAAGTTAATAATTTAAAAGTAGGTCCTGGAATTGATAAAGGAATGGATATGGGACCATTGGTTACGGCTCAACATTTAGAAAAAGTTACAAGTTATATTGATATTGGAGTGAAAGAAGGCGCTAAATTAATTGTGGATGGAAGAAAAATTAAGAAACCACAGGGTCATGAAAAAGGCTTTTACTTGGGCGGTTGTTTATTTGATCACGTAAAAGAAAATATGAGAATTTATAAAGAAGAAATATTTGGACCGGTACTTTCGGTTGTAAGAGCCAAAGATTTTAATGAAGCCGTAGATTTAATAAATAAACATGAATTTGGTAATGGGGTAAGTATTTTTACACGAGATGGTGATAGCGCAAGAACGTTTTCGAGTCATATTAAGGTTGGAATGGTTGGTATAAATATTCCAATACCAGTGCCAATGGCCTTTCATAGTTTTGGTGGATGGAAAAGATCTTTATTTGGTGATCAACATGTTCATGGAATGGAAGGAGTTAGATTTTATACTAAATTAAAAACTATTACTTCAAGATGGCCTTCTGGTATAAAAGCCAACTCAAGTTTTACAATGCCAACAATGAGTTAATTAAATGAGAAAAAAAATATCACTTATAGGATCAGGACAAATCGGAGGAACTCTAGCACATTTAGTTTCTTTAAAAGAATTAGGAGATGTAGTTATTTTTGATATTGCTGCAGGATTGCCCGATGGAAAATCCTTAGACATCGCCCAGTCAGGAGCTGTTGAACGTTTTAATGCAAATCTTAAAGGCACAACAAGTTATGCTGATATTGCAAATTCAGATGTAATTATTGTAACTGCAGGCGTTCCAAGAAAAGAAGGAATGAGCAGAGATGATCTTTTAGGAATTAATTCAAAAGTAATGAAACAAGTTGGTGAAGGAATTAAAAAATATTCTCCAAACTCATTTGTGATTTGTATAACAAACCCTTTAGATGTTATGGTTTTAGCATTACAGAAATATTCAGGTCTACCTGCTGAAAAAGTAGTCGGTATGGCAGGAGTTTTAGATTCTTCTCGTTTTAGATTGTTTTTGTCTGAAGAATTTAAGGTTTCTATCGAAGATGTAACTGCTTTTGTTTTAGGAGGCCATGGAGATACAATGGTCCCACTTTCTAGATATTCGACAGTTGCAGGAATACCAATCCCAGATTTAATAGATATGAAGTGGTCTACTAAAGAAAGAATAGATAAAATTATACAAAGAACTAGAGATGGAGGAGCTGAAATAGTAAAATTATTAAAAACAGGCTCTGCCTATTATGCTCCAGCAAGCGCAGCTATTGAAATGGCAGAGGCTTTTTTAAAAGATAAAAAGAAAATTTTACCGTGTGCCGTTTATTTAGATGGTGAATATGGAGTTGACGATCTTTACGTTGGCGTACCTGTTATAATTGGCGCAAAGGGAGTTGAAAAAATTATTGAGATTAAATTTAATCCTGAAGAAAAAGAGATGTTTTTAAAATCAGTTGATTCAGTTAAAAAATTAACCCAGGATCTTTTCAAGCTTGACCCAGAAGTTGCAAAAATTAAAACTACTAAGCCAAAGTATTAATTTTTCATGAATATTCACGAACATCAGGCAAAAGACTTAATAAAGAAATTTGGTGCACCAGTTTCAAAGGGTGTTGTTATTTTTAATTTAAACGAAATTGATGAAAAAATTAAACAGCTAAATAGCAAAATGTATGTGGTTAAAGCCCAAATACATGCTGGTGGAAGAGGAAAAGCTGGAGGTGTAAAATTAGTTAAAAATATCGATGAATTAAAGCAAAAATGCAAAGATTTGCTTGGAAAAGTACTTATTACACATCAAACAGGACCTCAAGGAAGAGAAGTAAAAAGATTATATATAGAAGAAGCATCGGATATTAAAAAAGAGTTTTATTTATCATGCTTAGTAGATAGAGCATCTTCAAAAATTGCATTTATTTCTAGTGCTGAAGGAGGAATGGACGTTGAAGAAGTTGCAGACAAAACTCCTGAGAAAATTATTACAACGCGTGTATCTTTATCAGCAAAATTAAGAGATGAAGATTTAGAATCAATTGTAAAACCTTACAATTTGAGTGGAGATCAAAAAAATCAGGCAAAGAAAGTTGCTCAGGCTTTATATGATACGTTGATTAATACTGACGGAAGTTTGATTGAAATTAATCCTTTAATTCTTACAACAGAAGACCAAATTAAGTGTCTAGATGCAAAAATAAGTTTTGATGACAACGCTCTTTTTAGACATTCAGAAATTAAAGAACTTAGGGATCTAAACGAAGAAGATCCAATGGAAATTGAAGCTAGTAAATATGAATTAGCTTATATCAAATTAGATGGGAAAATTGGCTGCATGGTTAATGGAGCGGGTCTTGCAATGGCAACTATGGATATCATCAAACTTTATGGTTCAGAGCCTGCAAATTTTTTAGATGTGGGGGGTGGCGCTACAAAAGAAAAAGTATCAGCTGCATTTAAAATTATTTTATCAGATAAAAATGTTGAAGGAATTTTAATAAATATATTTGGTGGAATTATGCGTTGCGATATTATTGCACAAGGAGTTATTGAGGCGGCAAAGGAAGTTGATCTTAAAGTTCCTCTTGTTGTCAGATTAGCAGGAACAAAAGTTGACGAAGGTAAAGAAATTTTAAAAAAATCGGGTTTAACAATTATTTCTGCTGACAATTTATCAGAGGCAGCAAAGAAAATTGTGGAGGCCACATCTTAATATGTCTGTTTTAGTAAATAAAAAAACAAAAGTTATTTGTCAGGGCTTTACAGGAAAACATGGAACATTTCATTCTGAGCAGGCGCTTGCATATGGAACAAATTTAGTTGGAGGGATTACTCCTAAAAAAGGTGGACAAACTCATTTAGGTCTTCCAGTTTTTAATACAGTTGCTGAGGCAGTAGACAAGGTAAAGCCTGATGCAACTATGATTTATGTTCCCGCAGCATTCGCGGCGGCGGCTATTATTGAAGCATTAGATAGCGAAATACCTCTAATTGTTTGCATTACAGAGGGCATCCCAGTTTTAGATATGGTTAGAGTTAAAGAAAAATTAATGAAGTCTAAAAGCAGATTAATAGGACCTAATTGTCCAGGAATTATTACGCCAGATGAATGTAAGATTGGAATTATGCCAGGGCACATTCATAAAAAAGGATCAGTTGGTATCGTATCAAGATCAGGTACTTTAACTTATGAGGCTGTTGCGCAAACCTCTGCATTAGGATTGGGGCAATCGACATGTATTGGAATTGGTGGAGATCCTATTAACGGAACTAACTTCATTGATTGTTTAGACTTATTTTTAAAAGACGATGAAACTAAATCAATTATCATGATAGGAGAAATCGGTGGAAGCGCAGAGGAAGAAGGCGCTGAATTTATTAAATCTTCAAAAATTAAAAAACCAATAGTTGGATTTATTGCTGGAGTAACAGCCCCTCCGGGGAGAAGAATGGGACATGCAGGAGCTATTATTTCCGGTGGAAAAGGACTTGCCAAAGACAAGATAGAAATAATGAAATCTTGCGGCATAACAGTTGCAAATTCTCCAGCAGATATTGGAAAAACTTTATTTGACAAACTTAAGACTTAATATTTTATTACCAATATAAAATTATATGTCGTCACAAGAAAATAATATTGTTTTTCAAAAAACATCTTTTTTATCAGGAACAAATTCTTCTTATATTGAAAAACTTTACGCTAAATATGTAGAAAATCCTGCAAGTATTCCAGATAGTTGGAGACAATTTTTTGAGGGTCTTGGTGATCAAAAAGATAATATTATAGAAAATCAAGGACCTAGTTGGGCTCCATCAAATATTAAATATATTTCTAATGGAGATTTAGATGTTTATGAAAAATACCTTCCTACAAACTTAAATGGAAAATCAATTAAAGAAAAAATAACAGAAGCAAACAAAACTTTATCCAGCGACGAAAGAGTAGACGTAGAAAGGTCCACTATTGATTCTGTTAGAGCAATAATGATGATTAGAGCTTATAGAATAAGAGGACATTTAATCGCTGATTTAGATCCCCTTCAACTTCAAGAAAAAAATTATCATCCGGAACTTAATCCAGAAACTTATGGTTTTAAGAAAGAAGACAGAAACAGAAAAATATTTTTAGATAAAGTTTTAGGTTTTCAATATGCAACTGTTAACGAAATATTAGAAATTTTATTAAAAACATATTGTGCAAAAATAGGAATAGAATTTATGCACATGTCGGATCCAGAAGAAAAAAAATGGATCCAGGAAAGAATTGAAGGAAAAGGTAAGGAAGCAAACTTTACTCTCGAGGGAAAAAAAGCCATTTTTAAAAAATTAGTAGAAGCAGAAGGATTTGAAAATTATTGCCATACAAAGTTTGTTGGAACAAAAAGATTTGGCTTGGATGGTTGTGAATCTTTAATTCCTGCACTCGAACAAATTATTAAAGTTGGAGGAAATTCAGGAGTGAAAGAAATTAAAATTGGAATGCCGCATAGAGGTAGATTAAATATTCTTGCCAACGTTATTCAAAAACCTTTTAAAAAGATATTTAAAGAATTTTCAGGTGATCTGGGCACAGATACAGCCGGTGTTTCAGGCGATGTTAAATATCATTTGGGTGCATCCGCAGATAGAGATTTCAACGGAAATAATGTTCATGTAAGTCTGACCGCAAACCCTTCCCACCTTGAGGCGGTAAATCCTGTAGTTTTAGGACAAACAAGAGCTAAACAATTTTTTCATAATGATCCACAAAGAGTAAAAGTGATACCGGTTCTTTTACATGGCGATGCGGCATTTGCAGGACAAGGAATCGTTGCCGAATGTTTCGCAATGTCCGGTTTAAAAGGACACAATACTGGAGGCACAATTCATATAATTGTTAATAATCAAGTTGGTTTTACTACCAGTCCTTCTTTTGCAAGATCTTCACCTTATCCATCAGAAGTAGCTAAAATGGTTCAAGCTCCAATATTTCATGTTAACGGAGATGATGCTGAATCCGTTGTTTATTGTGCAAGAATTGCAACAGAATATAGACAAAAATTTAAACGAGATGTTGTTATAGATATTATTTGTTATCGAAGATTTGGTCATAACGAAGGAGATGAACCTTCTTTTACTCAGCCTTTAATGTACAAAAAAATTAAAGCTCAAGCCACCACCTTAACAATTTATGGAAACCAACTTATTCAAGAAGGCGTTTTAAGAAATGAAGAGTTTCAAAAAGAAAAAGATAATTTTAAACAATTTTTAGATGCAGAATTTGCAGAATCAAAGAGCTATATTTCGAACCAAATAGATTGGTTTACAGGAAGTTGGTCAAAATTCACAACTGAAATTGGATCTGATCGTAGAGGAGTAACAGGCGTTGATTTAGATTTAATTCACCAGGCTGGAGAAAAAATTTGTCATCTTCCAGTAAATTTAAATTTTCATTCAACAATAAAAAGACTTTTTGAAGCAAAGAAAAAAATGTTTGAAACAGGAAAAAGTTTTGATTGGGCGACAGCCGAGAGTTTAGCTTTTGGAACTTTATTATTAGAAGGTTACCCAGTAAGATTTGTAGGTCAAGATTCTTCAAGAGGAACTTTTAGTCAAAGACATGCCAGTATACTTGATCAGGATACAGGAGAAAAATATTACCCTTTAAAAAATCTTAGTTCAAAACAAGCCCAGTTTGAAATTATCGACAGTTTTCTTTCAGAATTTGGTGTTTTAGGATTTGAATATGGATACTCAATGTCATCACCAGAGACCTTAGTTTTGTGGGAAGCTCAATTTGGTGATTTTGCAAATGGGGCTCAAATTATAATTGATCAGTTTATTACCTCAGGAGAAAAAAAATGGACAAGAGCAAGTGGCTTAGTAATGCTTCTACCTCATGGTTATGAAGGACAAGGACCAGAACATTCTTCAGCACGAATTGAAAGATATCTACAATCTTGTGCTCAAGAAAACTTACAAGTAGTTAATTGCACTACTCCTGCAAATTATTTTCATTTATTAAGAAGACAAATTCACAGAAAATTTAGAAAACCACTTATAGTATTTTCTCCAAAATCTTTATTGAGGCACAAAAAATGCGTTTCTGAAATTGAAGATTTTTTACCTGAAAATTCCTTTCATAGAATATTACCGGATCATGCAGATTTTCCGGAATATAATTTAATTAAATTGGCAAACGATGAAGAAATTAAACGTGTAGTTCTTTGTTCTGGAAAAGTTTATTTTGATATTTCTGAAAAGAGAGAGATAATAAGAAATCCTAAAGTTCAATTACTAAGAATTGAGCAACTATATCCATTCCCAGTAAAAAAATTAGCTAGCTTTTTAAAAAGATTTAAAAATGCTGACGAATTTATTTGGTGTCAGGAAGAACCAGAAAATATGGGTGCTTGGAGTTTTGTTGAAAAATATATTAATTGGACGTTAGACTCGATCGGCGCTAAATCTAAAAAAGTACAGTATGTTGGCAGAAAACCTTCAGCTTCAACAGCTACCGGATATTTGAAAAAACATGTACAACAGCAAGACGAAATAATATCAAAAGTACTTTTATAAAATAATGGCAAAAGATTTAGTAGTACCTACACTTGGCGAGTCGGTAACGGAAGCAACAGTTTCTAAATGGCTTAAACAGGTTGGTGATCCAGTAAAAGCAGACGAGCCAGTCGTTGAATTAGAAACAGATAAAGTTAGTGTGGCCGTGCCTTCTCCAGAGGCAGGTGTTTTGTCTGAAATTAAAATTCAAGAAGGAAGTACTGTTAATGTTGGTGTGGTTTTAGGGTCTATAGGAGCGGGAACTGCAAGTGTAGCAAAAAAAGAATCATTTAAAGCACCAGAGCCAGCGAAACAAAAAACAATAGAAGTTTCTACAAGTAAAAAAGAAATATTATCACCTGCAGTAAAAAGAATAATTGAAGAAAAAAGAATTGATATTAGCAGAATAAGTGGATCGGGAAGAGATGGAAGAATTTTAAAAGGAGACTTATTAGAATCCATGGGCTTGCCTTCTCTTGCTTCTTCAGCAAGAGCTACTAAGGGAGACGAAGAACGAGTTAAAATGACTCGACTAAGAGCAACTATCGCCAAGAGATTAAAAGAGGCTCAAAATAATGCAGCGATGCTTACGACATTCAATGAAATTGATATGTCGAGAATTATCGAAATGAGAGCTGAATATAAAGATGGTTTTCAAAAAAAATACGGCGCTAAATTAGGTTTCATGTCATTCTTTGTAAGATCTTGCGTTGAAGCTTTAAAAGCTTTTCCAATTATTAATGCAGAAATTCAACAAGATGAAATTGTTTATAAAAATTATTACAATATAGGCGTTGCTGTTGGAACAGAAAAAGGATTAGTTGTTCCAGTGGTTAGAGACGCAGATGAACTGTCATTTGCAGATATTGAAAAACAAATCGTCGCTTTAGGTGAAAAAGCAAAAACAGGACAATTATCTATTGAAGAACTTCAGGGTGGAACTTTTACAATTACTAATGGTGGAATTTATGGTTCGATGCTATCAACGCCAATACTAAATCCTCCTCAATCAGGAGTGTTGGGGATGCATAATATTGTTCAGCGAGCAGTTGTTGTTGAAGAAAAAATCGAAGTTAGACCTATCATGTATCTGGCCCTATCTTATGATCACAGAATTATTGATGGAAAAGACGCTGTATCATTCTTAGTTAGAGTTAAAGAATATTTAGAAGATCCAAGAAGACTTTTTTTAAATTTATAATTCATGGAAGAGTTTGATTTTTTAGTTATAGGCGGAGGTCCGGGAGGATATGTTGGAGCAATTAGAGCTGCCCAACTAGGATTAAAAACTGCATGCATAGAATCTAGAGGAACATTAGGTGGAACCTGTCTTAATGTTGGATGTATACCTTCTAAAGCTTTATTGCATTCATCAGATCTTTATAAAAAAGCAAAAACTGAATTTAAAAATATAGGTATAAATATTAATGAGCCATCATTAGATCTTGCGAAAATGATGAGTCATAAAGCAAAAGGTGTAGAGGGACTTACTAAGGGAATAGAATTTTTATTTAAAAAAAATAAGATTACTTACATTAAAGGTTTTGGATCTTTTAAAGATAAAAATACAATTTCAGTTATCGATCAGTCTAATAATCAAAAAGATTATAAATTTAAAAATGCAATTATAGCAACTGGTTCGGTTCCTATTTCTCTTCCAAATATAGAAATTGATGAAAAAACAGTAGTGTCTTCAACAGGGGCATTAAATTTAAGTTCTGTGCCTAAAAAACTTGTTGTTGTTGGGGGTGGTTACATTGGACTGGAAATGGGTTCTGTATGGCTAAGATTAGGAGCTGAAGTTCAGGTTATAGAATATTTGGATTATATAACTCCCGGTATGGACAGAGAAGTGTCGGACGCTTTTTTAAAAATATTACAAAAACAAGGAATGCAATTTAATCTATCGACAAAAGTAATTAGTGTTAAAAAAAATAAAAATGGTGCAACGGTCACAGTTGAGAAGCACGGTGCCAAAAGTGACATTGATTGTGATATCGTATTAATGTCAGTTGGAAGAAAACCTAATACCGCAGGATTAAATCTTGATAAAATTGGAGTAAAATTAGATTCAAAAGGAAGAATTGAAACAGATCATAAATATAAAACTAATTTAGATAACATTTACGCAATCGGAGATGTAATCGATGGCCCAATGTTAGCACATAAAGCCGAAGAAGAAGGGATTGCCATTGCCGAGTTACTTAGCGGAAAATCTGGGCATGTAAATTATAATGTTATCCCTGGCGTTATTTATACCTCTCCAGAAGTTGCTTCAGTTGGCAAAACAGAAGAACAATTAAAAGAGCAAAAAATATCTTATAAAGTTGGTAAATTTCCTTTTGCAGCAAATGCTAGAGCAAAAATTAATGATGAGGGAGATGGGTTTGTTAAAATTTTAGCTGATGAAAAAACAGATAGAGTCCTAGGCGTACATATGATCGGACCAGACGTTGGCAATATGATCGCAGAAATTGCTTTAGCTATGGAGTTTGGTGCAAGTGCGGAAGATATAGCAAGAACATGTCATGCACATCCTACTTATGCTGAAGCAATTAAAGAAGCCGCTTTAGCAGTTGATAAAAGAGCTATCCACTTTTAAGTTAAAATCTTCATTCCTGATTTTTTCCAATCAGCAGTAAAAATATCCACACCTTTGTCTGTAAGATGATGTTTATGAAGTTCTTTAAAAATTTTAACGGGAACTGTAGCAACATCAGAACCGATAGTTGCAACGGCATTAAAATGTTCAACAGATCTAATAGAAGCTGATAAAATTTTTGTTTTTATATTTTTATAGTTATTAAAAATTTTTTTAATATCTGCTATAAGCTGAATTCCATTATCTCCGACATCTTCTAATCTTCCTATGAAAGGAGAAACATAAGTTGCTCCAGCCTTCGCAGCAAGCAAGGCCTGCGATGTAGAGAAACATAAAGTAACGTTAACCTTAATTTTTTTTGCTGAAAGAATACTGCATACCTGCAAGCCATTCCAAGTTAACGGAACTTTAATTACAATGTTTTTTGCAATTTTTTTTAGAACGTCAGCCTCCTTTAACATTGAATGAACATCCGGAGCTGTTACTTCAGCACTTACAGGACCTTTTATTTCGCTACAAATTTCTTTTAATAAAATTTTGAAATTAGTATTTGCACTCGCAAGTAGAGATGGATTTGTTGTGATACCATCTACTAAATTAGCTTTGTTTAATCCTCTAATTTCTTTAATATCTGACGAGTCTAGAAAAATTTCCATGGATTTAGATTATAAAATTTATAGTAAGAAATAAACAATTAATAGAATTTTTTGATGACTTTAGATGTGTTACTACCGCTAAAATTTGATCACCCTTTTACATATAATGTTCCAAAAGATATTAGTGTAAAAGTTGGGGACTTTGTTTTGGTTCCTTTCCAAAACAAAGATATTATAGGTGTCATTTGGGGCAAGGGTGGTCCCATCAAAAGTTCAATTAAAATTAAAGATATTAAAAAAAAATTTGATATTGCGTCTTTATCTAAAGATACCTTAATTTTTTTAGAAAAATTTTCTCGATATAACTTAGTTGATTTAGGCATTGCTTTAAAATTATTTATTTTTAAAAAAGCATTTAAAGAAATATCTAAAAAAAAAAGATCAGAGGAATCTTTTAAAGTATGCTCATTAAAAAAAGATATTAGTTTTGATGTAAGTCAGAATAAAGCTATTAAGATTTTAGATGACCAAATTCTTTTTGATAAATTTTCAACAGTTTTATTACATGGAATTACAGGATCAGGAAAAACATTAATATATTTTAAAAAAATACAAGATTTTTTAGAAAAGGGTTATCAGGTTTTAGTTCTTCTTCCAGAAATTGCGTTAACAAACCAAATCAAAGAAAGATTCAAAGAGTATTTTGGAAATTATCCTGCATTATGGCACTCAGATATTTCTGAAAAAAATAAAAGATTAATTTGGCGTGGAATTGCTAGTCATAAAATTAATTTAGTCTTAGGTGCCAGATCATCTTTATTCCTTCCTTTTAAAAAATTGGGTTTAATTATTATAGATGAAGAGCATGACCAATCTTATAAGCAAGAAGATCAAGTAATTTACAATGCTAGAGACATGGCTGTATTAATGGCTTCTATAAAAAAAATATCAGTCATTTTAGTTTCTGCAACACCATCCATAGAAACTTACTACAATACAGTTAATAAAAAATTTTCTTATATTAGTTTAGACAAAAGATACGGTGATGCTGAATTGCCAGAAGTTAAATTTGTAGACCTAAAAAAAAATCCTCCTCTTAAATCTAAATTTATCTCATCGTCTATTATTCCAGAACTTAAAAATATTTTAGACAAAGGAAATCAAATTTTATTTTTTTTAAATCGAAGAGGATATTCAACATTCGTTATTTGCTCAAAGTGTGGATATCGTTTTAATTGTCCTAATTGCTCAGTTTCATTAATTTATCACAAAGAAACCAATAAATTAATTTGTCACTATTGTGATCATGAAGCTTTATTAGAAAGAAAATGTAAAGACGGTGATAATTGTAAACTTTCTTTTTATGGTCTGGGTGTTGAAAAAATATTTGAGGAAGTTAAAGAAATTTTTCCTGATAAAAAAATTGAATTATTTTCAAGTGATTTTATTCATAACGACGATAGTACAAAAAAAATTTTTGAGAGTATCCAGGATGGAAAAATTAATATCATTGTGGGAACCCAGTTAATCTCTAAGGGTTTTCATTTTCCAAAGTTAAATTGTATCGTTATCGTTAATTCTGATGTGAATTTTTTAGGAAATGATATTCGCAGTTCAGAAAAAACATACCAATTAATGAATCAGCTTAGTGGCAGAGCTGGAAGAGAGGTTAAAAATTCAACAGTATATCTTCAAACTTTTGAACCAGAAAACCAAACACTAAAATCAATATGCGATCAGAACATTTTAGCTTTTTATAAAAGTGAAATTATTTTTAGAGAAAGATCTAATCTCCCCCCGTTTACAAAGCTTATTGCTTTTATTGTTTCAGGAAAAAATAGATTTGATGTTGACGAATGCGCAAGAATTTTAAAAAATAAAATTCCAAAAATGAAAGATGCTTTGTTGTTAGGTCCTGTAAGTGCCTCTATTTCGCTTATAAAGGGAAAATATCGTTCTAGGTTATTATTAAAATATCCTCAAGAAGCATTCCCCCAAAAGTTTTTAAAAGATTGGTTAAAAACTATTAAAATTAAAAAAAATATTTCACTAACTGTAGACGTTGATCCAATAAACTTTAAATAATTTTAAAAAAGTACAAAATATCACACTTGATTAGTGTAATTTCGCATGTTACGAGACCTTTTTTCTTTTAAAGTTAACAGCAAAGAAATCTATGAAAACTTTTAGTGAAACTCAAAGATATGCCAAAGCAGTATATAGACTAGCTTATGAAGCTAAAAGTTTAGATGTTCTTGAAAAAGATTTTTTGAATTTAAAAGAAATATTAGACCAAAGCACAGACTTAAAAAAGTTTATTAAAAATCCAACGTATAAATATTCAGTTATTAATAATGTTATTGATGCTTTAACTAAGCATTTTTCTTTTTCAGATTTATTCTCAAGATTTTTAAAAGTACTAAATAAAAATAGAAGATTTTTCTTTTTAGAGAAAATAGTAAATAATTTTTTTGATTTATTATTAAACGAAAGAGGAGAAGTTTTAGCAACGCTTAAATTATCACATGCAATCTCAGATAGTGAAAAAGCAGATATAGCAAAAAAATTAGATGACATTTTAAAGAAGAAAATCAAAATTTCTTTTTCTGTAGACCCATCTTTATTAGTTGGTTCAATTCTTCAAATTGGGAGTACAATGATTGATACTTCTGCTAAAACAAGATTAAATAATTTATTTAATAAATAAAATGAAAATTAATCCTTCCGAAATTACTAACATTTTAAAAGACCAAATAAAAAATTTTGGAACTGAAGTTGAAGTTTCTGAAGTTGGTCAAGTTTTGACAGTAGGAGATGGTATAGCGAGAGTTTACGGATTAGATAATGTTCAAGCTGGAGAAATGGTTCAATTCTCTGAGGGAACAAAAGGTATGGCCTTAAACCTTGAAACTGAAAATGTTGGAGTGGTTATTTTCGGAGACGACTCAAAAATCAAAGAAGGTGATATAGTAAAGAGAACAGGATCAATTGTTGACGTTGCAGTTGGAAAATCTTTATTAGGTCGAGTAGTTGATGGATTAGGCAACCCAATTGACGGAAAAGGTCCAATTGATAAAAATGCAGAAAGAAAAAGAGTTGAGATTAAAGCTCCAGGTATTATTCCACGAAAATCTGTGAATGAACCGATGCAAACAGGATTAAAGGCTATCGATAGTTTAATTCCTGTGGGAAGAGGCCAAAGGGAATTAATCATTGGTGATAGACAAACTGGAAAAACAGCAATTGCTATTGATACAATTATTAATCAAAAAGAAATTAATAAGTCTAATGATGAAAGTAAAAAACTTTATTGTATTTATGTTGCCATTGGACAAAAAAGATCAAGCGTTGCTCAAATCGTAAAAACATTAGAAGAGGCAGGAGCGATGGAATATACAATTGTTGTTGCAGCAACAGCATCTGATCCAGCACCATTACAATTTTTAGCCCCATACACAGGATGTACAATGGGAGAATATTTCAGAGATAATGGAATGCACGCTCTTATTGTTTATGATGATTTATCAAAGCAGGCTGTTGCTTATCGACAGATGTCACTACTTTTACGTAGACCTCCAGGACGAGAAGCCTTCCCAGGAGATGTATTTTATCTTCATAGCAGATTACTGGAAAGGGCTGCAAAGTTGAATGATAAGCATGGCGGAGGATCTCTTACGGCTTTACCAATCATTGAAACACAGGCCAGCGATGTTTCTGCTTATATTCCAACAAATGTTATTTCTATTACTGACGGACAAATATTCTTAGAAACAGAACTTTTTTATAAAGGAGTTAGACCTGCTGTTAACGTAGGTATATCAGTTTCTAGAGTTGGATCAGCGGCGCAGATTAAAGCAATGAAACAAGTTTCTGGTTCAATCAAACTTGAACTCGCTCAGTATCGTGAAATGGCTGCCTTTGCACAGTTTGGATCTGATTTAGACCTTTCTACTCAAAAATTATTAAATCGTGGATCAAAATTAACTGAATTATTAAAACAAGATCAATACTCACCTTTAAAAGTAGAAGAACAAGTCGTAACAATTTTTTCAGGAGTAAGAGGTTTTTTAGATGACGTTGAGCTTAATCAGATCAAATCTTTTGAAAGCAAACTTTTATCAAAAATAAAATCAGAAGCGCCTGATATTTTAAATAATATTAAATCTTCAGGAAAAATTGATGAATCTAATGAAGAAAAGTTAAAAACATTTATTACTGACTTTAAGAGAGGTTTTCAAAAATAATGGCGAGTTTAAAGTTTTTAAGAAACAGAATTAGTAGCGTAAAATCTACTCAAAAAATAACAAAGGCTATGAAAATGGTCGCTGCTGCTAAGCTTAGAAAAGCCCAACAGAACGCTGAGAATGCAAGACCTTATTCTGAAAAGTTAAATTCAATAATATCAAATTTAAAAAATTCAGTAACTGACATGGATTCAGCGCCAAAATTATTAGTAGGAAATCAAAAAAATGAAACTCATCTTTGTGTAGTTTTAAGTTCTGATCGAGGATTATGTGGCGGCTTCAATACAAATATTTGCAGAAAAGCAAAAGTGTATTTTGAAAAAATATTAAACGAGAAAAAAACTCTAAAGATCATAGTTGTTGGTGGTAAGGCCAATGATCAATTGAAGAGAAAGTATAATCAGTACATTATTGATAGAATAACTTTAAAAGACGAAAAAGTTGTTTCTTTTGGTAAAGCACAAGAAATTACGGATAAAATTTTAAATTTATTTACTAGAAATGAATTTGATATTTGCACATTATTTTATAATCAATTTAAGAGTGTTATTTCCCAGATCCCTCAAGCACAGCAGTTAATCCCAGTTTCAATTGAACAAAAATCAAACCAACAAACTTTAGTAAATAATAGCGAGTATGAATATGAGCCAGATGAAAATGATATTTTAGAAAATCTTTTGCCAAAAAATATTGCAACGCAGATTTATGCAGCTTTTTTAGAAAATCAGGCTAGCGAGCAAGGATCAAGAATGACAGCCATGGATAACGCAACTAGAAACGCTGGAGATTTAATTTCAAAACTTACAATTAATTACAACAGAACAAGACAAGCGGTAATTACTAAAGAGTTAATAGAAATTATTTCTGGAGCTGAATCTTTATAGAAGAATTATGGAAAATAAATTTGGAAAAATAGTTCAGGTTATTGGTGCGGTTGTAGACGTAAAATTTGATAATGATCTGCCAGAGATTTTAACAGCCCTTGAGTGTGATAATAATGGATTAAGAGTAGTTCTAGAAGTTGCACAGCATCTTGGAGAAAACACAGTCAGAACTATTGCGATGGATACAACAGAAGGATTAAAAAGAGGTGATAAAGTGATAAATACTGGCACACCAATTACTGTTCCAGTTGGTCCAGAAACATTAGGAAGAATTATTAATGTTATAGGAGAACCAATTGATCAAAGAGGACCTTTGAAAACAAAAGAAAAATGGCCAATACATAGAGCCGCACCAGCTTATGTTGAGCAATCGACTGAAACAGAAGTTTTGGTTACAGGAATAAAAGTTGTTGACTTGCTTGCACCATATTCTCGAGGTGGAAAAATTGGATTATTTGGCGGAGCCGGAGTTGGAAAAACAGTTTTGATTATGGAATTAATAAATAACGTTGCAAAAGCGCATGGTGGCTTTTCAGTGTTTGCCGGAGTTGGTGAAAGAACAAGAGAAGGAAATGATTTGTACCACGAGATGATAGAGTCAGGCGTTATTAAAACTGATGGTCCGGGATCTAAAGCTGCTTTAGTTTATGGACAAATGAATGAACCCCCAGGAGCAAGAGCTCGAGTTGCATTATCAGGATTAACACTTGCTGAATATTTTAGAGATAAAGAAGGTCAAGACGTTCTTTTCTTTGTTGATAATATTTTTAGATTTACACAAGCTGGATCAGAAGTATCGGCATTACTTGGTCGAATTCCCTCTGCAGTCGGATATCAACCAACATTGGCAACCGACATGGGTAACTTACAAGAAAGAATTACAACAACTAGCAAAGGATCGATTACTTCTGTGCAAGCGATTTATGTTCCTGCAGATGATTTAACAGACCCTGCACCTGCGACCTCTTTTGCTCACTTAGATGCAACAACAGTTTTATCAAGACAGATTGCTGAACTTGGAATTTATCCAGCGGTAGATCCTCTAGATTCAACTTCAAGAATTCTTGATCCAAGAATTGTTGGTGAGGAACATTATAGAGTTGCTAGGGAAGTTCAAAAAATACTACAAAACTATAAATCTTTACAAGATATTATAGCAATTTTAGGTATGGATGAATTATCAGAGGAAGATAAATTAGTTGTATCAAGAGCAAGAAAGATACAAAGATTTTTATCACAACCTTTCTTTGTTGCCGAAGTATTTACAGGTTCACCAGGAAAATTAGTTGATCTACAATCAACAATTAAAGGCTTCGATGCAATTTGCAAAGGTCAGTATGATCATTTACCAGAATCTGCTTTTTATATGGTTGGAACAATAGAAGAGGCAGTTGCAAAAGCTGAAAAAATGGCAAAAGAAGCTGCGGCTTAACTTAAATGGCAGATAATATTCATTTAGAAATCGTAACTCCAAAGCAAGTAGCTTATTCAAAAGCAGTTGATAGCGTTGTTATCTCCGGAATAGAAGGAGATATGGAAATCTTTAAAGACCATATTTCCTTAATCACTTTTCTTAAAGCAGGAAAAATTATTGCAAAAGCAGGAAGTAATGTAGATACATTTTTTTCTACAGGAGGGACTGTAGAATTTTCTAATAATAAATTAAGTATTTTATTAGATAATTTTTTTAATAGTACAGAGTTTCAAAGTGAAGAGTTAATTAAGTTAAAACAGAACGCAGAAAAAAAGTTAAGTAATAAAGAAATTTCTGACGAAGAAATTTATCTTAACAATCAAATTGTTGATCAGATTAATAATTTAAAATCTTAAAGATACTTTTTAAACTCTTCTATAACTTCTTGATAAAGCTTTTTTTTAAAAGGAACTATTAATTTAGGTAGCTCTAAAGGTTCGGCCCAACGCCAATCATAAAACTCTGCTTTTTTTTGTTTAATATTAATCTCTTCATCCTCACCTATAAATTTTGCAAGAAACCAAGTTTGTTTTTGTCCTTTATACTTTCCATCCCAAATTTTACCAAGGAGATCATTAGGCAAATCGTAAACGAATTCTTTTTCTGATTTTTTTATAATTTCAATTGATGTAATTCCTGTTTCTTCTTTAAGCTCTCTTTTGGCAGCGTTCAGAACATCTTCCTTTTGATCAACTCCCCCTTGAGGCATTTGCCATGCCTTAGTACTATCAATTCTTTTTCCGATAAAAACTTTAGTTTCTTGATTTAGAAGCATTATTCCAACACCTTTTCTATAAGGAAGATTACTTAAATCTTTCATGACGCTTTTAAAAGTTTAAGAGCATAAATTAATTGATTATCGTTTGTAGGGTCGTTTATTTTAAAATTTTCTTTCTGTTGATCTACTTTAATATCCGGTTGAACGCCAACTTCTTCAATTGTTTCGCCACTTGGCAGATAGTATTTAGCTGTCGTTAATTTTAATCCGCCACCATTAGATAAAGGCATAATAGATTGAACAGAACCTTTACCAAAAGATTTTTCACCAATAACAATTGCTCGCTTATGATCTTTTAAAGCTCCAGCTACTATTTCAGACGCAGAAGCTGATCCTTTGTTAATAAGTACAATGAGTGGTTTTCCATTAATTTCATCACCTTTTTTAGAATTATAAATTTTTATATCTTTAGGATCTCTTCCTTTTGTAGAAACAATCTCTCCACTATCCAAAAAAGCATCTGATATTTTAATTGCTTGCGAAAGAAGACCACCAGGATTATTTCGCAGATCCAAAATGTAACCAGTTATGTTTGGTTTGCTTCTGCTTATTTCTCTAATTTTGTCTATTAATTCATCACCACTTTTTTCATTAAAAGATCTTAATCTTAAATAACCAATATTTTCTTTAATTTCAGAAACAACAGATTTAGTTTTAATTGTTTCTCTAACTATTTTTACAATTATTGGTTCATCAACATCTATTCTTCTTATAGTTAATGTGATTGGAGAGCCACTTTTGCCACGCATGGTATTTACAGCCTCATCCAATGTTAAACCCTTAACCTGCTTGTTATCTAATTTAATAATATAATCTCCCGATTTTATTCCAGCTCTATCCGCAGGAGTATCATCAATTGGAGATATTACTTTTACCAGTCCAGCTTCCATTGTAACTTCAATACCAAGACCACCAAATTCACCTTTGGTTTCAGTATTCATGCTCTTGAATGTTTTAGGACTCATGTAAGAAGAATAGGGATCTAACGATTGAAGCATTCCGTTAATTGCCCCATCAATTACTTCGCCTTCGTTAATTTGTTTAAAATATTCTTTGTTTATTGTTTCAAGAATGTCTCCAAACAAATCTAATTTTTCATAAAGAACATCTTTTTTTTGTGAAAAAGCATTTTGCGAAAATAGATTTAAAAATAAAAATGTAAGTAATAAGTAAATTTTTTTCATTATTATTGTCTATGATAGGGATGGTTTACCATAATTGTAGCACATCTGTAAATTTGTTCGGTAAGTATTACTCTAGTCAAAGAGTGGGTAAAAGTAAGTTTGCTGAGACATATTTCTTCAAAGCTTTTTTTATTTAGGTTTTTTTTAAAACCTTCTGGTTCTCCAATAATAAATAATATTTCTTTAATTGATGAGATAATTAGTTTTTTTAATTTTTTGCAAAAGTTCTCAGTATTAAGATCTTGTCCACTTTCACTAAGAAATATAATTTTTTTTTCTTTTTTGTTTTTAATTATATTTTCAAGTTCTTTTTTTGAAATATGTTCAATTGCAAAATTAGTGATTCCACTATTTTTTAAACTTTTGAGCCTGCCCCCATACCTTTTGCACAGCTCATTTTCTTCATCTTTGTTTAATCTTCCTAAACAAAGAATTTTAATTTTCATTAAACAAAGATTTTTTGATTTGGAATAATATCAGCCCACATTTTTTCCAACTCATAATTTTTTCTTTGTTCATGGTGAAAAATGTGAACTATAATATCAATTGCATCAATTAGCTTCCAGTTATCACTATCTCTACCTTCAACTTTGCAACCCTTAATTCCCATTTTTTTTAATTCTTCAATTGTATTTTCAGAAACAGACTGAATGTGCCTAGAAGATGTTCCGCTTGCGACAATCATATAGTCAGCAATAGAACTTTTGTTTGCAAGATCAATAGTTACGATGTCTTTTGCTTTATTATCATCAAGAATTTTAATTATTTCTTTTAGAAGGACTTCTTTTTTTTTAATTTGCATTAATTATTTTTTTTATTTTTGATGATGAAACATTCATACCTTTTGTGCTTAAAAAATACCATCTATGTTGTTTATCTTTTGAAACTAAATTTAAAGATTTGTATTTTTCGAGCTTTTTTGCGGCTATAGAATTTAATGATTTCATTGAGAATTCAGGTCTATTCATCACAATAATGGATAGTTTATTTAAAATTTCATTATATTTTTTCCATTGATTAAATTTAACAAAACTATCAGCGCCCATAATAAAATAATATTTATGATCTGCAGATTTGTTAATTATGTAGTTTATATTATCAAATAAGAAATTTGATCCGGTTTCTTCTTCAGTATACTGAACTTTAATTATATTTTTATTTTTTTTTATAAAATGATTGCACAATTTTATCCTATTAATAATATCGTTTACTGAGTTACTTTTTTTTAAAGGGTTTTTTTTTGTAACAAGCCATATAACTTTGTTTAATTGAAATCTTTTAATTGCCTCCAATGAAATATTTAAATGCCCGATATGAGGAGGGTCAAAAGTTCCGCCAAGAATACCAATTTTCATTATAATTTAATAAAAAGATTAAGGTCTAATTTGTCCATTACCTTTTACTAGATATTTATAAGTTACTAGTTGCTCAAGTCCAACTGGTCCTCGAGGATGTAATTTGTTTGTAGATATTCCAACTTCTGCTCCAAAACCAAACTCATTTCCGTCTGCAAATTGAGTAGAAGCATTGTGCAAAACTATTGCACTGTTAACTTTAGACAAGAATAATGAAGCATTCTTTTTATTATTAGTAACAATACTATCAGTATGACGTGTCCCGTATTTATTAATGTGTGCAATTGCCTCATCTATCCCGTTCACAATCTTCACCGAGATTATAGAATCTAAATACTCTGTTTTCCAATCCTGTTCTGTTGCTAAAGAAATATTGGAATTCATATAATTTTTTTTGGTGATTTGATCACCAATAATTTTACATCCACTAATACTTAATAATTGCAATATTGGTTTTAAATGAGTTTTTACACAAGCCTTATCAATTAACAAAGTTTCTGCAGCGCCACATATACTAGTATTTCTCATTTTAGCATTTAGCGTAATTTTTTTTGCCATGTTTAAATCTGCGTACCTATCAATATAGACATGACACAATCCTTCTAGATGACCAATAGTTGGAATATTGGACATTGTTTGAACTTTTTTGACCAAGTTTTTTCCTCCTCTTGGAATAATAACGTCAATAAACCTTTCCATTTTTGAAAGCATATAATCAACTAATTTTCTATTTGTGTTATTAATTAATTGAACGCAATTTTCGTTAATGTTATTTTTTCTTAAAGATTTTTTAAAATATTCAGAAATAACTTTATTTGTCTGAATAGCTTCGCTACCTCCCCTTAAAATAACTGCATTTCCAGACTTAAAACATAAAGTTGCTACATCTGAAGTAACGTTTGGTCTAGATTCGTATATTACTCCGATAACTCCAATAGGAACTGTATATTTATTAATTGCCATTCCGTTAGGCCTTTTCCATTTTGATATTATTTTTTGAGTTGGATCCTTAAGCTTAATAACTTCTTGGATGGACTTAATTATATAGTTAATTTTATTTTCATTAAGAATTAGTCGATCAATTAAATTTTTGCTAAGATTTTTTTTGTTAGCCTTTAAAATATCAATTTTATTTGCTGCTAAGATCTTTTTTTTATTTGATTTTAGATTTTTATAAAAATCTGTAAGAACTTTATTTTTTTTCTTTTCGTTTAAAAGCGCCAAATCTTTTGATGCGTTTAAAGCATTTAAACCTATTCTATCTAAATAACTATTGCTCATAAAATTTATTCGGCTTGATAAACTAAATTATCTATATGAACCATTTCTCCTCGGCTAACATATCCTAATATTTCTTTAATTTTATCAGTTTTAAACCCAGCAATTTTTTTAGCATCCAAACTAGAGTAAGCACTAATACCTGTTGCTATACGTTTATTTTTTGAATTTATAATATAAACAGCGTCACCGCGATTAAAATTTCCTTCAATTGCAGTTACTCCTATTGGCAAAAGACTTTTTCCGTTTTTTAATGCTTTTTCAGCACCTTCATCAATCATAATCGAACCTTTGGTTGCAATGGAATTTAAAATCCATTGTTTTTTTGCATTCAAGGATGATGATTGAGATTCAAATAAAGTATAATTTTTATTTTTAATAATATTTTTAATAGGATTATTAATCATCCCGCTCGTTAAAATCATATCACATCCAGACTGCATACAAATCTTTGCAGCCTTAATTTTAGTTATCATTCCACCAGTTCCATAAGAGCTGATGCTTTCAGAAGCGAGCGCTTCTATAGACTTATCAATGAGTGTTACTTTTTTAATTATTTTTGCACTCTTATTTTTCTTTGGATCAGCAGAATAAAGTCCATCAATGTCTGAAAGCATGATTAAACAATCAGCGTTGCATATTTGAGCAACTCTTGCTGCCAGTCTATCATTATCGCCATATCTTATTTCTGAAGTCGCAACTGTATCGTTTTCATTTACAATTGGTATTACAGACATTTTTAATAAGTTATTGATTGTTTCTTTTGCATTTAAAGATCTTCTTCTTTCTTCTGTATCTTCCAGAGTAAGCAATATTTGAGAAATTTTTATTTTTTTCTTTTCAAATGCTTTTTTAAAAAGATTAATTAATTCAATTTGGCCAATAGCTGCTATTGCTTGAAATTGGCTTAATTTGGTATTTTTTTTATTAATTTTTAATAAATCGCAGCCAAGAGCAATTGCTCCTGAAGAGACAATAATAATTTGCTTATTTTTTTGTATTAAAAAATTAATATCTTCTATTAATTTATTGAACCAATTTTTTTTTATTCTGTTTTTTCCGTCAACAATAAGACTAGAACCTATTTTTATTACAATGGTCTTGTATTTTAAAATGTCCATTTAAATAGCTCGCAATAAATTTTTTACATTAATTTTTTTTTCAACAGATATATCATAAACTTTTTTCTTAATTTTTTTAGTAAAATTCATTATTTTTTCTTTCTTTTCTTCCTCATCTATTAAATCAATCTTATTAAATACAATAAGTTCTTTTTTTTTTATTAATTCAGGGTTAAATTCCTTAAGTTCATTTCTAATAATGTTATATTTATCAACTAAATCTTCTTCATTAATATCAATCATATGAATAATACTTTTGCATCTTTCTATATGTTTTAAAAATTTATCGCCTAAACCCGAACCACTATGAGCACCCTCAATTAGACCGGGTATATCAGCAATAATTATTTCTTTATTATCAATAAAAACAACTCCAAGATTTGGGTTTAGAGTTGTAAAAGGATAATTAGCAATTTTTGGTCTTGCTCTTGTTGATATTGAAAGCAAACTGGACTTACCGGCATTTGGAAAACCAATAATTCCAACATCAGCAATTAATTTTAATTCAAGCCAAAGTATAAATTCTTCTCCTTTTTTTCCATAAGTAAATTTTCTTGGAGATCTATTAGTCGAACTTTTAAATTTAGAATTACCAAGCCCACCGTTACCACCTTTGGCTATGACATATTCTTGATCTTCTTTTATTAGATCAAATAATAATGTTTTTTTATCTTCTTCATATATTTGGGTTCCAACAGGAACTCTCAAAATTAAATCTTTTCCTGATAGTCCTCTTTTATTATTTCCAGAGCCATTAAATCCATTTTGAGCTTTATGGTGTTGTGCAAAACGAAAATCAACCAAAGTATTCAAACCATTTACGGCTTTGACAATTATTGATCCTCCGGCACCACCATCGCCTCCGTAAGGTCCTCCGAATTCAATAAATTTTTCTCTTCGAAAGGCAACGCAACCGTTTCCTCCGTCTCCGGCCTTAATCATAATTTTAACTTGATCTAAAAATTTCATACAACCATATTATTGATTATTAATAAAAATCTCAGTTTAAAAATAAACTGAGTTTATTGAGGGACTACTGAAATGTAAGTTCTTCCGAGTTTCTTCGTCTCGAATTTTACTACGCCGTTTACTTTAGAAAAAATGGTATGATCTTTTCCCATACCAACATTATCTCCAGGGAACATTTTTGTTCCTCTCTGTCTCATAATAATATTTCCAGCTATTACGGATTGACCGCCAAATTTTTTAACGCCTAGTCGCCTTCCAGCACTATCGCGTCCGTTTTTCGTCGAGCCACCAGCTTTTTTTGTTGCCATTTTTTATTATCTATTTTTTAGCAGTTACTTTAGCTTCAACTTTT
>Ga0247834_1001035_pt1 | contig 50336 bp, 36 predicted proteins | sample LaCruzMarch2015__8_FD_187118 | JGI IMG/M metagenome (GOLD analysis project Ga0247834, IMG submission 187118) | Freshwater microbial communities from meromictic Lake La Cruz, Castile-La Mancha, Spain - LaCruzMarch2015_12m | ecosystem: Environmental > Aquatic > Freshwater > Lake | place: Spain... | reverse complement strand
TAAAGGTGAGAAAGCAGTTTCATCGTTGAGTTGTCGGTCGCACTTCAACTTAGCGCATGAGGCTGCTTTTCTCATGTCAACCATCCATCGCAAATCTGGATGAATTCAGGGTTTTGCAAGAGGCTCTCCTGCTAATCTTGTAATCCTGTAGCAAAGCCAGCTTCCATAATTAAGCCTTAGTTTCATGCGTAAGCCCTGCCTCAGGGTGTCGTGCTACTTGCTCAGCTCCAGCATCCGCAGGATCGGCTTCTCTGCCCGTGCGCGGATGTCCTCCGGCAGCTCCACGCGCGGCTCTAGGTCACGCAGGGCGTCGTGGAGTTTTTGCAGCGTGTTCAGCTTCATGTAGCGGCAGTCGGCGCAGGCGCAGTGGCCAGTGGGGCCGGGGATGAAGCGCTTGCCGGGCACCTCGCGCTCCAGGCGGTGGAGCATCCCGCTTTCGGTGACGATGATGAAGGTGCTGGCCGTGCTGTCCCGGCAGTAATGCACCATTTTCTCCGTGCTGCACACCTCGTCCGCCAGCATCCGCACCGCGTAGGTGCATTCGGGGTGCGCCACCACTTGCGCGTCCGGGTGCTCGTCCTTGATGGCCTGGATGCTGTCGCGCGTGAACTCGACGTGGACGTAGCACGCGCCCTTCCACAGGTCCATCTTCCGGCCCGTCTGCTCCATTACCCAGCTTCCCAGGTTCTGGTCCGGCACAAAGAGGATGGGGCGGTCCTTGGGCGCAGCCTCGACTATCTTCACCGCGTTGCCGCTGGTGCAGATGCAGTCGCTCAGTGCTTTCACATGGCCGCTGCAGTTAATGTAGGCGATGACGTAGTAGTTCCGCGCCGCGTTGGCTTTCAGGAAAGCCTCAAGCTGCGGCCCAGGGCAGCTTTGCTCCAGCGAGCAGCCCGCGTTTGCATCCGGCAGGATGACCGTCTTCGTCGGATTCACGATCTTCGCTGTCTCCGCCATGAAGTGGACGCCGCAAAAGGCGATGACATCCGCGTTAGTCTCCTTCGCCTTGTAGGAAAGGCCCAATGAATCCCCCACGAAATCAGCGATCTCTTGGATGTCCCGCGACTGGTAGTTGTGGGCGAGGATCACGGCGTTCCGCTCCTGCCTCAGGCGGCGGATTTCAGAAACCAGAGTGGGTGTGGCGATGGCGACCATGTGTAATGGTTTAGCGGAGAGCGGGGCGGACTCAAGGGGTAGTTAGGGGATCAAAATTGCTTGCCGAATGCGGAGGCATCTGTGTAGCCTGCAAGGCATGAGGCCCGTGCTCGTCGTGTTTTGGATGCTTTTCTTGGTTCCCCATGCGCGAGCGCATAGTGATCCGAGCGGAGACACGCATCCAGAAGTGTTTGTTGTGGAAGGAAACTTTGTGGTCGAGTTCGGCTCGAAAGAATGGAACGAGGAGAATGCCGAGCAACGGAGCTATTTTCGCATGGTGTGGTCCCCAGATGGCAAGCTGCTACTACCAAGGCATCGCGTCTTACCTCGGCCTGAAGACCGCTATATCTCGGCAGCATGGCCGGTGAAACCTGCGATTGAGTTCCGAGAGGGGACAACAAAAGGACGCTTCTTTTGTCTCTGGCACGAAACAAAGTCGGGTAGGCCGACAGCAAAACCGCTGCCTCTGGAGATAGAATCATCTCGTTCCATTCCGCAGTTGGAAGCGGTAACTGTGGCAGGACCGGCGCTTGCATTCACTTGGGCGGGAATAGATGAAACGGTCAAGGATTCTAATCGTGTCACGCTCTATCTGAGCCATGTTATGCGCGAAGGTTTTTTGCCCGGAGCCACAGTCATGATCGGGATGCCAGCTACCATCTACGGCTTCCCCACATCTTCAGCACCTGTTTGGGCCGCTGGCCGTTGGTGGGTGGCCTGGGTGCGGCAGAGCGAGAAAACGGAAGATCGAAAAGTTCCCACTAAAACCTGGCAGACAGTACTAAGTAGTTACGATCCCGCGACGAAGAAGCTGGGGCACAAGCCGCTCGTGGGGTTGAGCAACTGGAACACCAGCCTGTCCATGAAGACGGCGGGCGGCTGGTTATGCATTGCCTGGCACGCCTCTGTGGATGGCAGTTATCCGGGCGAAGCAAAGATCGTCACGGCGTTTGAGAAGCTGCCGGGAAAGTGAGGATCGTCGTCAGCGGGCACGTGCTTTTTGCTCCAGCCAATCGGCCAAGGCTTTGTGTTCTTGGAAATTGGCAACTTCGAGGGCCGTCCGACCATCGCTATCCTTGATGTCCAGCCGGGCACCATGACGGATGAGTAGTTCCGCCATGATCTGATCTCCTCTTTGGGCGGCATGATGAAGAGCCGTGCGCCCCTGTTGGCCTCTGGAGTTCACGTCGGCCTTCCCAAGCTTTATCAGCATCTCTAAGATACCTTGGTTGTTCAAATAGGCGGCCTCGCAGAGCGCCTCGTGGAGTTCTGGTGTCCAGTCCAGTGTTGGAGCCTGCTTCTCGAGGGTTTCGAGCAGAAGCGTGAGCATCGCAGGGGATTCATGCTAGGCGGCGAGGGCGATGATCGTGCTATTGCTTTTGAAGCCTGGACCAAACGGGTCGTTGAGCCTCGATGATTCAGAGGTGTGAATAGCACTTGCGATGCCCAGAGGAATGAGTCGCTTCACAAGTGGCAGATCATTCATTTTCACTGCGAGTTGTAGGGTCGCTGCCAGCACATCGTTTCCGGGGGGTGTCCATCCGGCATCCAGAAGCATAGACAGGAGAGCGCCTTGCTGAAATTCTACAGCATCCCTGGCAGCAGCATTCAAGGTCTCCGTGTAATGATCTATGCTAGTGGTGGTGAACAAAGATTCCACCACCTTAGCCTGCCCTGCGGCGATGGTTACGCTCATCAAGGATCGTCCGTCCAAAGTCAGAGCTTGCCGCTGTGATGGATGCACTTGCAGAAGAAACTCGACGATCTCCTTTTTTCCCAAAGCCGCAGCCAAATGCACAGGATGGATGCCTCCGCGTTGATGATTGAGCAACTGCGGCTGCTTCGTCACCAGCAATTTGACCTCGTCCAAACGGCCATAAGCAATGACACTGAAAAGATCGTCTTTGGGGACGACGACTGGCTCAATGGGGCTGCTGTCACCAAGTCCCGCCTGGGAGTCGTGGATGTTTCGCTTTGTTTTGGCCAGCCAATCTGCCGCAGTGCTGCCACTGGCATCTTTGTGCCGAGCATCCGCTCCCGCTTTGAGAAGGACATCATAAATCTTGTCCGCTCCCGTCTTGCCAGCCCAGATGAGTGCAGTTTGCCCCTGGGCATCCACTTCCCGCACATCGGCTCCTGATTTTATGAGGAACTCGGTAAGCTCAGGGTGATTGACAAGTGCCGACCAGACGAGCAGGCAGCGCTCATTCACCTGGAAGGCGTTCATGTCCTTCAACAGGGGCACGAGTCGCCGACCCATAACGAGGAGCGTTTGTCCTGCGATATGGCTCTCCTCAGTGGCACGAATCAAACGGGTGAGTAGCGCTGCGGGATCACTCACTCTAGCTCCGGCATCAAGCAAGGCGGCTGCGCGTCGCCAGTGGTGTAGCTTTACGGCGTGATCCAGCGCCGAGTGGCGCTGATGATCCACAAGATCAAGCGCGGCTCCTGCCTTGATGAGTGCCGCAAGGGTTTCTGGGTGATAAATATGCTCCTCAATACGTGCGGCGGTGATGAGGGGAGTGACACCCGCGTTATCTGAAGCATCCAGAGGAACACCATGTTTGAGCAGCCATTGCAGGGCAGGTATGTTGCAATTCTGCACTGCTAGATACAACGGTGTGAGTCCCTCTGCATCCTGCGCCTTGGGATTCACTCCCAGGCTGAGAAGACGATCCAGGAGAGGATGTGCGCGCTCCAGTGTCAAACGGTCCGGACCGTGGGGGGCACCTAGCGCTGCTTCATGAAAAAGGTTTCTTCCACCATTCTGCAGCGATCCAGGATTCAGCCCCTGCGCGAGCAGGAACTCAAAAATATTGATGTCGTAGCTACGCACAGAAGCTGCTAGAGCTAATCGGGTCGGTCTTGCGCCTTTATCCATCAGCAGTTTCACCACATCGAGATGGAAACCAGCTGCGGCTGTGAGGGCCGCTTCATCTGCAGCATGTACATCCGCTCCCTGGTCTAAGAGCAGCTTCACCATCCGCAGAGTGTCTGGAAGCGCTTGCTCACCGTAGCTCACGCCGCTTGCTGCTACCGCAAGAGCAGTGCTCCCATGTGGAGATTGATTGAGGGTTGCCCCAGCTTTGATGAAAATTTTAACCAGTTCTGTGTGGCCTACGGAGATCGCATCATGAAAAGGCGAGCGCAGGAAACCCTCCACAGCAGTATTGGGATTTACGCCTTCTTTGAGCAGGCGCTCAACCAAATCCACATTGCCTCCCTGGCAAGCATAGTGAAGCTGCGTCAGCCGATCTGGCGCATTGTCTTGTGCCTTAACGATCCAAGAAACACTATAGATGATGATGGCAAACCAACAGCGGAGTCGGAGCATGGCAAAGGTTTATACCATGTTCCATCTGCGCTGGTATAGAAAAGATTGGCCCAACTGAAGACCGCACGTTCGTTCACATTTCTGCATTGCCCCTGAACAGAGAAAGAGGGATGATCGTCATTAGCAGGACAAATCCACCACTAACTCAATGAAGACCACCACCTCTCTGGGCGCAGCCGCCCTCCTCACCCTGGCGCTCGCCAGTTGTGATCCGTCAATGCTCCAGACAAACTCCAACGCTGCCGCTGATGAGGCGCGCAGGCAGATCGAGGAAACCCGCACAGCCTATGAGAAGCAGGCCACTGACATGGAGGCGCGCAGCGCACAGATGCAGCAGCAGCTTGCTGACCTACAGCGCAGCATCCAGGACAAAGAAAGCGCTGACCTGAAGGCGAAGCTGGATGCGCTGGAGAAGGAAAACGAACGCCTCATGGCCGATGCGGTGGCCGCGCGGAAAAAGAGCGATGCGTTGCGCGAACAGCTCGCTACCACCCCGGCACCTGCGCCTTATCTCCCTGCGACACCCGCGCCAAGTGGTGGTGGCCTGCCGTGGACGGACCCCGGCGCGGACTACAGCATGTTTTATGAGCAACTGAACCCCTACGGCAAATGGCTGGATGTGGAGGGCTACGGCTATGCCTGGCGGCCGAACTTGGCGGAACGCACAAACTGGCGTCCCTACACCGATGGGCGCTGGGCCTGGAGTGACCAGGGCTGGGCCTGGGACTCGAATGAACCTTTTGGTTGGGCCTGCTACCACTATGGCCGCTGGGTGCGCATCTCCCGCCACGGCTGGGTCTGGGTGCCGGGACGCGAGTGGGCACCTGCTTGGGTCTCTTGGCGCTCTGGCGGCGACCATGTAGGCTGGGCACCTCTGCCGCCTGCGCCGCGCAACGCCTATGGCAACATCGGTCATGACTGCGATGTCAGCTACGGCCTAGCCCCCAGCAGCTACATTTTCATTGAGGCGTCGAATTTTGCCCGCCCCAGCTACCTGAATGTCGTGCTTTCCGTGACCAACGTCACCCGCATCTTCCAGCAGACCGTCAACGTGACGAACATCGTCCAAGTGAACCAGCAGCAGACGAACTTTTACATGCACCGTGGCGGCCCGCGCCGGGACTGGGTGGAGGAGCGCTGCGGCACCCGCCTGCCCCAGGCACCCGTGCAGATCGTACGCAGTCTGGACCGGCCAGGTGACTTCCGTCCCGGACGTGCTGGATTGCACAGCTTCACGGCCATGCAGCTCCCTCGCGCCGAATCGGGTCGTCGCCCCGTATTGCCTTCCACAGCGGAAAGAGTCGTCCGTCCGACCATCGTGGACGCATGGACCGAGGTGCCTACCGACAACCGCCAGGTATTGCGGGAGGCCATCAGCCGTCAGGCCCGCGCGCCCCAGCCAACTCCCGTGGTAAGTATTGCCGAGATCGTCCCCGAACCCCGTCCCGAGGTGCGCCCCGCCATCCCTCTGCCCACTAATCCTCTGCCAGGCACACCCGGAAGCACTGCTGGACGTGACCGTAGAGAGTTGCGCCCCGGCCCCCAGGTCATGCCCCCACCCGTCCTCCCAGGTACCACCGCTGCTGCCCAGGCCGAGGCTGAAGCCCTCGTCCTTCGCGAAGCAGCCGCCCGCCAAGCTACGATGAACCAGCAGCAGGCAGAAGCTGCCCGCCGTGAGCGTGAAGGCCAGGCCCGCACCGCCCAGATGGCCCAGGAACAGCAGGAACTGGCCCGCAAACAGGCCGAGGCCACCGCCATGCGCCAGCAGATTGCCGAAACTGAACGCAAACAGGCCGAGATGGTTCGCTTGCAACAGGAGGAGGCCGCCCGTTTACAGGTTGAGGCCGCAGCAGCCGCTATGAAGGGACGGCAGGTGCAGCCGCATCCAGCCGCCAAGGATCCCCGCAGCGCCGTTTTTGACCGTATGCGCCAGCGTGGCCAGCCCACCATCAACCCGCAAGAAGAAGCCCAGGCGGGTGCCGCTGCTGCCGCCGCGCAGCAGCAGGCTGCTATGCAGCGCCAGCAGCAGGAAACTGCCGCTGCCCAGGCCCGTGCCGCCGCTGCTGTCCAACAGCAGGCCACCATGCAGCGTCAACAAGAGGAAAGTGCCGCTGCCCAGGCCCGTGCTGCCGCTGCTGCCCAACAGCAGGCTGCTATGCAGCGCCAGCAGCAGGAAACTGCCGCCGCCCAAGCCCGTGCTGCTGTCGCTGCTCAGCAACAGGCCGCCGCGCGTGTCGCCCAGGAGGCAGCAGCCGCGCGCCAGCGGCAAGCGGCCTCTACTCCAGCCCCGGTCCCACCGCCTGCGCCTGCTGCCGCGCCGCCTCCAGCCCCAGCGCCCGCGCCTGCCACCAACCCGGCTCAGCGCTTGCTCGAAGAACGCCGACGTAGCCGATAAGCACTGCGGGGGCAGTCCAAGTGCGCCTTCGCGAAAAATGCGCCTTGATGGAAGCCCCTTGTGCGTGGCATCTTTGTTGCTGCGGATATAGCAGTCCGAACCATCATGCCAGCCTCCCTCTCCCCGCATTCCCGACGCTCCCGTTTCTCAGCCGCAGGCGGCGGCCTGCCACCCGTGGTCATCGTCCTCGCCGCCCTGGCCATCAGCGCGGTGATCTTCTTTGTCTTCACCCGCCCCGCGTTGGACAAGAGCCAGGCTGCCGCCACTGCCGCCGCAACCCCCTCTGATGCTCAGGCGGCAAAGCCCACGGCTGTGCCCACACCGCAGGCACCACAGGACCAGCCTGCTAAGGCGGCCCCTGCTCCGCCGCCTGCTCCAGCAGTACCACCCGCTCCCCCCAGCTTCGGCTTTGCCCGCCCGCAGGATGTAGGAAAGGAAATGCTGCGTAGTCTGGCGGCGGGCGACTACAGCACAGCGGGTAAGCTGGCTGCTACTGCGGACCCAGCCCAGGCCGAGGCCGCCGCAGGGGTTTTTGAAAAGATGTTAAAGGGACTGGGTGCCCGACCTGGCAGCGAAGATCAGGTGGAGTTGCTGGGCATGGTGGAAAACCGGATGCGAGTGGCTGTGCCACTCCTTATTCCCGGTCAGCAGACACCAGTGCGCATCCAGCTAGACTTGGAGCGGGATGAACGCATGGGCTGGAAGATCGCCCGCCTGCAACTGCCAAAGGAACTGAACGGCGCGCTGGCCGCCGCTACCCCAACACCCGCTGCCCCAGTCCCTGCACCGACCGCACCGGGCATACCCGCCATGCTGCCACCTGCTCCCGGCCCGTTGCCGAAGGTGTCATCCGTCTTCGCTTTGGAGGAGACTCAGGACGCGCTGAGCTTTGGCAGCGACTTTGTGCGCGCGCTGCTCAAGCATGATTTCGTGGAGGCGAAGAAGTTCGTGGACGAGAAAAAGGTGCCCGCTGAGCGGCTCGTGGGTCTGTGTATCGTCTTCGAAGAAGGCGCGTATGAGTTCAAGCCCGCCAAGCCGCTCATCATCACCGTGGCAAACCCGGAGGTCTCTTGGGTCATCGCCCAGGTGCAGTCGCAGAAGCTCCAGCAGTCCACGGAGTTTGGCATGGAACTCCAGCGCACCGGTATTGACCAGCCCTGGAAGGTGGTAGGGCTGAACCTTTCTGAAATCCTCAGCTCCTTCGCTGCCTCCGCTGCAAAAATGGGAGTGCCCTACACGCCGATAGTCTCGAACCCCAAGGGCGGCGAATCCCTGGCGCTTTACTTTGAGTACGACCAAGCGGCCCTGCACCCGCGTGCGCAAAAGCAGTTGGAAATCGTCTCCGGACTGCTGAAGTCCGACCCAGCGCGGAAACTCCACATCGCCGGGCACACCGATGCCAAAGGCACGGATAGCTACAACATCGGCCTCTCGCAGTCGCGGGCGCAGTCGGTGAAGCAGCAACTCGTCGCGCTTGGCGTGCCCGATGGGCAGGTCATCACCAGCGGCCTGGGGAAAGCGCAGCCACTCAGCCCGAACAAGAAGGCCGATGGCACGGACGATCCCGAAGGCCGCTCCAAGAACCGCCGCGCGGAAATCTATCTGGACTTCTGAGAGCAATCCGGCTCAGCCGTGGAGGCGGCGATTGTCGCGCGTGCATCCCGTGCTTATCATTCCGCCGATTGCGCGCCCTGGCCCTCCAGATTTCTACCACCTTGCAGAGCCTGCTCCAGCGCGGTCTCGGCTCGCGCATGGTTTCGGGCTTCATGCTGGTGGCGCTGCTGACCGTGGGGTCAAAGGCGGTCTCCTTCCTCAAGGACGCCGCCGTGGCGCGGCAGTTCGGCACGGGGGATGCGCTGGATGCCTTCATGCTCTCGTTTGGCTTTCTGACCTTTGCCGCCGCGCTCATCGGCGGCGGTTTGCCGGAGGCCTTTCTGCCCGTGTACTCCGGCACACTGCACCGCCGGGGCACCCGCCGCGCGCATCGGCTCGGCGTGCAGAGCTGTCTCATCCACGCGGGTAGCCTACTGGCTTTGGCTGCTTTGTTTTGGCTGGCAGCGCCGCATCTGGTGGGCTGGACGACGCATGGCTTCGCGCCAGAGAAGCAGGCACTAGCCGCCGGCCTGCTCAGGCGGCTGCTGCCCTTCATGGTGTGCTTTGGCATGAGTTACCAGCTCTCCGCATGGCTGCGTGCGGACAAATGCTTCACCATCGCCACCAGCGCGCCGATCCTGGTGCCGCTGACCATCATCGGCATGATCGTCTGGCGCGGGGACCACACCACAGTGGACACTCTTGTCACGGGCACGGTAGCCGGCTCGGTCCTGCATCTCACAGTCATGGTCGGTGCCCTGGCCTGCCGACTGCCGCGCGGTCCGTCCTTTTGGTGGCGCTGCCTGCGCCTGTGGGAGCCGGGACTCGGCCCGATAAGTCGTCACTCTCTACACTTCCTCTTTGCTGGCGGCATCTTCAGCAGCGCCGTGGTGGTGGACCAGACGATGGCCGCCTGGCTACAGCCGGGCAGCGTGGCCGTGCTGGCCTATGCGGACAAGGTCTGCGGCATCATCCTCGCGGTGACGGCGGCTCCGGCCTGCGACGTGCTCTTCCCCTACTTCGCGGACAAGGTGGCGCGCTGTGACTGGCGCGGCGTGCGTCGGCAGCTCCTTGCCAGCGCCGCGTCCATTCTGGCGCTGGCGCTGCCCGCCGCGCTGCTGCTCTGTTGGCTGGCACCGTGGGTCATCCGGCTGCTGTTTGAGCGCGGCTCCTTCACAGCGGAGGACACGGAGCGCGTGGCCGCCGTGCTGCGCTTCGCCGCATTGCAGATCCCGTTTTACATCCTCGGCAGCCTGGCCTCGCGCGTCATCGTCGCCTTGCAGGCTAGCCGGTTCATCATCATGCTCTCCGTCATCGGTCTGGTGGGGAACGCGGTGCTGAACCTCATCCTCATGCGCAGCATGGGCGCGCCGGGCATCGCCCTGTCCACGGTGCTGGTGCAGATGACCTCTGCCGGTCTGGCCTGCCTGTACGTGCTGCGGCAGATACGCACGCGGCTGCGGCATGATTAGTTAGGCCAGGGAGCGCTCCTGCATCTCTGCCAGTGTCCATTCATACTCCTTCACGAGCTGGTCCACGACATTGTCGGCGCGCATCTCCGCTGGCAGCACCTCCCAGGTGTAGGTCTCCATCTCAATGTGCTGGCAACTGGCCGGGTTTTGCGCCAGCCAGTCCATCGCGCCGAGGATGTGGTCGCGGGTGCTGTCAAAGCCGTCGGTGGGCTGGGCGTGCAGGGGGATGTGGAAATGCACCCGCCATTCCTCGCCAAGCTCCTGGGGATTGGTTTGCGCGAAATGTAGGGCGTCCGGCAGATCCTTGAACCTGCGCAAAGGCTCAGTCGGCCCGTAGCTGGCGATGACCTGGTGAAAGTACACCGGCTCGTCAAAAGCGCGCAGCTTTGCCACCATATCGGGCGTCGGCACCAGTCTCAGCGCGGAGCTGAAATGCAGCTTGCTGAGGCGGATGCCAGCGCCCGTGATCCGTGCCAGCGCGCGCTTCGGCGTTTCATACTCGATGGCGAGATGGCAGGTGTCGTAGTTCAGGCCGATGAAGCGGAAGAAGTCCTTGTCCTGCGGATGCTGATCGTAGTAAAGGCCGAAGAACTTCAGCACCTCGCCACTGGTCTCGAAAAGCCCCAGTGGCTCCGGCTCCAGGCCGAGATGCAGGTCGTGACCGCTGGCCGTGCTGACCTTTTCGATATGCTCGCGGCACAGGCGTAGGTTGGTGAAGATGGCCTGCAACTCCTCCGCGCCGACGACGAAGGTTTTGTGTGAGCCGGGCAGCGTGCTGACGCTGCCGCTGACACCAGGCGGCAGGAGCTGCGCCAGGATGTCGAAAAGCAGCTTCGTGTAGTCGAGCCGCGCCTGCGTTGACCAGTCAGGCCGGAAGACCTGCTCCTTCACTCGCGTGCCGTGAAAGGAGCCATACGGGAAGCCATTGATGGTGAAGACGTAGCAGCCCTCCGCCTCCAGCCAGCCTTTGAACTCGGCCAGCTTACCCGGCGCGCTCAGTTCCCGCGCCGCTTGCTCACTGAGCCGCAGGCCGATGCCATACGGCTTGCCGCTGCTGACGCGCTCCTTTACCCGCAGCGTGTAGTCCCGCAGACCTCGCCACGTCTCCTCCCACGTTTCTCCGCGATGGATATTCGTGCAGTAGCCGAGATGGATGCCATGGTTGAGAAGCATCGCGGATGGTTGGGGCGGCGGGTGCGCGCGTCAACTGCCGCCATGTCACTCCGCATCTGGATCCACCCCAAGCTCGCGCAGGCGCGCGGCCAGTTTTTCCGCACGCTGCCTCTCTGTTTCCGCACGCTGTTTTCCCTCCTCAGCGCGTTGCTTTTCCACCTCGGCACGCTTCACCTGCTCTGCGTGGCTGAGCATTCGCGATCCATCGGGCAGGACGACGCAGAGACCGTTCTCCTTTTGCGTCCAGAAGGTCACGCCGAGCAGTGGGCTGCTAAACCCCTGGGGATCATCCACGAGAAGGAACTGCCCGTCCTGCCGTACGAGCACGACCAACTCAACTGTCTCCGGGTCGTAGATGTAGTACTCCTGGATGCCGTGGCGCTGATAGAATGCCTGCTTGCGCGCCATCTCGGACACGGTGTTTTTGTGCGACATCACCTCAAACGACACCTGGGGTGCGAGGCCGCCCTCCTTCCATTGCAGGTAGCTGCGCCGCGCGCCCTTGGGCCGACCAAAGACCACAAACACATCCGGTGCCGCGCTGATCTCCGGGTGGCCCTCCACCGGATACCAGAGCAGATCACCCGCCACGAAGACATCCTCACGCGGCGCGAAGTGGGTTTCCAGACCGTCCTTGAGGAAGGTCAGCCAGTCGTAATGTTCAGTGCTCCAGGCCATGGGAAGTCCGTCGGTTTCAGGGTAGATGATGGCCCCGTGCTCATCGCGCTCCGGCTCCGGGCGCAGCGGCTTCACAGGCACAGTAAAAGGCGGGCTGATCGCTGACATGGATGGATTGTAGCCTTTTTGCATGCTCAGGCAAGCCCGGCGTCCAGCCTGTCATTTCCTGCCGACCCGATCAGCATCTCAGATCACCCGGTCATTGCCGCCATCCACGGGAATCTGTGCGCCGGTGACTTTGGCGAAGAGGGGGCTGGCCATCGCTGCGACCATGTTGCCGATGTCCTTGCTCTTGATCTCCACCTTCATGAGGTTCTTGGTTTTGTACTCCTCCACGGTCATGCCGTAGCGCGCTGCGCTGCGTTCCAGGGCTTCGGGTGTCCATAGCTTCGTGTCGAATACGGCGTCGGGATGGACGATGTTCACGCGGATGCGATAAGGGGCCAGCTCCAGGGCAGCCACGCGGCAGAGCTGGGTCAGCGCGGCCTTGCTGCATGAGTAGGCGCTGGCACCGGGACCGGGGGCTTTGAAGTTGCGGCTGCCGACGAAGATGATGCTGGCATCAATGCCGAGCTTCACGAAAGGGATGACTTTGTTCATCAGCTTTTGGTGGCTGGTGAGGTTGATGGAAATCGTGCGGTCCCAGTCGCTCTGTGCCATGACGTCGAGATGCTCGTTCTTCGGGAAGATGCCGGCATTTGAAACGACGATGTCAATGCCGCCGAACTCGCGGATGACGAATTCGATGGCGTCCTGGACGGGCTTGTCCTCGGTGAGGTTCACGATGATGCCGATGCCGCCGATCTTTTTCATGATATCGGGGATGTCCTTATCAATGTCGAGACCGACGACCTGCGCGCCCTGCTCGGCAAGGCTCTCCGCGATGGCGAAACCGATGCCGGCGGCGCAGCCAGTGACGAGGGCGACTTTTCCCTGATGCACCTTGCGGGCGGGGCCTTTGCGGAGCTTGGCCTGCTCCAACTCCCAGTATTCGATGGCGAAGATGTCGCTCTCTGGCAGCGGCTCCCAGCCACCGATGGCTTCGCCCAGGGCGACAGTGGAAGCGGTGGATTCGGCGATGTCGGCGACGATGTTGGCGTCCTTCAAAGTATCGCCAAAGCTGACGATCCCCTTGTTTGGCCAGAGCGCGAAACGGGGGGCGGTGTCGATCATCGTGTGGCCGCTGGCATTGCGTTCAAAGTAGGCCGCGTAGTCATTGGCGAACTTCTGCACGGAGGATGTGATGTCTTCGCCGATGAAGGCGGGGGCGCGCTTGGTGCGGATGCTGTGATCGGGCGTCAAAGGACCGCGCGTGCCAAAGTCGGCGACGTTGGGCAGGCTGGCGTAACCGACGGCTTCCGGGCTGGCATTGAGGCGGGCGATCTGGGGGAGACCGCGATGCTTGGAGACGCTTTGGCGAAGCTTGGCGAGGGCGAGGAGGTCTTCGCTGGCGGTGGTTTGTGAGGGCTGGAAGCCCCCACTCCTTGTGCAGAGGTATTCCTCGGCCTGGGTGACCATCTCGATGTGCAGTTCGTAGCTCTTGCGTGCGTCATCGTCGAAGGTGAAGAGGCCGTGTTTGAGAAGAACCATGCCCTGAATGCCTTCAGCGCGCAGATCGCGGCCGGAGATGAGATCGGCAATAGTCTTGGCCAGGATAAAGCCAGGCATGACATACGGGACGATGATGACACGGCTACCAAATATCTCTTTGACCCGCGCTTCGCCGTCGGCATTGCAGGTGAGGGCGGCGATGGCGTTGGCATGACTGTGATCCACGAAACGGAAAGGCAGAATGGCGTGGAGAATCGCCTCAATACTGGCCGCCGGAGCGTTCGGATTGGTCATGGCCGCGCGCTGCTGTAGGACCATGTCTTCATCGCTCATCGTGGGGAGTTTGGACATCTTGATCAGCGCGTCCTGGCGTACGGGGGAAAAGCCTGCGCGCTCAATGGTTCCGAGATCCCAGCCGCTGCCTTTGACATAGCAGAGAGCGATCATGTCACCAAAGAAATCTTTCTCTGTGACCTTCACCGACGTGTTGCCACCGCCATGAAGAACCAGTGCAGGGTTTCTCCCCAGCAGGCGGCTGGTATAGACGCGCTGGCCCAGCGGGTCGGTTTCGAAAGTGGCGGCTTCTGAGTCGTTCCAAAGGCTTTGCATAGCGGTAAAAGAACCGCAGACATCGGGTGGATGCGCCTGGGTGCAAGGGGGATTTTTGTCAGGGCAAGAGCGCCCTGCCGCGCACACGGGGATTCGTCATGTGGCCTGACTATTTTTGCTGAGTCTGGGGCAAATGGTCGAAGACTGGCTGAAGCCGGAATTGCGAACTTGGGCGGCGACGGTCAATCAAAGATGCTTTTGACCTTCTCACCTGCTCTTTCAAAGAAGCTAGGCTCCTCCGCCTCCTGCTTTGAGTAGCGTCCGCCTGCTGGGGCGCGCCTCACGCTGCTCTTGCTTCCGCTTGCGGAAGGGGGAACTGTCGGCGGCACCCAGGTGGAGTTGTCTGCTTCTGTAGAGAGCTGGAGGGCGACCAGGGTGGGCACATCGAGCAGGCCGGTGGGCTTGAGGCTGCTTTTGGCCTGGAAAAGCTGAATGGCGTTGTGGGTACCTTTGCCTTCCTTGCCGTCCACGGTGGAGGTGTAAAGCCCCTTTTCCTTCAGCACGGATTGGGTGCGGTAAAGTAGGTATTTTTTCCCTGTAGCAGAGTAGGCGGCGAAGGGCGGCGTGGGGTACATCTGTTCGATATTCCAGAAACCTGCGGGCGGGTCGGCAAGGATGGGCTGGGTCGTGACGGCGGCTATTTGGTCTGGCTGCGGGACGAATCCACGCGGCAGCGGCACGGCGGAGGCAGGAGCGGGCGGCTGTGTCGCCGTGGCGAGGGCTGCAACAGGATCTGGGACCAGCGGCATGGGGCCGGGGGCAGTGGCACTGGCTGGGGCTGGCGGTTGCGTGGCTGCGAGCGCAGCATTCACAGTCGGGACCGAAGCTGCTAGGGCGGCGGTGGCAGGCTGTGGTGTGAGGGGTGGGGCGGCAAGGGTGGGTGCCTCTTTCGCCTCCGCCTGTACAGAGGTTGCGGGTGCTTCAGGTTGGGTCGGTGCGGGCTTGCTGGACAAATCCACCGCATTCTGGGTGGGGACCGTTTTGCCAGAAGTGAAGTACCAGGCTGCGCTGCCGCCTAGGATTACGACAGCGGCGGCGATCAGTAGCGGTGTCTTGCCGCCAGCAGGCTTCGCCGTGGTGTTGCGGTCAAGCGTCTGCATGGTGCGTGCGTTCATGGTGCTGGGCTTTAGGCCGAGCATCTCTGCCAGTGCGCCCGCGCAGGAGGGGCGCATGTGGGGGTCTTTGTGCAGGCAGGCGGCGATGGCGTCCTCCCACAGCTTCGGGATGTTGTCTTTGGTCTTAACTTCCAGTTCAGCCCTACGTTCGGCGATTGAGGGCGGTACTTTGGAGCTGATCTGCGTGGACAGGTCGCCACGGTAGAAGGGCGGTTTTCCAGAGAGCAACTCGTAAAGGGTGGCACCGAGGGAGTACACGTCATCGGTGGGCAGGGGGCGCTCTCCCATAGCCTGCTGGGGGCTCATGTAGGGCAGGGTGCCGCTGGTGCCGATATGGGCGGCGGAGAGGCGGCTCATCGTGTCAGAAAGGCTCCGGGCGATGCCAAAGTCGGCGATCTTTGCCACCGCTTCCTTCGTGGTGACCATGATGTTCGCGGGCTTGAGGTCGCGATGCACCACCTTGCGTTGAAAGTGGGCGTAGTCGAGTGCGTCACACACGCCAGGTAGCCAGCGGGAAACCTCCTCCATAGTGAAAACACCGCTCTCAGTGTTCATGCGCAGCTCGGAGAGCGTCTTGCCGTCCACGAACTCCATCGAGATGGCAGCAGCATCCTCGTCATCCACAAAGTCGTAGATGCGCACGATGTTCGGGTGGGAAAGGTCGAGACCGCGCCGCGTCTCCGTCTTCAGCTCTTTGACTGCCGCTGGGTCCAGGCCGATGAGGCTGGGCAGGAACTTCAAGGCTACCGGACGCTCCAGCTTCAGGTCATCCGCCAGCCAAACCACGCCCATGCCGCCGCGACCAAGTACGCGGTCCAGCTTATAGCGGTTGAAGATGGTCATGCCGCTGCCGGGTGTTTTGATCCTAATGGTCTGGTCATAAGCCGCATCGGTCCCATCGGTGTCATAGTTCGGCGTATGGGACATAAACCCCGGCATGGTCGGGGCGACGACCTTGCCAGATTTTGCTGGGGTGGGGGAGTCCATGTTGGCGGCGGGGGTTCTTCCGTTCAGTTTAGATTCCAGGTGTCACGATGTCATCGGAATTGTTTGCCACCTGATGCAAACTGCTGCGCAGCTTTCAACCTGGTTAGAGCAAATGACCCGCAGCGGGCGTATCTGGCTGCGGTATGATTTACGGCCCGCACTGCCCATGAAACGCACGCTCTCCTTTCTCTTTGCCCTAATCGTCCCTGCGCATGCCGAGGCACCGCCTGAGTTGCCTTTACCCGTCGCAAGCTTTGGTGCGGCGGCAGACTTGAGCAGCGTCTTCATTTATGGCGGGCATAGCGGGGTACGGCACAAGTACAACCGTGAGGAGGTACATGGCACTCTGCACCATTGGCAGGCGGGCACGAAAGTATGGGAGCTGCTTGCTGCCCATGAACCTGCGCAGGGTGCCTCGCTCATTGCCACAGACAAAGGCGTGATCCGCATCGGCGGCATGGCGGCGCGCAATGAGAAGGGCGCAAAACAGGATCTGTGGTCGAGTGACACCGCAGTGCGCTACGACCTAGCGGACAAAGCCTGGCACCCGCTTCCAAAGCTGCCGCAGCGCCGCTCCAGCCATGACAGCGCGTTGGTCGGCAACCAACTTTATGTCATCGGTGGCTGGGCACTCATGGGCGGCTCTGATTTGCTCTGGCATGACACTTACCTCACGCTTGATCTTCACCAAACGGACGCCACTTGGCAGTCGCACAGCCAACCCTTCGAGCGGCGCGCTTTGGCCGTGCAGGCCTTGGGTACGCGGCTGTACGCCATTGGCGGGATGGACAGCGATGAGGAAATCACCACCGCTGTTTCTGTGCTCGATACCATCAGCGGTCAGTGGAGCGATGGCCCCGCGCTGCCGCAGGACAAGCTCGGCGGCTTTGGCTTCGCCGCCGTGGCGCATGAGGGACGGCTCTTTGCCAGTGGTGCCGTAGGAGTGCTGCTGGAGTTGCGTGGAAACGCCTGGGTCAGCATCGCCAGGCTGGAGCATCCGCGCTTCTTCCACCGTCTCCTCAGCGGCGGCACGGGGAAGCTTATAGCTCTGGGTGGTGAGAACAAGGAAGGCAGGAAAACACCACCGGAGGTCATCGTACTGCCTGCTGCCGACTCCGAACCGCTCATTGAGTAGCGGAAATTAGCTGCGGCACGATGCAGTCTGCATAGCTGAGTCGTGCTATTTGCACGGAAAGCGCGGGACTGGTTGTGCCACGGATGGCTGGTGATTCACGCAAAGTGTTGATCTCCAGCGATCAACACTTCATGGCAAGATATGGCACCCACTCTGCACAAGAGGCCGTCACATCGTCACCGTCCATGACCTGCACCAGCCCAAAACCCCCACCACCCAAAGCACACCCTGTCACGCTGACAGGGAACGCAGCCTGCGGGCTGGTGCCGGTCTGGGCGGTGGCGAACGCCTGCTCTAATGACCTTTAGCGCGGGCTTTTGACTGAAACTATGAACCCACCCCCACCATGAACACCCACGAAGTAACCACCACCCGCAACGTCGGCTACTTTGCCCTCGTCTTCGGCCTGGCCGTCCTCACTCTGTCCTTTTTGAGCAGTTGCAACACGACGCGCGGCTTTGGTCGTGACGTGCAGAAGGTCGGCAGCAAAATCGAACGTCAGGCTGCCAAAGTGCAGTCAGGCGGCTAGGAACCCCAAACCCCCCAAGACTATGGATACCATCCAAGAGTGCATACAGGCGGGCTTCGCTGTCATTCTCGCGCTACTCACCGGCTTGATGCTCGTGCTGGTGATCTGAAATGGCGATGAACCAGCTCCCAAACACATGGTCCTGCCCGTCAGATGCGCAGACGTTTATCGTCGCCACCGGGCAGGGCCAGATGCGTATTCAAGAGCGCGTCTCCAGCTCCCGCACCCCCATGCTCCGCTCCTGGCACGGCCTTTTCCTCACCTTCACCACACTGCTCCTGCTGCTGGTGATGGGCACGGTCATGCGCAGCGGCTGGCTTGCGAGCGAGGGCAGTGGGCTGCTGCGGCACGCGGACAAAGTGATCGGCGAATACTTAAAACTACGCGCCACGCTCACCGAGGCGGAGTCCTCCACGCGCGGCTACGCAGTCACACGGGATGCCGCCTTGCTCAAACCCCTGAGCAAAGCAGAGCAAGACTGCACGACGTTGCTGGATAACCTACAGGCCACCACGCATGACAATCCCGCGCAGCAGCGTCTCCTGGCTGAGCTGTGGGGCCTCGTGGAACTGCGCCTGGCCGCCCTGCGCAGGCTGGCCGAAACTGCGACCGCCAGTGCTGCGGAGCTGCCGCTGCGGGAAATCATCACCGAGGGCGCGTCCCTCATGAGCCGCGTGCTAGCAAAGATGGACGAGGGCATTGCACTGGAGCGCAGCCTCCATGCGCAGCGGGACCGCCAGCTCAGTGCCGTGCTGCGCACCATGACCGTCACCAGCATCGGCGGCAGCATCCTCGCCGTCACCACGGGGCTGGTCAGCTTCATCCTGCTACAGCGCAGCCACCGCGCCGCACTACGCACAGTGGAACTAGAGGCGGAGAAGGAGCGCGCCATCGAGGCGGATGCGCAGAAGTCACGCTTCCTGGCGAACATGAGCCACGAGATACGCACGCCGATGAACGCCATCATCGGCTTCTCCGACCTGCTCACCGGCCTGGTCCACGACCCGCGTGGAAAAGGCTACCTGCGCGCGATCCAGACCAGCGGACGCTCGCTGCTGGACCTCATCAACGACATCCTCGACCTGTCGCGCATCGAGGCCGGGAAGCTGAGCCTTCGCGCGGAGCCAGCCGATGTGCGGGAGATCGTCGAAGGCGTCGCCCTGACGGTGAAAAAGCACGCTGCGGACAAGGGCATCGCGCTGGAGACAAAGATCGGACGCCATATGCCGAAGGTAGTGGAGGTGGACGCGCTGAGACTGCGACAGATATTGCTGAACCTGGCCGTCAATGCGGTGAAGTTTACCCACAAGGGCCGCGTGAAGATAGAGGCAGGCACCGTCGGCGATGTGAAGCCTGGAGCCAGCTGCGACCTGGAGATCAAGGTCAGCGACACGGGAGTCGGCATCGCCGAAGCAGACCGGGAGCGCATCTTCTCCGCCTTTGAGCAGGTCAGCCCGCACAGCCGCAGCGGCGGGCATGGCACGGGCCTGGGTCTCAGCATCACCCGTCGTCTCGTGGAGCTGATGAATGGCGACATCAGTGTGACCAGCGAGCCGGGGAAGGGCAGCATCTTCACCATCCTCCTGCCAGGCATCCCCGTCAGCACGGAGACGAACGACCCGCCCAGCGAGCGCAGGGCTGACTTCAACCGCTTGCGCCAGTCCACCATCCTGGTCGTGGATGACAATGCGACGAACCGCGAGCTTATTGCCGCGTACATGCATGGCAGCCACCACCAATTATTCTTTGCCCAGGATGGCATGGAGGCGCTGGAACTCGCCCGTAGCGCCCAGCCGGATGTGATCCTCATGGACATCCGCATGCCGCGCATGGACGGCAAGTGGGCGCGGGAGATTTTGCGCGAGGATGAGCGCACACGAAACATCCCCGTCATCGCCCAAACCGCCTCCTCCATGCCCGAGGAGTCCGCGCGCCTCCGCCAGATGTTTGATGGCTACCTCCGCAAGCCCTTCCACCAGCGGCAGCTCTTTCACGAGTTGGAGCCTGTGCTCGGCTACGCCACCCTACGCCACACCGCGCCGCACCCTGCCGCACCGGCTCTGGAGGACATCCCCACCTCCGTCCTGGAGAGTCTCGACGCCACCACCGCCTCCTGGCCTGGGCTTTCCACAAGGCTGCGGCAATGGCAGGACGGCGATGTCGCGCGCTTCCTGGAGACCTTTCCCATGCTGGAGATCACCCACTTCGCGCGCCAACTACAGCAGGAGGCCGCGCGCCATGACTGCCCGCCGCTCATCCGTTACTCCAGCGCCCTGGCCGCCGCGGCGGAGAGCTTTGAGTTGGATAAAGTGGAGCGCCTCCTGCGTGACTTTGCACCGCTCTCCCTGCGCCTCGCAGGCACCCAGCCATGACTGCCGAAAACTCCAGCTCCGCCGACCACGGCATCACACGCGGCGTGGTGCTTGTCGTGGATGACCAGATACAAAACATCCAGGTCGTGGGCACCATGCTCACACAGGAGGGTTACGAGGTTATCCCTGCTACCAGCGGCGCACAGGCGCTCCAGCGCATCGCCGCGCGCATGCCGGACCTGGTGCTGCTGGATGTCGTCATGCCGGATATGGATGGCTTTGCTGTCTGCCGGAAGCTCCGCGAGCACCCGGACACAGCGGCCCTGCCGGTCATCTTCGTCTCCGCCGCCAATGATGCCGAGACCATCGTGCGCGGCCTTGAGGCGGGCGGCGTGGACTACATCACCAAGCCATTTAACAAGGCCGAGCTGCTCGCCCGTGTGCGCACGCAGGTGGACTTGCAGCACGCGCGCGAGACCACCACGCGCATCCTGCGCGAGAGGGAAAACATCGTCAGCATGGTGGCGCATGACTTGAAGAACCCGCTGGGCGCCATCCGCTTCAGCGCGCAGACGCTCACCGAGCTGGCGCTGGAGAAGACCGGCACCGCCGCTGAGCTTACCGCGCACATTGTCACCACCTGCGACCAGATGCTGCGCTTCATTGAGCGCTTCCTCACCAACCGTGCCCAGGAGGCCGAGCAGGAGCGCATGACCACCGTGCCGATTTCCATCGCGCAGATTCACGACATGCTGGGCACCTGGCACCCCACAGCCAGGCGGAAGAACACCACGCTCTCCCTGCGCCTGCCAGACGCCCCGCTCCACGCCCGGGGTGATCTTTTCACCTTGCGTCAGATCCTTGATAACTTGATGAGCAATGCCGTGAAGTTCTCCCCGCCTGGCAGCCAGATCGTCGCCCGCCTGCTCGCGGAGAATGCTAAACTCGTCATCTCCATCGAAGACGAAGGCCCCGGCTTCAGCGACAGCGACTTCGCCCGACTCTTCCAGGACTACACCCGCCTTAGCGCCCGCCCTACTGGTGGTGAATCCTCCACCGGCCTCGGCCTCGCCATCGCCAAACGCGGCGCGGACCGCATGGGCGCGCACCTCATGCTCGACAACCGGCCGGATGGCGCGGGTGCCGTCGCGCGCCTCGCTCTGCCAATCATTGAAAAATGCGAACTCTGAAACCTGAATCCCGCCCTGCCGCCATGGACATCCTCATCGTTGACGACGACCCCAGCATCCGCCGCGCCACCAGCCTGGCCCTCGAAGCCACCGGCCACTACGTCGAAACTTGCGAGACCGGTGCTGTGGCGCTGAAAAGTCTCAGAGAATCCTCCTTTGACCTCGTGCTCCTCGACCTTTACCTCGCTGAGGAAAACGGCCTACAGGTGCTCCAGATCATCCGCCGTGACCATCCCGGCGTGCATGTCGTCATCTTCACCGCCCATGCCACCATCCCCACAGCCGTTGAGGCCACGCGCCTGGGTGCCGTGGACTTTTTAGAGAAGCCCTTCACCCCCGACCAATTGCGCCAAGCGCTCCGCCGCATCGCCACCCTGCGCGGCCTGGAGCGCAAGGTCGCCGACCTCACCACCGAAGTCCGCGCCCAGTCCCCGCATCTCGAGGCCACCTCGGAGAATGCCGCGCTGAAGCGTGAGTTCGACATCCTCTTCCGTGCCGCCGACACCCAGGCATCCATCCTCCTGCTCGGTGAAAGTGGCACCGGCAAAAGCATGATCGCCCGCGCCATCCACGACAGCAGCCCCTTCTGCGACAAGCCATTCGTCACCGTGAGCTGCCCCAGCCTCTCTCGCGAGCTGTTGGAAAGCGACCTCTTCGGCCATGTCAAAGGCACCTTCACCGGTGCCCTGCGCGATACCTGGGGCAAGGTGAAAGCGGCTGAGGGAGGCACCCTTTTCCTCGACGAAATCGGTGAGCTACCGCTCGAGATACAGCCCAAGCTCCTCCGCCTCCTGCAAGAGCGCGAATACGAACGTCTCGGCGAAACCACACCGCGCAAGGCCAACGTCCGCGTCATCGCCGCCACCAATCGCGATCTCAAGCAATGGGTCACCGAAGGCCGCTTCCGCGAAGACCTTTTTTACCGCCTCAATGTCATCTCCGCCACCATGCCGCCATTGCGCGAGCGCCCAGAGGACATCATCCCCTGCGCAGAGAAGTTTCTCGCCTTCTTCGCCGCCCAATTCCGCCGCAAAGTCTGCCGCTTCACCGCCCCCGCCCTGGTGGCTCTGAGCGCCCATCCCTGGCCGGGCAACATCCGCGAGCTGCGCAACGCCATCGAACGCGCCGTCATCCTCGCCGAGAGGGATGAGATCACGGCCCGCGACCTGCCTGAAACCGCCTCCACCTCAGCGCTTAACGACCACGCAACCGTCCAGGAAGTCGGCGCGCGCATCAGCATCGAGCAACTCGAATGCGAGCACATCCGCCGCATCATGCACAGCACCGACTCACTGCACGAGGCCGCCGAAGTCCTCGGCATAGACGCCGCCACGCTCTACCGGAAACGCAAACGCTACCAACTCGACACCTAATGCGGCGCGCTTGCCCGCTCAATGATGCCCCGGCTTGCGCTTGTGGATGCAGATCGAATTGCCATCCGGGTCCGTAATCAGCGCCATGTGGCAGACGGGTGACTCAAAGGCGTCCATGTAGATGTTCGTGCCCTTCTCACGCAGCCACTTCATGGCCTCGTCAAAATCCTCCACCTCCAGTGCCACGCCGCCGCCGTCTTTGCTCGGCTTCCAGTCGGCGCTCATGTCCGTGATCGCCAGCACATGCGGTCCCACTTCATACTCGATCCAGCCCTTGCCATCATGGTCAAACACGGTGGCCGGGGTGAGATTGAGCACGCCCTCATAAAAAGCGCGCGCCCTCGGCATGTCAGTGACACTGTAGCCGGTGAAGGCGAATTCGGTGACTTTTAGCATGGCGGAGAATGAGTGAATGGTTCAGGCTTCGCCAACAGCCGCCACGATCTTCTGCGCCGCGTCGGTCAATCCGTCGGCGCTGGTGATGGCGAGGCCGCTGGCGGCCAGGGTCGCCTTGCCTGCATCCACGTTGTTGCCCTCCAGACGGACGACGAGCGGGATGTTCAGGGACACCTCTTGCGCGGCGGCAATGATGCCCGTGGCGATGATGTCGCAGTCCATGATGCCGCCGAAGATGTTCACCAGGATGCCCTTCACCTTCGGGTCGCCGAGGATGATCTTGAAGGCCGCAGTCACCTGCTCCTTCGTGGCACCACCGCCCACGTCGAGGAAGTTCGCTGGCTCGCCGCCGTGCAGCTTGATGATGTCCATCGTGCTCATGGCCAGGCCCGCGCCGTTGACGAGACAGGCGATGTTGCCATCCAGGCCGATGTAGTTCAGGCCGAACTCACTGGCGGCGACCTCGCGCGGATCCTCCTCCGTCGTGTCGCGCATAGCGGTCACTTCCTTCTGCCGGTAGAGCGCGTTGTCGTCGAAGTTGAACTTCGCATCCAGCGCCACGACCTGGCCGTCGGTGGTGATTGCCAGCGGGTTCACCTCCACAAGAGAGCAATCGCTCTTGAGGTAAAGATTCCACAGCGCCGTAAATAGCTTCACAGCCTGGCTCGCCTGCGCGCCTTTCAGCCCCAGGGCGGCGGCGATCTTGCGCGCCTGAAAGCTCTGCATGCCAAGCGTGGGATGCACAAACTCCTTGATGATCTTCTCCGGCGTCTTCTCCGCCACCTCCTCGATGTTCATGCCGCCCTCAGTGCTGGCGATCAGCGCATGGCTGCTGCTGCCGCGGTCGAACAGGATGGCAAAGTAGTGCTCCTTCGAAATGTCCACCGCCTTGGCGATCAGCACCTTGCTCACCAGCTTGCCCTCCGGCCCGGTCTGGTGGGTCACCAGCGTCTGCCCCAGCATCTGGCCTGCGATATCCTGCGCCTCCGCCGCCGTGTTGATGACATGCACGCCGCCCTTGAAGCCGTTTTTGAACGTGCCCTTGCCGCGCCCGCCCGCATGGACCTGTGCCTTCACTACTAGGCCCGCGCCGCCGAGTTCCGCCGCGATCTTGCCCGCTTCCTCCGCCGTCGAAGCGACTTTCCCTGGAGGCGTGGCGACGCCGAATTTTTCAAAGAGTTCCTTGGCTTGGTATTCGTGGATGTTCATGGGGATGGGCGCAACGGCAAGGTGGACATTAGGAACCGAGGTCGGAGCGTCAAGGAAGCAATCCGAAGATGTTGCAAAGCCCGCCCTCGCTACCTATGGAAGCCGCGATGAAAATCGTCCTGCTCGACGCCCATACCGCCAATCCCGGAGATGTCTCCTGGGCACCCCTGGAAGCCATCGCCCCCTGCACCATCCACCCGCGCACGCCGCTGGCGGAGACCGTGGCACGCTGTGCCGGTGCGGAGGCGGTCATCACCAACAAGTCACCGCTGACCCGTGAGGTCATCGCCGCGCTGCCCGCGCTGAAATACATCGGCGTCACGGCGACCGGCTACAATGTCGTAGATGTCGCTGCGGCAAAGGAGCGCGGCATTGTGGTAACCAATGTGCCGGGGTACAGCTCCCCTGCGGTGGCGCAGCTCGTCTTCGCCCTGCTGCTGGAGTTGACGAATCATGTCGGGCATCATGCCCAGACCGTGCGTGACGGGCGCTGGACCACCTGCCCGGACTTTTGCTACTGGGACCATCCCATCATCGAGTTGAGCGGACGCACGCTGGGCATCATCGGCTATGGCGACATCGGCAGCGCCGTGGCGCGCATTGGTCTCGCCTTTGGCATGAAGGTGCTGGCCACAAAGCGCGACTGGAAAACACCGCCGCCAGAGGGCGTGCAGGCCGCGAGCATTGACGAGGTCTTCGCAGGTAGCGACGCGATCTCCCTGCACTGTCCTTTGACTGATGCGACAAAGCATCTGGTCTGCGAGCGCACCCTGGCGCTGATGCAGCCCACCGCTTTCTTGATTAACACCGGCCGAGGTCCGCTGGTGGATGAGGCCGCGCTCGCCGCCGCGCTCAATGCAGACCGCATCGCCGGCGCGGGGCTGGATGTCCTCTCCTTGGAGCCGCCAAAGGAAGGCAGCCCGCTGTTCGCTGCAAAAAACTGCCTCGTCACCCCGCACATCGGCTGGGCCAGTCGGGAGGCGCGGGCGCGTCTGATCGCCATCACTGCCGCCAATCTGCGTGCCTTCTTGGACGGGAAGCCGGTGAACGTGGTGGGATAGGTTTCAGCATTCGTAGTTCCGTCTTCAGGCGGTCAGATTCCGGCTAAAGCAGGGACTACGTACTCTACAAACTCAGCCCAGCGCGGCAGTTGCTTCTTTGCCCTCAATCACCTTCTGGGAAGGTTCTTTGATTTCGTGGACAATGCCGACAAATTTCAGCGCCCTGAGCACATAGTAGGTCGGATCAATTTCCCACCAAAAGAAGCCCTGGCGCGCGCAGTGCGGGTAGTAGTGGTGGTTGTTGTGCCAGCCCTCGCCCAATGTCACGATAGCGAGGATCAGGGAGTTCTTTGAAGATTCGCCAGTCTCATAGCGGCGCTTACCAAAGAGATGGCAGAAGGAATTGATGGCAAAGGTGGTGTGATAGAGGATCACGGTGCTGAGGCAGAAGCCCCAAAGGAAGCCCGGCAGTCCAGCGATGAGGTAGCAGGCAAGAGCCAGCACCGTAGGCGGGATGAAGTGGTATTTATCAATGAATACCAGCTCTGGGAACTTGGTCAGGTCTTTCACGCGCTTGGCATCATAGTCATTGTAGTCGGGGGCCAATATCCAGCCCACATGTGCCCAGTAGAAGCCCTGCTGCTTCACGGAATGGACATCATCTTCCTGGTCGGAATGCTGATGGTGGTGGCGGTGATGCGCAGCCCACCATAGCGCACCTTTTTGGGCAGACATGCCGCCTAGCCAGGCGAGCACGAACTGGAACCAGCGGAAGGTCTTGAATGAGCGGTGAGAGAAGTAACGGTGATAGCCACCTGTGATGCCGAATTTCCTGATGAGAAACAGCCCTGCACATAACAGGATGCAGGTGAGGTCGGGCTTCACAAAGAAGGCTGCAATGGCCGCCAGATGAATGGCAAAAAACAGTGTGGAACCGATGGATAGTTTAAAGGCAGTCTTGGTCACGGCAGAGAAAGCACAGTCTGTCGCCTGTTATTGGCAAAAAATCAACCCCGGGATTCAGACATGACGGTTTTGGCACACTATTTTACAAGTCGCTGTCAGGTCTTTGCTGCGGCTTTCTTCGCGAATCGTCCTCTTGGCTTCGGCGGGCCTTTGGGCTTGGCTTCACGCGGGGGGAACTCCCAGCCGAGTAGGCGTTTATCAGTGGCATTGCAGGTCAGGAAGGCGCTAAAGGGGCGGCCGCGCTTGGAGATCATGCCCTCGATCAGGCCTGTTTTCCCCTCAATGAAAAATTTCATGGCGTTGACAGCACTAATCTCCTTCTGGCACAGCAGCTTGGGCAGGCGGGCGTTGCACAGCTTGGCATTCTTTGCCGCCACGTTGCAGATGTAGTTTTGCGGAGTTTCGTAAATCTTGCCGTCGCGCTTCTTCTGCGCGCATACCGGACAGATGGCGATGGGGGATGCACTGTCGAAATCAAACGGAGGCGGCGCGTCGGGATCGTTCTCGCCGCCCGGGAAGACAAAGCCCATCTTGCCATCTTCCTTGATCTCGAGTCCAGCGGTGAAATCCTTCCCTACCTTGCTACGGAAGCCCTCCATCGGTGCTAGGAAGCGTTTCTCCAGCAGCTCGCGCGTTTGGTCCTCACTGAGTTCGCGACCGGCCACGATCTTGTAAACCCGGACTTTGCATTGGTCGTTTTTGCAGGAGTAGAAGTCCTCTGTCTGCTTGAAGCCGCGCTGACCGCAGACTCCGCATGTGGCCTCAAAGTCGGGATACACACGCTCTTTCGCAATCTTTTGGTAGGCGCGGGTCTTTTCTACCACTTGTGTGGTCAGGCTGCGGATGTCGCGCATGAAAGTGTTGCGGTCCAATTGGGCGTGCTCCATCTGACGCAGTTTGTATTCCCACTGGCCCGTGAGTTCGGGAGAGCTGAGCGCCTCAATGCCGATCTGGCTGATCTGGTCAATAAGAGACAGACCTTTCGCAGTCACCGCCATTTCACGCCCGGTGCGTTCGATGTACTTGTCGCTGATCAGTCCTTCGATAATCGCTGCGCGTGTCGCTGGTGTGCCTAGGCCGCGTTCGCTCATCGCCTCGGCGAGTTCCTCGTCATCCACCAGCTTGCCTGCGCCTTCCATGGTGGAGAGCAGCGTCGCCTCGGTGAAGCGCGCGGGCGGCTTCGTTTGCAGTTCGGCGGCTTCGACATCAATCGTGCTCGCGTGGTCGCCATCCTTCGCCTGCACCAGCAGCTTCGCATTGTTCTCGCCCTCGGCGGCGGCTTCCTCAGCTGCCTTCTTGCCATACACGGCCAGCCAACCGGGCGCCATCAGCACCTTGCCTTCGCTTTTAAAGGCATCCTGCGCCACGCGCGTGATGCGTGTCGTCACCTCGAACTCCGCTGGAGGAAAGAACACGGCCACAAAACGCCGCGCCACCATGTCGAAGATCTTCTGCTCCGCCTCTGGCAGTTCCTTCGGCGGGATTTGTCCGGTGGGGATGATGGCGAAGTGGTCGCTCACCTTGCTCGTGTCAAAGACGCGCCGCGTGGGCCGCACCCATTTGTTGTCCAGCGCCGTCGCCGCGTGCGTGCCTAGATCCTGCGGCAGCGCGTCGTGCTTGCGGCTGTCATGGCTGGCAAAGGTCTTCAGCGTGTCCATCACTGTGCCCAGATAATCCTCTGGCAGGTAGCGCGAGTCGGTTCGCGGATAGGTCAGCACCTTGAATTTTTCATACAATGCCTGCGCGATTTGCAGCGTGCGCCGGGCGGAGAAGCCAAAACGGTTGCTCGCCTCCCGCTGCAGGCTGGTCAGGTCATACAGCAGCGGCGCGATCTGCTTCGTCGGCTTTGTCTGCTGCTCGATGATGCCGGGCTTGCCGATGCAGCGCGCGACGATGGCCTTCGCCTTTTCCGCATCCCAGAGGCGCTCTGCCTTCTTGTGCTCGTCAGTCTCGTCCTTCTGGAAGGATTCGTCGAACCAGCGCCCTTCATAGCGGCCTACCGTCACTTCAAAGAGACCATGCACCTCATAATAAGTGCGCGGCACGAACGCCTGAATCTCCAGCTCACGCTTCGCCAGGATCGTCAGCGTCGGCGTCTGCACGCGGCCCGCAGGCGTCAGGCGGAAGCCGCCGTTGCGCGAGTTCAGTGCCGTCAGCGCGCGCGTGGCATTGATGCCCACCAGCCAGTCGGACTCGCTACGGCACTTCGCTGCATCCGCCAGCGGCTGCATCTCCTCGCCACTGCGCAGCTTTTTGTAGGCGTCCAAAATCGCGCCCTGGGTCATGGACTGCATCCACAGCCGCTGCACCGGCTTCTTGATTCCGGCGGCCTCGATGATGTAACGGAAGATCAGTTCCCCCTCTCGTCCGGCATCGCAGGCATTGATGATGAGGTCCACATCCTTGCGCTTCATCAGGCGTGACAGCAGCTTGAAGCGGTCCGCGCTGTCCTCGATGGGCTTCAGCTCGAATTCCTCCGGCATGATCGGCAGGCTGGTCCAGCCCCAGCCGATTTTTTTTCCGTTCACCTCCGGCATCGCCAGCTCGATCAGATGGCCGATGGCGCTGGAGATGACGTGGGTCTCGTTCTCAAAGTAATCCTTCTCTTTGCCGAATGCGGTCATGCCCGGTGCCTTCGCCAGCGCACGGGCGAGGTCGTTGGCGACACTGGGTTTTTCAGCAATGATGAGGGCTTTGGGCATGATGGATGGGGGAGGAAAAGGGGCCATCAAGGGCATCCAATCCGCCCCGATGTCAAACTTTTCGACAAATACGCCCCTGCCCCTGCGTGCGGCCCACCTTGCTTTTCCGGCACCTTCTCGGCTGCGGATCATAGGGGGGTGTAGGCTGGCTTGGCAGGGGGTTGAGATTTTAGGCTTCCCAGCGCTGCCGAAGTTTGTGTAAAGTCTGGGCATGTCCAACCCCACCTGGCATCTTATCAAAGCCGCCGACAATCAGGAATACGGCCCCATCAGCCATGACACGCTGCTGGGCTGGGCCTCAGAGGCGAAGATATCACCGATGGACAAGCTGTCCTCCGACGGCAGACGGAACTGGCGGCGCGCACCGATGGTGCGAGAGCTACAGATGGACTGGCTGATCCAGATGCCCGACCAGTACCTCTATGGCCCCACGAATGTGGCGACGATCCAGGAGTTCCTGGCCACGGGGGAGATTGATGGGAATGTCGTCCTCATCTACTGCGTGGATGGCACTGAGTCGCGCTTGAAAGACCAGCCTTTCTTTCAGGACAGCCCGCATCAGGTGCGCAGCGCCGTGACGACGCTGGTGGGCGCGCAGTGGCCGGATTTGCAGAAGGGCAGCGGGGAGGCGCTGCTGCATCAGCGGGTGACGCTGCTGGAAAGGCAGATCATGGAATACCAGCACGCGCTGGATGAGCGGGATCGCGCCAACAAGATACTGCGTCAGCAGTTTATTGAGGCCACGGGCCGTGAACCTGTTTGAGGGTCACTCCGCGATGTAGTCATTGATCGCGCCGATGATGACCGTGACGGAGAGCGCGCCTGCGTCCGGGAAACCGATGCAGGCTTCTCCCAGAGTCTTGGCGCGTCCAAATTTGGCGACCATGGCCTTGCTGGCCTCCAGGCCGACGAGAGCGGCTTCATAGACAGCGGCGGCGGCTTCGGGCAGGGGCAGGCTGGTGACGGTGGCGGCTGTGTCGGCGGCGGGCTGCATGGCGTCCACGACGGTCTTGTCACCGACAGCGGCACCACCGCGCTGCTTCACGCCGTCCACGCCTGCCTGGAGAAAGGCGGCCAGCGCGCGGGCATCGAAGCTGTCTTTTCCGGCGAGCGCCTTGCCGCCATTGCGGAAGAAGGTGCCAAAGATCGCGCCCGAGGCGCCGCCCATGCTGCTCATCATCTTGGTGCCGACGGTGACAAAGGCTTTCTCAATGCTCTCGACCTCGCCTGCCTCCAGACCCTCAATGGCTGCGGTCATGCCGCGCTGCATCCCCAGGCCGTGGTCGCCATCGCCCAGGTTGCGGTCGGCTTCGGAGAGCATGGGCTCGGCGGCAATGATGCGCGCGCAGGCGAGCAGGAGCATGGCTTTGACTTCGTCTTTGGTGAGGCTGGCTTTGGGCATGGCGGGCGGAGGGTGGACAAGACAGGGGGATTGTCAAGACGCGAAGGGGAGGGTGGATGGAAGATGGCAATCCTGTATCTTCTATCCTCCATCTTCTACCTTCCCTCCGTGCCTCACGGGTCGTATTCGATCTCGACCACGCCGCTGAGCGTGCTGCCGGGGAAGAAGCCGGAGCCGAAATTGCCCTCCTGAAAGAGCACGCCGCCGAGGGTGCGTGTGAGGGTGCCGTCCTTGAAGGTGCCAGTGAAAAGGCCGGTGGTGGCGGTGAGGGTGAGCTTCAGGCTGGCGGCGTCCACGGGGGTGATGAACTTGTTCGCAATGTCGAGCGTGATGTTGCGAACGAGGGGCGCGGCAAGGTTCCCGTGGGTGGCAGTGAAGGTGGCGTTCGGCACGATGCCGGGAAGGTCCAGGGCGCGTTGACCGGCGAGCGGTGCGTCGTATTTTGAGCCGATGAAATCGAGCTTTGTGGTGAACAGGGCATTGTGAAAATTAAGGGGGGTCGGGGTGTGGGGCTTCACCCAGTCGAGCGTGCCCGCGAAGTCGCTGACTCCGGGATTGCTGGAAAAGATGACATGACCGGCGATGTAGCCCGCGTTGGTGTGCAGGGGGATGAAGACGGGCCACGAGGCCGCGCCGACGAGCGTGCTGCTGTGAGTGATGGCGATGTTGTTGGCGAGCTTTCCGGCCAGGACCAGCGCGCCGATATTGCTCATCGTGATGGTGACGTAGCCATCGCCCTGCGGGACGGTGGCGGTAGCCTCGGTGGGCATGAGCAGGGCGGTGTATTTGCCGACGAGCCCGGCGGGTAGCAGGTTCGTCGTGGCATTGTAGAGGGCGGCATTGAGCACGGCGGCGGAGGTGAAGACGCCATCGCTCACCGTGCCTGTGACCTGCCGCGTGCCGCCTGCGACATCCAGCGTGAGGGTGAGCATGAGGTCATTGAGCGGTGGCTTGCGGTCAATGACGATGACCGGCACCAGCGTGCCGCCCGTGGCGGTGAAGCTGCCCTCAAAGGCGTAACCAACTCCACGGAACGTCACTTTGCCGGTGAAGGTGCCTGCGGCGAGGAGATTGAGCGTGATGGCACCGACATTGTCGGCGGTGGGCGTGGTGCTGTGGGTGACCAGCCCGTTGTAGATGGCCGCGAGATGCGGTGGCGGCTTTGGCACCGGGGTGAGTGTGCTGGTGCGGGTAAGGAGGTTGCCGTTTTTATCATAGCCGTAGGCGGTGCGGCTGGTGCCGTTGTAGTTCACGGCGGTGAGGCGGCCTGCGGCGTCGTGGGTGTAGGAGATCATGATGGCCTGGGCGGCTGAAAATGGCAGGCCCATAATCAGGGTGTGGAGGGTGAGAAGGCGGAGTGTGTTCATGGCGGTAAAAGCTGGTGGAAGGTTCATGGGACAAACAGTCTGCCGTTGAGAGTGAGTGTGTCACCGGGAGCGGTCCCAGGCTGTTCGAGAAATTGCGCGCCGAAGGCATTGACCCCTTTGGGGAGTGGATTGGCAGTGTTGCCGGAGATCGTGGTGTTTTTGAGAGTGATTGGCGAGCTAGGGCTGGGTGCAGCGGTGGCCTGGTTGCCGGAGATGATCGAATTGGGCAGGGTAATGGGAGGGCCGCCGGAGTGGATTCCTCCACCAGTCGGACCACCCGCAGGCAATATGAGGGACAGATAGCCCTGGGCGAGATTGCGTGCGCCCACATCACTCACGAAGGCGAAACCATGGGCAAGTTGGAAATTGGAGGTTGCGATAACATAGCCTTGGAACGAGCCATGTGACGATGGAGGAGCGGTCCACTTATACCAGATTGATTGGCCGGTAGTAGCTGTACCGAATGGATCGGCACCAGTGTCTTGAGCAGCCAGTCCTGTATCAAAGCCGTGGGCGTTAGTGACGAAGGGGAAAATTCTGACACCACAGCCAGAACCTTCCGGCGGGCCGCAGAGGGCACCGGGCATTGAGAAGTTGAGGAATGAAAATGGCGGGCTGTGTCCTGATCCCAAGGGTTTGCAGAATGCACCGGGATTCAAAATGGAAGGCTCTGAGGAGAAAAGTGGCAGTTGTAATCCAACGGATGCATTCCCATCAAGAATGGTTTTTTCGAAGCCGTGCGCAAAACGGTCCAACGACCCCATCGGATCCACGTAATGCAGCGGGTTCTGCGAGGCGTATTGATAGGGGTTGAGTGACTTCAAGTCCGTCAGCCGTGCGGGCAATGGGTCGCGTGACAGGAAGTGCGCGGTCACGGGGTCGTAGTAGCGGGCGCGCATGTGGTAGAGCGTGCCCTCGGCGCGCACGCCGTAGGCGCCGACATATTGAAAGGGCTGCGTGCTGGTGCCGATGCGGCCTGGCATCGGCTCGCCATAGGTGCCGTAGGCGTAGGCATCGGTGACGGCACCGGCCTCATTGGTCAGGGCGAGTGTGGAGCCGATATGGTCGAAGTGGTAAAAGGTGGCCTGCGAGGTGGCCTGATCTATGCTGTAGAGCAGCCGCCCGCCGGGTGTCCACACATAGGCGCGGTCGCTACCGGTCTGCGGGTCTTCATAGACGATGGGGGTCATGCCGAGCGCGTAGTGATGGTAGAAGCGTGTCACCTCGGGGCCGACGGTGCGCGTGATGACATCGCCAAGGCCGTTGTAGGCCAGCAGCACGCCATCGGCATTGGTGAGGCGTGCGGCACCGTCCCACGCGAAGGTGTCCCCCGGTGCGGCAGTGCAGCGTCCTCGCGCGTCATAGACATAGCCGGTGCTGGTGAGCTGGGAGGCCTTGCCAAGCTTGAACGCCTGAGGTGCCGCCGCTGTGACGGCAGCCATGACCGGGGCGGTGAAGTCCACACTGGCGACCTCGCCCACCGGATTGAGCGCGTATTGCAAATCAATGAGCGTGCCCTCCTGGATGCGTGTCAGGCGGCCTGCGGCGTCATAGGTGAAGGCACCGTTCACGCCGTTGCTGCGTGTCATGCCGGTGAGGCGGCCCGCGTTGTCATAGGTGAAGTCCATCTGCGCGGTGGTGACGCTGTCGGTCACGCGGGTGAGTCGGTTGCGCGTGTCGTATTCATAGGTGACAACCACGGCCCCGTCCAGATAGCTGACGGTGAGCAGCCGCCCGCCATCATCATAGGTGGCATTGAAATCGAAGCCGTTTTGCTCCGCATTGGTCACGCGGCCCTCGGCATCGTAGCTGAAGTCGAGACCGTCAGCGGTGTCGAGGCGTCCGAGGTTGTCATAGCTGTAAATTAGGTTAGGGCCGCCGCCGCTGTGCTGCCGACCGGTGACGTTGCTGGCGGCGTCATAGGCCATTGTGGAAGTGGTGGTGTCCGGGAAGGTGGTGGTCTGGAGGCGTCCGCGCGTGTCGTAGCTGTAGGTCCACTTTTTTCCCAGCGGATCGGTCATGGTCGCCAGCCTGCCGGACTTCAGGTAGGTGTAGGTCCAGATGCCGCCGCTGGGGTCGGTGATCTTGGTAATGTTGCCCAGACCGTCGCGGTCGTATTTCCCGGTGCCAGTGCCCTGCTCGGTGGCGCTGATGAGTAGGCCGCGTTTGTCATAGGCATAAGTGGTCTGGCGGCCCAGCGGGTCAAAGGCCTGCGTCACGCGCTGCATCACATCCCGCGCGAGGCGGGCGGTGTGGCCGAGCGGGTTGCTGATCTCCACAGGCTGGCCGAGCTTGTTGCGTTTGATTTTGGTGGGTGGATTGATGGGTGTGGCGCTGGAGAGGAGCAGACCTTCGTCATCGTAACCGCTGGGCCAGACCTGCGCGCCTGCGTCGGTCATGCTGATGGGGCGCTGGCGTGAGTCGTATTGCAGCGTGGTCGTGCTGTTGTTGCGGTCGGTGACGGATTCGACCAGCCGACGGGAGTTGTAGCTGACGCCGCTGATCGCGCCGAGGCGGTCTGTGACCTGGGTCACGCGGTCGAGCGCATCGTAGGCATAGCCGCTGGTCTGTGTGTCGGGGTCGGTGATGCCGGTGAGCCGGTCGTTGTCATCATAGGCGAAGGTGGAGACCTTGCTGCGCTCATCGGTGATGGAGGTGATGCGGTCCCTGTTGTCATAGGCCAGCAGCACAGTCGCCCCGCCGGGAAGCGTGGTCTGGATGAGGCGGTGCTTCGCGTCATAGCCATAGGTCGTGATGCCTGTGTCCGGCTCTTGGCTGGAGGCGAGGTTGCCCGCCGCTTCATAGATGTAGGTGGAGACGCCGCCGAGCGGGTTCGTCCTCGTCAGCACCTGCCCGCGGATGTTGTAGGTGAACTTCCAGATTTTCCCCAGCTCGTCGGTGATCTGGGTGACGTTGCCTTTGGTGTCATAAATGAAGGAGCGCGAGGCAGCGTCGGGGTAGGTGATCTTCGACAGGTCGTGAAAGGTGTGCCCGTCGAGCACGCGTGCTTTGTAGGTCATGACGGTGCTTTTGCCCTCGGCATTGATGATGCTGGCGGTTTTGCCGCTCAGGGTGTGGTAGGTGATGCCGGTCTTGTCACCCATGCGGTCGGTGATGCTGGTGCGGCGGCCGGTGGCGTCACTGGAGAAGGTGGTGGTCCTGCCGCCCTCGTCGGTGAAGGAGATGATCTCGCCCGTCGGCGCGTAGTTGTGCGTCATCGTGTGGCCGAGCGGATTGGTGACGACGGTGGAGCCGGGATTGAAAAGCAGCGCCGTGGTGTCGGTCGTGCGCTCGGTCTGGCTGGTGACCTGCCCGTTGGTGAAGACCTGGGTGAAGGGGACATTGGCCTCAGGCCGCATGAAGGACGTGAGCAGGTTGCTGGTGTAGCTGTATGTGGTGACGTGGCCGAGCGTGTCAGTGGCGGTGGCGAGGTTGTTGCCGCTGTAGGTGAAGCTGACTTGCCTGCCGGTGTGGTCGGTGACGGTGGTGAGCTTGCCGCCGCCGTGGACAAAGGTGAGCGTGCGGCCAAGCCCGTCCGCCACGGAGGTGAGCGTGCTGCCGGTATAGGTCAGTGTGTGGGTGTTGCCACGACCATCCTCGATCTTGATGAGCTTGCCATTGGCATCAAAGGAGTACACGCGCTGGGTGAAGGGATCTGCCAGGCGGAGGATGCCTGCGGTCTCGACGAGCTGCCAGGGGATGTCCTTGCGTCCGGCCAGCGTCCAGGCGGTGCCGGTGGTGCGCCGCTCAAAGTAGATCACACGCCCGTGGTCGGTGACGATGCGCACACTGCGTGCGGGCACCTCGAAGGTCAGCTTCCAGTCAAAATTGTGCAGCCGGTTGGTGCCCAGTGCGCTGGTGGCGAAGCCCTCCTTCACCAACTCCGAGGAATAGTAGCGGGAGAAAGAGAGCGGCATGGGGCCGCTGAGACTGAGGTCCAGCGCCTCCTCAGAATGGAACTCACCGCTGCGGGTGTTAATGGGGTCGTTTGTATCGAGAAAGTAAGAATTGTTGGCCGCGCTGGCCGGGGGCGCAACGACCTCGACGAGGATGAATTCGTCTTCGCTGAAGGCTTTGTACTCCCAGTTGAAGACCATGAGCGTCTCGCCGATCTCGTTTCCGCGGATGGTCCAGTCGCCGAAGAAGAACTCGGAGAAATTGAAGGCGCTCTCGACGCTGGCCACGAAGTCGTCCTCATTGTCCACAAATTCATATCTAGAGGGGCCGTCCTCTAGCACATCGGCCACGAGATAATAGCTCCGCTCTTGGCCCAGCGGGATGACGAGCGGAGTGCCGAAAGGCGGGTATGGGTCATGCGCCCGCGCGGAACCGGCGAACATGAGGGGCAGGATGCACAGCAGATGGAGCGCCCGGTGGTGAAATGCGGCAGAGATGGACAGGGTTGGTTTCATGGTCTTCAGGGAAGGGCGAAAAAAGGGGGAGTCGTATGCGAACTGGGTGCGCGGGGCTGGCCGTAGCAGCGGTCACGCCCCGCAGCCATAACTGGCAGCCATCTGCTTGTGGAGTGTTTCCGGCTGCTCATGCCGACGAGAATACTGAATTCGTTAGTCCAGCACGAGCAAATTTTCCGCCAGAATCAAACTTTACACCGCGCAGGCTGCATTGCGCCGCCGTGCAAAAGTCACGGTGCCGCAGGCTGCGTGGTGAGGATGATGGGCAGCAGGTCGCGGATGAAAGTCTTGGTATCCTCCAGTGCGCTGAGTTCAGCGTAGGGGTCTTCGAGGCCCGCCACGTTCTCCTTCAGCGGGGTGAAGAAGGACAGCAGCGCCCAGCGGTGGTTCACGTTGCGGAAGACGGCGTCGAGGTATGTCCGGGTGACATGCTCGTCATAGGTGGCGCAGGTGGTGCCGTCGGAACCGTGGTACCAGTAGAGATTCACCGCGCGGATGCGCGTGCGGCGGCCTTCGGGCGTTTCGACATCGCGGAACATGGAGATGAGCGTGGCCTGCACCTGCCTGCCGATGCCTAGATCCAGGGGGATGATGGTCTGGCCGCTGATGATCCAGCCCTGCGCGGGTAGGCAGATTTCCGGCTGGTGCAGGGAGCGCTTCTCCGCGCCGCTGAGCACGGTGGTGGCCAGGATAGCGCGCTCCGGCTTGGTGTAAAATCGCCGTTCAATGCGCACATCTTCGTTGAGGATAGACTTCTCCTTGGAGGTCATCGGCTGGTCCTGGCTGACAAAGCCGCTGAGCATGGCGGGCAGGCCCAGGCGGATGCCGGGCGCGTCCACCTTGTAGCTGGTGTCCGTAGCGGAGCAGACGACCAAGCCCGCGCCGATGAGGACGATCACGGCGGCGATGTGCCGCCAGGTGCCGCTGCCAGCAGAGGTGGTGGGCACAGGGGCGGCGGTGGCCGGCAGCGGTGCCGCCTTTCTGCGCTTGGCGTGCCACTTTTCCAGCAGGGTGCAGAGTGCGAACATGCCCGCCAGCGCCACGCCGAAGACTGCAAAACCCGCTATGCTGTGGAAAAAGCTCATCTCCTGGTGCCCCTCAATGTTCCGCCCCACGGCGAACTCCATGCCGAACCAGCGGCTGCCCAGGGCCAGCAGGACCATGCGGACAAAATTCCCCAGCATGGCCAGCGGGATGGCGCTGGCAAACAGGATGGCGCGCGGCAGCCAGGCCTTCAGCGCCAGCCAGCCGTAGAGCGCGCTGATCATCATGAGGGAAAACAGGGAGCGGATGCCGCTGCATGGCTCCTCCACATCCAGCCGGAACAGATCCCCTTGCGCCAGCCCGCGCGCCGCGTCCGCCGCAGAGTGCAGGCCGGTGCCCTCGCGCACCACATCCATGCCGATGACGTTCAGGAAAGAGCCGGATGCCTGCGCGGTGAGCATCCGCAGCGGTACGGCCAGCTTTGACTCCAGCGGCAGCATCGGCCACATGAAAACCAGGAATGCCCAGGGAAAGAACAGCCGCCGCAGCCACGGCACCCCGCCCAGCAGCAGGATCAGCCCCAGAGGAATGAGCTGCCCGGCGACGTAGCCCGGATAGGCCGTGTCCACCTTGTAGCCGAACCAAAAAAACGCCATGCCCAGCGCCAGCACAGGCGCACCCAGCCACGATCCTTTCAGCGGCAGCCGCGCCAGGGAGGCACGCATCCGCCAGACCAGCCAGCCGACGATAAAGGGCACGAACAGGCAAAAGGCCCACTCGGAGTCCTGACGCGCCTTGTGAATGATGCCGCCGATGAGGCTGCTGCGCACCGTGGGGGAGTCCCAGTGCTGGTAGGGCCACACCAGCAGCAGGCCCAGCACCACCAGCGCCGCTGTGGCATAGGCCGCCATGCGGACGCGGCTGGAGGTGGATGCGGTTGGTCGGGTGGTGGTGGCCTCATTCATGGGGAAAAGTTCACCACTCTAAAGATGCCTTGGCCTGCCGACAAGACATCCTCTGGTGGATTTTTCGCCCGAAAGGGGTTTCGTGCGCCACTGCCCCCTATGAGTGACACCCCGGACCTCCTTAACCCCAATTCTGCACCGGAAATGCCAGCCGAGACAACGGCACTACCCATGCCTGCCCAGCCGGAACCCATGCTTCCGGCAAATGAGGAGACGCCAGTCGTGGCTGCTGACAGCTCCGTCATGCCTGACCAGTCGGACCCTGTGCTTCCGGCAAATACGGAGACGCCAGTCGTGGCTTCAGACAGCCCCGTTATGCCTGAGCCGCACAGAGGACTGTGCGGACCACCACTCACAACTCCAGTCGTGGCTGCTGACAGCCCCGCTACTGGTATGTTCGCGAAGAAACTGGACATCCTGAACAAAACAAAGGTCGCGATGGGGCATCTCCTCATACTCTCCGCATTCCTGCTGCTGGTGATCGCGGGTGCAGTGGGTGGGGCGGTTTGGTTTTATCAGCAAAACATCGCGCCCCAGCTCGCCGCGCGCCCCAGCAATCCCCCGCCCGCTGCCAGTCCTGCGCCCGTGGCGGACACCAGCGCCCTGGAGTCTAGCCTGGAGCGCGCGCAGTCGCAGATTCTCACGCTCCAGCGCCAGCTCGATGCCCAGCGTGAGGAGCGCGAGCGCACGCAGGCCCGTCTGCAAGAGATGGCGGACCGCATGGCCCTGGTCATCAAGCAAAGCTCCTTTGTCCCCAGCGCCGACACCACGCGCGTATCGGCGGCGGACGCCTCGCAGGTCGCCGCCCTGCTGCCCAACGTCTCCCCCTCCATCAGCGAACTGATTTTGCTCAAGGAGCGCAACCGCCTTTCCGAATACGGGGACAAAGCCATCGCCAGCGGCAGCCGCGAGGGGTTACAGGCCATCGTGGACACGCTGCTCGATCCGGCGATGAAGCACCTCCAGCACGCCTCGCAGGCCGAGTTCAAGCGCGTGCAGGCGTTCTATGACTTCAGCATCACCATTGATCCCGGCTACACCCTGCCGGTGCAGGAGATGTTCAAGGACCAGCCCGTACGCACCGAGGCCGACCTCACCCCCGCCCAGCTCACCAAAGTGCTGCAAGACGCCGCCCAGCCCTGGGAAGCACGCCTGCGCTGCGCCTACCTCCTGCGCGGCAGCACGGACACGGGCACCGACGCCGTGCTCCTGCGCGCCCTCAAGGAAGACCCGTCCCTGGATGTCGCCAAGCAGGCCCAGACCACCTTTGAAAAGCGCGTCGGCCGCAAATTCCGCCTGTTCGACATCCCCTCCATAGATGCCTGGTGGCAGGCGCAGAAGGGAAAGTGAGGGGGGTGGGCTGAGGTTTACAGTTGTTTACGATAGTTGACGGTTGTTTATCCAGACACCGCGATCACGCGAAGCGTCCCTCTCCGCAACCACCGTAAACAAGCGTAAACGCTCCCCACGCCCCCTCACACCACCATCGTGCTGATCCCTGCCCCCTTTCACTTTACTTTCAACCTATCACTCGTGTTCGTTCCCTGGACGCATTGCTAAACTTGAGACCGAACTTGGAAGTTCGGTTTACTTTTTTTCGCCCGCTTCGCGGGTCTGCTGCCTCCAGCCCTCCGGGCACGGCTCCGCCTTTACGGCAGGTCGCTCCGCTCCGGTTTCTGCGGCTCCGCCGCCCCTGGCTCCTGACCTGCGGCCAAGCGAAGGCCCAGGAAGTCGTCCCGGAGCCCGGGGCGCCCCCTGCCGCGGAAGGCGGCGCGGCAGACCAGCGCCCGGCCGCCCCAGGAGCCGCCGCGCACGACGCGAACGGCGCTTTCGTCATCATCCTTGGTTTCAGGGTCGGGGGTGATTTTGCCGCGCTTGGCATAGGCCTTTTCATCCCAGGCATCCCGGCACCACTCCCAGACATTGCCATGCATGTCGTGGAGGCCCCAGGCATTCGGTGCCTGCTTCTCTTTCACCGCATGGGTTTGACCCTCGCTGTTCTTGTCAAACCAGCCTAGTTTATTCAGAGCGGGGTCTTCGCCACTCGGCTCGGTGCAGGCAGAGCCATCATGGAAGGCGGTCTGGGTGCCTGCCCGGCAGGCATACTCCCACTGCGCCTCTGTGGGCAGGGCGGCGTACAGTCCGGGCAGCAGGGCATTGAGTTTGGTGGCAAAGTCGCGGCTGTCCTGCCAGCTCACCTGCTCTACCGGGCGCTGATCCCCTTTGAAGTGGCTGGGATTCGTGCCCATCACCGCCTGCCACTGCGCCTGTGTCACCGGCGTCTCCCCCATCCAGAAGCCGCGGGTGAGGATTACCTCATGCTGCGGCTTCTCCCATTCGTAGCCATGCTCATCCTCGGGATCACAGCCCATCTGGAACTTCCCCGGACAAATCCAGCGCCAGACGAAGCTCACCTCCTTCACCGAGCACTCGGCGAAGATGCCGCAGTCATCCTCCCCAAACACCTCCGCCCAGACAGGCGGGAAGTACGGGATCAGCGGGTGGTGAGTCTGGGGATCAGGGTTCGTCATGCGGATTTCTTCATTCGTCATTCCAGCAGAAGCCTCCGGGGACGTTCGGCAGACGCCATCCAGCGTCCCTACCAGTCCCCGGAGGCCGGGTGCCTGCGCGAGTCGTGTGACCCGAGCAGATCGAAGACCGGGTCAGCCGCCGTGCTGCTGCGCGGCGGGTGAGCTGCGGCCAAGCGAAGGCCCTGGTTGTTGTTCCGGTTGCCAGGGTGCCTCCTGTTGCGGATGGCGGCGCGGCAGTTCTGCGCCTGGTTGTTCCAGGAGCCGCCGCGCACGACGCGATTGGCGCTGTAGGTCTTCGAAAGGTCATGGTGGGCAGGTTTCGCCCGCCAGGGGCAGGGTGGCAAGCGTGCGCCGCCGCCAGTCACGGCAGCGGGCCACCTCGGTAAAGGCCAGCAGGGCATCTGCACGGCGCTGGAGGTCTGCCATGGGCAGCAGGCCCGCCGCATGATCCGTCTCATAGCCCCGGAGCCTCTGGCGGAAGCGCCGCCGCGCGGTGCGGCCCAGCAGCACCCGACCGGGCAGCAGCCGGTAGCCGAGAAAGGGTAGGCCCTCGGCGCACGGGGCCGGGCCGGGGCTGCCTTTCAGCTCCAGCCCGCGCCGGGCCATGAGCCAGTCCTGGATCTCCCCCAGCCACCCGGCCAGCACGGCGGGGTCATCATGCCAGAGCACCAGATCGTCCATGTAGCGTGCGTAGGCCGGGCAGCGCAGGGTTTCCATGATCCAGTGGTCCAGCCCGTCGAGGTAGAAATTGGCGAAGTACTGGCTGGTCAGCGTGCCGATGGGCAGGCCGCATCCCGCTGTGGTGTGGAAGCAGTCCAGCACCCGATCCAGCAGCGCCAGGAAAGTGCCGTCCTTAAACTGGCGGCGGAAGAGGCCGCGCAACGTGTCATGCGGGATGCTGTCAAAGTAGCGGCGCACATCCAGCTTCAGAAAGTGCCGGAACTTCCGGGTGCAGCGGGCAGCGTGCTGGACGGCGGCCACATTTCCCCGGCCTGTGCGGCAGGCGTAGCTGTGGGAGACTGCCCCCTGCTCAAAGCACGGCCCGGCCACATTCATGAGCGAATGATGAACGACCCGGTCCCGGAAGGGCGCGGCATGGATCACGCGCAGCTTCGGGTCACGCACGAGGAAGCGGTGAAAGGCCCCTGGCTGCCAGGTGCCGGACTCCAGCTCAGCCACAAGGGTGTTCAGTTCATCCGGGAGGTTTGCCTCAAAGCGGATGACTGCGGCAGAGCGCCGTTTCCCAGCAGCGGCTTTGTGAAAGGCCAGTGCCAGGTTTTCCCAGGTGCAGATGCGGGGCATGAGGTGGGCGTGGCGTTTCATCAGGGGCGGAACAGGTTCCTTTTGGGGGACCGATGAGGCACACCGCGAGAGCTTAGGATGGCGCGAGAGTTCTGATACCGGGGCTCTCGCGCCTTCGTGAACTCTCGCGGTGCTTTTTCTGGTAATGGGGCGCTGCCAGGATTCATGCGGGCACCTCCCCCATTTCACGGGCACACACGGCTATCAATGCCTCCGCATACTTCCCCATCCGGCTGGGGCCGAAACCCTCCACCTGGGCCAGCGCCGCCTTCGTCTGGATGCGCTCCCGGGCGATCTGGGCGAGCTGCTCATTCGTGGCCACGGTGTAGATCGGCACGGCATCCGCTGTGGCCCGTTCCTTCCGCCAGGTGCGCAGGGCAGCGAAAATTTTGAAGCTGGCCTCATCCAGCACCTCCCGGTAGTCCACCTTGTCCCCGGCGCGTGGTTTTTCCTGTGCGCCGCCTTCACCCGGCAGCCACTGCACGCAGAGTGCCCAGCCGGGGCCATCTGAGTCGGAACAAAAGGACTTCTCCACCTGCACCACGCGGTGTCCGGCCAGGAAGACGTTCAGCTCTGCCTCAGCAGCGGCACTGTCACGGGCAGGTATCCAGAAGAACTTCATTTTCATGGGCAGATCCGTTTTTGAAAAATGCGCCGCCCGCTACGCGGGTTCACTGCCTCCAGCCCTCCGGGCACGGCTCCGCCTTTGCGGCAGGTCGCTCCGCTCCGTTTTGGGCGGCTCCGCCGACTCCTGACCTGCGGCCAAGCGAAGGCCCAGGGAGTCGTCCCGGCGGCCAGGGTGCCCCCCGAAGCGGACGGCGGCGCGGCAGTGCAGCGCCTGGAAGCCCCAGGAGCCGCCGCGCACGACGCGAAAGGCGCCGTCGTCAGCAGAATCAACTCGCGGGTCTTTCGCTCCATCCGTACGCTTGGAATACGCCTCTTCATCCCATGCATCGGCGCACCATTCCCAGACATTGCCGAGCATGTCGTGGAGGCCGATGTCGTTGGGGAGCTTCGTTTTCACCGGGTGAGTGCCAGCGGAGGGACTGCCGTGTTCTTTGCCGAGCCACGAGGAGCTGTCCTGCGGATTGCTGACCACGCCGTCCTTGCCACTGTTTCCGCCATACCAGGCGTAGGCTTCCAAGTCTGGGGAAAGGACATCACCCTCCAGGCTGATGGGGCACTGGAAAGGCACTTTGTCCACATCTCCAGCCCGGCAGGCATACTCCCACTGCGCCTCTGTGGGCAGGTGGAAGCCGGGGCCGTCTGGCAGCAGCGCATCCAGCAGGCGGCAGAAGGTGGTGCTGTCATGCCAAGTGATGTTTTCCACCGGTAGTTCCGGTGGACCTTTGAAATGGCTGGGGGTGGGCTCGAGCGCGTCTTTTTTGCCGAAGAGCCGCTTCCACAGCGGCGCATTCTCCCGCGCGGCCTCTACCACCGCCCGCCACTGCGCCTGCGTCACTGGCGTCTCCGCCATCCAGTAGCCCTTCGAGATCGTGACCCGATGCTGCGGCCCCTCATTCTCCCGCCGCCCCGGCTCATCCTCCGGCGAGCCCATGAGGAAACTCCCCGGCGGAATCCAGCGCAGGACGAAGGGGACGTCTTGGATTTTGAAGACGGCCCGCAGGCCGAACTCGTCGATCTCGAAGACCTCGGCCCACTTGGGCTTGTCCGTATAAAGCTCCCAAGCGCCCACTTGATTTAGGGGGCCTCCATCGAGATTCGGCCAAAGGTCTTCTCCCCCTAGTGTCCAGCCAAAAGTGTGATCCACCCCATCCACCAACGCCCTGGCCCAAATGCCCTCCCGCCGGTATTCCATGCGGTATGCCCAAGTGGGGCGTTGACGGGCTTCGAAGTAAACTTTTTCACGGTCGGACTCGAGCACGAGGTCTTCCGCTGCGGAGATGGGTGGCAGCCGCAAAGGCTCTGGCGGGCTAGCCAAGCGGTAGCTGTGTCTTTTTCCAGAAGACAGGGAGAGCAAAATCTGCGGGCGCGAACCTCGGAAGCCGCTCAGGCTGAATTGGGTCCGCCCGGAAGCAGGTGCGCCTGGAGTGAGCCACAAGCTTTGGCCCACTAGGTCCAAGCTGCAGTAGAAGCTATGCAGCAGCTCTGGAACCGCCTCCGCTTTGGCCTTCTGAAACACCTCCCCATCCACCCCGCTCGGCACTTCCATGTGTGCCGTCTCCAGGAAGGTGTGCGCATAGGCCAGCCCCTCAGCGATGAGTTTTTTCACCTCGGCATCCGCCCGCATCGACTCGCTCAAGCGCTCCACCATGCCGGGGAACCAGCCGGGCAGGCCGCTTTGCCGCCCTTCCTCGCCACCGGGATCAGCAGCGAGCAGGCGCAGGCGGTCCACCACGCACTGGAGCAATGATTTTACACCGCAGAGGTGAGATAACCGCAGAGATGAGGCTTCTGATTCTGACCTCTGCGGTTTTCCAACCTCTTGCGTTGTTTCCTTCTGGATACTGAGGATGGCCCGCAGCTCCGCCTCTGCCGCGATGACGCTGCTGCACCCGGCATGGTGCGCGGCCATGAGGCCACCGATTTGGTCTGCCAGCACCGCTTCCCGCCCGGTCAGTGCCTGCCGTTGGTTCAGCCGTGCCTCGTAGTCTGCCCCAGGGTGAAACCCAAAGCAGTCCAGACTGTGCCAGCACTGCTCATGGTGCCAGGCGTCCCATTCCGTGCCTGCATCCGCCGCATGGCCCAGCACCAGCCTGGCGGTGCGCAGCAGCGGGGCCTCGATGCGGCTTGCGGGGGAGAGCAGCGTGAGGAGGCGGTCGGCGGCGGAGAGTGTGGCGGACATTCCTGTCTGCCCTTCTGTTCCCACAGGCAGGAGTGTCTGCCCAGCAGACAAGAATGTCTGCTTCACCCTCAATCCACCAAGCCTCGGCAAACGCGGACGCCGATCCCAAACGCCACTCGGCCAATGCGCCGCCACTTGCGGCTGCCAGCGATCCCGTGGGCAGGGATTCAGCGCATGGAATTCCTGCCCCAGGAATCCCAAACGCCGCGCCAGCGCCAACCAAGCCTCCTGCGCGGCCGCAGACTGCTGAAACTGCCCCATGGCAGACAGCGCGATCACCGGCACGCCCTGCGGGATGCGAGCGGCATCCGAACGGCGCGGCAGGCGACGCAGCAACCGAACCTCCAGCCCATGCGCGCCGCGCTCCCGCCTCAAACGCTGGAGCAGATCCTGCACATCTCTTTGAAAGGGATACATTTCCGCCGTGCCATCCCACAGCACGACAGCCTGTGCGGCCCAGGCAGCACGGGGCCGCCGTGGCAGCAGCACCAGCGGCAGGCCTTTCCCCACCTCCCGCATGAGTCTCCGCTGGTCCAGCGCCGTCCCCGGAATCACGCTGCCGAGCCGCTGACGCAGAAAGGGAGCCAGCCGTGCCCAGCGCGTGAGCGGCGGCAGCGGCGGCCCCTGGTGACTCCAGTCCACCGCCAGTGCGGCATCCGAGATGGGCTTCCCACGATCAGTCCGTGGCTGCGGCGGTGCCAGGCTCTCCACCCGCACCGGCATCAGGAAAGTCAGCCTCGGGCGCTCCGTGGGAAACTCGATTTCCGGCACTGGTGCTTCCTCCACCTGCGGCGCAGCGTCACGCGTCACTGTCAAATCGGCTTCCATCTCCGGCAGCTTCACGGGCTCAATCTCCCGCACCCGCACATACCCCAGCACCACCGCCGCCGCATCCGGCTCCAGGCCCTGGCCCATGCAACGCAGAAGGTCCGCGCGACTGGTGGCAGTGGGTTTCATGCACAAATCCTGAGGATGTGATCCCGCGCGCCAGCGTCCTGGAGTGCGGTGGCAAAGGGGCAAGGCGCAAGCCTTTGCCCCGGCGACACCGCTTTCGGACGCCGGAAGAACGCCCTGCCGCCAATGCATGCGGTTCGCCACACGAAAGCGGTGTCGCGCCAAGGCTTGCCACACGCACTCCAAGACGCTGCCGCGAGGACGAAAGTACTCATGGGCTTCAGCCCGTGAAGCCGTGGAGAGGTGGTTCGTGGACGCCTCCCCCTGCCGCCCGGCTGCGGGCTAAAGCCCAGCACTACTTTGGCGCTCACCCTCACGCCGCCTCCTCCAGGTTCTTTTTCAGCGCAAAGCCGCTGATCTTCCGCAGTGCCTCAAGCTGCTTCTCTTCCTCGCCCGCATGCAGCTCCACGAGCACGCGCACAATGTCCAAAAACTCCGCCGCGCCGGGAATGGCCAGCCCGTCCCGCCGCGCCGCCTCACGCTCGTCGAGCAACTGGCCGATCACGTCCCGGCACACCTTATCGCTGACTTGCTCCACCGACCAAAACACCCGTGCCCGCTCCGTGATGAGAAACTGCTCCACCGCCGTCGGCTCCGTGGGAAAGCGCATCTGATGCACCAAGCAGCGCCGCAGAAAGGCCGCTGGCAACTCCCGCTCCTCATTCGTGGTGATGATGACCAGGGGCGCTTTGCCAATGACCTTGCCATTCGCGTCTTTTTCCAGGCTCACCGCCTCCCCAAGCTGCTCCGTTTGGAATCCCTGGTTCCCCAGGCACTCCAACATGCCGTTTGGCACAGAGGGGTCTGCTTTGTCGATCTCATCCACCAGCACCACCGGCCCGCACACGCGGTCTGGTGCTGTGGTTGACCAATCGTCCGGTTTCTTCGGCTTTTGACAGGCGCGGCAGTGCTTGGAGAAATGCTCATCGACCTGCGTCTCCGCCGACTTCCAGTTATAGGCCCACCACAGCACCCCAGGACGGATGAAGTTCCGCTCCGCCAGTTTTTCCCGCCACTTCGGATCATCCTTCGCGCTCAAGCCACTGACCTGCGCCTCTGCCAACCTGGCCACCGCATCGTAGGTGTAGAGCAGGGAGTCCCGCTCACTGCGCTCATCCACCACCTGATAGAGAAACGGCACCCGCAGCTCCACCGCCACCGCCCGAGCGAGCTGGCTCTTCCCGATGCCCGGCTCCCCCCGCAGCAGCAAAGGCCGCCCCGCCGCAATCGCGGCCCGCACCGCCCACAAGCTGGCCTCATCAAACAAATGCGCCGACTCCGGCCAGGAATCCTGCGCGGGGAGTGGAAGGGGCTTGGTGAGGTCTGGGGTGAAGATGTTGGGCATAAGAACGATTAGTTGGTGGAAGAACGGCGAAGGCGCTGGAGCTGACCTCGGAGAGCATGGAGGCGTGTGATGAGAAGATGCGCTTTATCCACAATTTCCGTCTCCGATCCGCCGCGTGGAAAGACCAGCAGCAAACTCCCAAGACGCAGATCCTTCTTCAACATGTCCACATATGGTTCAAATGAAGGATCGGTAGCATGAAAGGGCCGGTCACGGTCATTCAGATAGACATCGGCCAATTGCTCCCGCAACTCGTCGAATTGTTGTTCGATGTCGCGAAGGTTGGGGTTACCTTTTTGAATATGACGAACCATACCGAACATGAACTCTGTCATGGTGTATTTCAGTTCCATTTGAACGTCATTTGGGCGAATCCCCTTCATCAGTTCTGGCAGACCCGGAACCTTGTTTTCTTCAGACTCGGTTGACAGGACAAACAACTCTTCGAAACCGCACTCCTTGTCTGCGATAGCTCTGAGCACCAAATTAAGGTAGTTGATGGATTGGGAACCGAACGCCTTGTCAAAGGTGCCTCCAGGATAAGACAACTCTCGTGTTTTACATTCCTCACGCTGACGTGCGACCCATGCAGGATCGACCGCCAATACCAGCAAACAGCCGAAGCTAAGATCAAGCGCCTCAGCAAATGCTTTGTCAGGCTGCTTGGAGGGCAGTTTTTCAAGAATACCATCCAGCATAGGCTTGATGTCGAGACGCTGGAAACCAAGTGTCTTGGCGAGGGTCTTAGTATCGAACAAAGATGGAGCTGTTTGCTGAAGGAACTCCTTCAAGGCCGAATTCTGTTGAAGAATGTCACTCAACTTTTCAACAACACGCGAATAGGCACACTCGGTGAGAACTGCCCCTTGGCGTGGGCTCTTTAACCAGGTGCGTAACAGTTCACGAAAAGCATCACGAGTGAGAGGAGCAGACTTCGTCGCATAGTGTTGAAGCTTGGAAGTCAGTGCATGAATCAGCATTTCCCGGTCACGGGCGGTGCCTTGTGGCAGTCGTTCGTCCTCCAGAAACTTCGACAGCTTGTGGGCGGCCTGCTCCACTTCGGCACATTCTTCGTCTGCAGGCTTGTGATCGACGCCAAGGTCGAGATTGCGCTTCACAAGGTTCACCGCACCGATTTTAGCCTTCTTTGCCAGCTTTGACTCGAACGAACCAATCAGCATGAGCGTGCATTGCTCACCATTCTTGGCCTGTGCTTCCATTTTGGCGGCCCAATTGGTTGCATCGGTCAGCGTGAAGTTATTCTTGGAGGTCTTCACCTGAGTCGCGTGCCACCCTTTCGAATCAAGCCAGGTAAAATCAAACTGATCGCCGCCTTCATGTGGCTCCAACGTGATCTCTTTGAAGTCCGCATTCGCGGTGGCCTCCAAAATGACCACGAGCGTTTGAACCAGAAATCCCCGGATCGCCACGGCACCACCACCGGGGGATGCGGCGACATCCGATGAGTCGGTGCTGGCGATGGGATGCAGGCATTCGGTATCGGGAAGCATGGCGGGCGGAGTCTGTCGCAAAAAGAACAGCCGTCATCTCGATTCCGAAATGACGGCTGCGATATAGCTGGAGGCGGAAGAAATCAGGCGGGCGGGTTGTTTGGCGGAGTGTCGGCGGGTTTGTCCGCCTTCTTGCGCCGGGGGGCGCTCTCGACGCGGCGTGCGCTCTTCCAGGCACGCAGGCGCTCGGGCTTGCGGGCGTATTTGTTGTGCATGGCGGCATCCAGGTGCTGCACGATGTCCGCGCATTGGCCGAGAAGGAGGCCGATGGCGGTGGTGTTCTCCACGCCGCCCTGCGCGCCGCCGCGATTTTGCTGGTTCACGGCGCGGATGGCGTCGGTGTCGGAACGGAGGTCTTCCACGAAGTCGTCCGGCATGAAATAGGCGATGAATTTGGCGCGGAGGGCGGCTTTGGCGGCTTTTTGCTCCGGGGTGTCGCCGCCTTCGGCGATGGGTTTGTCGATGTCTTCCAGGAGTTTCAGGAGGCTGTCTGCATGGGTGAGGCGGGCGCCTTCAGCGGGATTTTCCGGGACGAGGTAGGGTGTGGCGAAGCCGGGCTCGACGAGGGCGATGGCCTGGGCGGTGCGGGAGATGTTGCCGAAGTCCTCATTGAGGGCCTCGAGCAGCGTTTCCTTGGAAACGTGGTTGGGTTCCTGGCCAGCCTTGGCCAGGATGAGGTCGTCGATGAGTTTGTCGAGGCTGGCGAAGAAGCCTGGAACAATGCTGGTGGGCGGGAAGTCGCCGACGTGTTCTTTCCCGAAGGTTTGGACGCGCAAGGCGCGTTCGTAGCGGCGTTGGTCTCGGTCGTTCATGGTGGGGTGGAGGGTTGATTTTTCTCCTGGGCGCGAATTTTGAGAAAGCGGCTTTGATTTGGCAAGGAAATTGTCATGCCGTCCTAGGTCTGACCGTGTCGTCTCCTAGTGGGACGGGTGTGTCGCCGAAGTGAGCTATAGCTGGATAAGGCGCGGCAGCGTCGCGGAGTGCGATGGCAGAGATGCAAGGGCACCCCTTGCAGCGGCGGCACCGCTGGCGAGCGCGGGAAGAGCGACCTGAGGCCGAAGAACACTGTCCAGCAGGCGAAAACGGTATCGCGCCCAGGCTTGCCACCGCACTCCGGGACGCTGTCGCGCTCACGGAAGTTCCAATCCTGCGCCATCCTTCCGGCGACACGCCCGACCAGGAATGGCCCGCTGACTGCCAGGGCGGAGATGGCAGCGCCCAGACCGCGAGTGGGAGTGATCCAGAGCGAGTCTGACACTGGCCCAGGCCGGGTAGCCGCCGGTCAGGGCGCATCTGCACACGCCCAGAGTCCGATCTGCACCGACCCAGACCCAAGCACGCACCGACCCAGAGTTGATCTTAACACGACCACGCCCAAGCTGTACGCACCCCGGGCGGTGCTGATGAGACCCAGAGAGGTGTGCGCCAAAGGCCAGAGGGAGGCTGCCCAGGGCCTGGGTGAAAGTGGCGAAGCCCCCAGATGACTTTTTCGTGAGGCAACGAAGAATCCGATGCACCGGGTGGCAGAAACATGCCGCTGTGGAAGGACAAGGAGCCGTAGAGGTTCACACCACCACCGCCCACACCACCTTCAGGTAGCGGTTCTCTGGGCAGTTGGACATCACCGGATGATCCATGCCGGGGCCGGTGCGGTCCAGGATTTGCAGCTTGCGCCCGTGCCGGTGCGTGACGCATATCACACCAGCTCCTCGAACTGGTGTAAAGGGGCGGCATATGAAATCGGCAAGGTATTTCATTAGACTTGTTCCCGGATAGTTAAGGAAAGCTAATGAAGCTGGTCGGCGTAGTGAGGGCATGCTGCAACTCGCGCGTATCACCAAGGATTCCCGAACCCTCAAAGCCCTCATCGGCATGGGGCGCG
>Ga0247834_1001032_pt1 | contig 50380 bp, 50 predicted proteins | sample LaCruzMarch2015__8_FD_187118 | JGI IMG/M metagenome (GOLD analysis project Ga0247834, IMG submission 187118) | Freshwater microbial communities from meromictic Lake La Cruz, Castile-La Mancha, Spain - LaCruzMarch2015_12m | ecosystem: Environmental > Aquatic > Freshwater > Lake | place: Spain... | reverse complement strand
GACGGCCCGCGGGCTGCCGTTGCCGCCTTGGGCGTACAGGTGGGCTACCACGGCGCCGACATGAGCCGCCCAGCCGAGATTGAGGCCATGATGGCCTACGCAGCCAGTACCTTCGGCCGCGTCGACATCCTGGTCAACAACGCCGGTATCCAGCATGTGGCCCGCATCGAGAATTTTCCGCCCGAGCGCTGGGATGCCATCATCGCCATCAACCTGAGCAGCGCCTTCCATGCCACCCGATTGGCGCTGCCAGCCATGCGTGAGGCCAACTGGGGCCGCATCATCAACCTGGCCTCGGTGCACGGGCTGGTGGCATCGGCTGAAAAGTCAGCTTATGTGGCGGCCAAACACGGCCTGGTCGGGCTGACCAAGGTTACTGCGCTGGAGAACGCCACAACCGGCGTCACCTGCAATGCCATCTGCCCGGGCTGGGTGTTGACGCCACTGGTGCAAAAGCAGGTGGATGCGCGTGCGGCGGCGCAAGGGGTGAGCAACGACGAGGCGATTCGGCAATTGTTGGGTGAGAAAGAGCCTTCGATGCAGTTCACCACGCCTGAGGAGTTGGGCGCACTGGCGGTGTTTCTGTGCTCCAGTGCCGGCAACAATGTGCGGGGCGTGGCCTGGAACATGGACGGCGGGTGGGCCGCGCAGTAGCCAAGGCCCGGTCGACTATTTCAAGTGCACGGTGCCCGACACCGTGACGGTAACGGCAGTTTTACCTGCCTCTATGGGCAGCGGCGCCTCGGCCATGGCCATGCCAGGCGCCATGGCCATGACCCGTGTGCGCGGCATCACGCCCTGCTCTTGGTTGCCGACCTGAACCTCTCCCAATGTGTAAGCGGCAAAGCCGAAGCTGCGGGCAATCTCCTGAGCACGGGCCCGAAAGCGCTCAATCGCCAGGGCCTGCACCTCGTTCTCAACCTTGGTGCGCTGCTCACGGCTAAGGGAAAAATTGACGCCGGATACGGTCAGGCTCGTCAACTTGCCTGCGGTGGCGGCAATCCGGCCAATGTCCCGCCCCTCCAGCACGAGCTCTGCCGTGCCCTGCCAACCGGTGTTCTTGCCGTCACGGTTCTGGCGCGGGTAAAGATTGAACTGGCCAGTGCGCACCTCCAGTTGACCAGGCTGCGCCGCCTTGCGCGCCTCAAGCAGGGCACTGTCCAGAGCCACCTTGAGCTGACTCTGCACAAGTGCGGCGTCACTGCCATCACGCGTGGTGCTGAGTGAAATAGACAGCACATCCTGTTGCACATCTGCCACAGCACTGGCAGAGAGCTGCACCACATTAGCTATGGCTGTCGCCGGTAAATTTTGGCAAAAAGTAAGCCCAGACCACGCCAGCATTGAGGTTATAGCTATATTTTTAATAGCAATTTTCATTGGAGCTCCTGTTGGCCTTGTCGGCGAGGCTGCGATTACAAGTAGACGTCGTCCGATTTTCTGGGCCTTCTGGCTTGGGCGGGGCAGCAGACTGCTGCCGAAGTTGGCGACGTAAATCCGCCTTCTCTTCCTCTGACAGTTGTCGCTTGGCCTCTGACGACCCACCGGGGGGGGTGGCCTGCTGATCGCCGCCTCTCAGGCCTTGGGAGCCTGACGGTGGGCTCAGCGCAGAGCGTAACTCAGCCCGGCGTTGCTCCAAGGCGACAGGAGCCGCGCCAGGCTCACGCCTTTGGCCCGATGGTCCCTGGGCACAAACACCAGCACCGATCAGACTAGACAAAAAGAATAGAGCGATCCTCATGGTCAACACGTTAACACTGGTTTGGTGCAAGATCGGCATTGTTCTTCAGATTGACGGCCGTACAAATACACACCCAACCTTATCCCCATGAGCCAAGCGTCCAGCCGAAATGACAAGATCGTGATCGTCGACGACGATGCCCGTATTCGCGACCTGCTGCGCCGCTATTTGACGCAGGAGGGTTTCGACGTGCTGCAAGCCGAGGACGGCAAGGCCCTGAACCGCATTCTGCTGCGCGACAACGTCGATTTGATCGTGCTTGACCTCATGATGCCCGGCGAAGACGGCCTGTCGATCTGCAGGCGTCTGCGAGCTGCCAACGACCGCACGCCGATCATCATGCTGACTGCCAAGGGCGAGGACGTCGACCGCATCGTCGGTCTGGAGGTGGGGGCCGATGACTACCTGGGCAAACCGTTCAACCCGCGCGAGCTGCTGGCCCGGATCCACGCCGTGCTGCGCCGGCGCCCAACCCTGGAGGCGCCCGGCTCGCCGGCGGGCGATGCCCAGGTCGTGAGCTTCGGCCCGTTCACCTTTGACATGGGCACCCGTGTCTTGCGCCGCGCCGACGAAGACCTGCCCCTGACGACAGGCGAATTTGCCATGCTCAAAGCCCTGGTTCGCCACCCGCGCCAGCCCCTTTCGCGCGAAAAACTGGCCCAACTCGCACGCGGCCGTGAGTTTGAAGCCTTTGACCGCAGCTTGGATGTTCAGGTGTCCCGTTTGCGTAAATTGCTCGAGGTTGATCCCGGCGCGCCCCGCTACATCCAGACGGTTTGGGGTGTCGGCTACGTGTTCGTTCCAGACGGTTCAAACTGATGCCATTGACCCCGCACCCACGCGACTTTGCATTGCCGGCGCGCGCCGGCGTCAGCCTGTTTTGGCGTACGTTTTTCCTGCTCGGTTTGCTGCTGCTGGGCAGTATGGCGGCTTGGCTGCAGACCATTCGGGCCATGGAGTCCGAACCCCGGGCACTGCAAACCGCGCAGGAAATCGCGTCTTTGGTGAATTTGAGCCGCGCCGCTCTGGTGCACTCAGACGCGATCAGCCGGGTTTCGCTGATCAAAACCATGACCGAGCAGGAAGGCGTGCGCATCGTGCCGCGGGAGCCCGGTGACAGCGTCGAACCGTTTGACACCGACGCCTCGGGCCAGCGCATCACACGGGAACTGGTGGCACTGCTGGGCCCAGGCACCGAGCTGGCCAACCGGGTCAACCAGCAGGACGGTCTGTGGATAGGTTTCACCATCGATGGCGACCGCTACTGGCTGCGCACTGACCGTGCCCGTTTCAACCGTGCCGCCGGCCAGACATGGATCATCTGGTTGATCACCGTCACCGTACTGTCGCTGGCCGGGGCAGCCCTGATCGCGCGCCTGATCAACCAGCCACTCAAGCAACTGTCTTTGGCTGCGTTCCGGGTGCGGGAGGGGGATTTCGCTGCTAGCACGCTGGACGAGTCTGTGACCACCCCGGAAATCCTGGCGGTTAACTCGGGTTTCAACCGCATGACGCGCAAGCTGGCCGAAGTGGAGGACGACCGCGCCATCATGCTTGCCGGCATTTCGCACGACCTGCGCACGCCCTTGGCACGGCTGCGGCTCGAGACCGAGCTTAGCGTCGCTGACCCGGAGGCACGAGACCACATGGCGGCCGACATTGCGCAGCTCGACGCCATCATCGATAAGTTTCTTGATTACGCCCGCCCAGGCAGGGTGACCTTGGTCGACGTGCCCTTGCGCCCCGTTCTGGAGTCTTGTATGTACAGCCTGGCCAGTCAGGATGACATTCAGGTGCACTTGGCGCTGCCGGAGCAGCTTGCGGTGCTGGCCGACGACGTCGAGTTGGGGCGCGTCGTCACCAATCTGCTCGAGAATGCCCGCCGCTACGGCCGCTCCGCCGGCACTGGCGTTGCTCAAGTGGATATAAGCGCGCGGGTTAACCCACCGTGGGTGCTGTTACAGGTTCGCGACCATGGGCCCGGCGTCTCGGCTGAACAACTGGTGCGCCTGACGCAGCCCTTTTACCGCGGCGACACTGCCCGTACAGAGGCCAAAGGCGCTGGCCTGGGCTTGGCGATCGTGGAGAAAACCCTGCAGCGCATGGGCGGCTCGCTGTTGCTGGCCAATGCCGAGGGTGGCGGCCTGAGCGCCAGCATCTTGCTGCAACGCGCGCCGCTGGCCAGCGCACATGCACATGCGCACGCATACACACAAACTGACCTTACCGGGCCAAGCGTCGCTTGGGAACAACAAACACGACACAATTCGCCTTGATGCGCGCCGCCCCTTCAAGTTGTTGCCACCACTGGTACAGTCGGCGTAGACTAGCGTGCTAACTTATTGATAGCAAGCCACTCAATTTGGACGTGGTATCCGGCGATATTAGACAAAAAACTCACAGCGTTTTATGACTTTGCTGACGACTGACTTCTCAAACTCTAGGGCCATGATCATCGACGGCAGTCCGATGACCCGGTCCATTTTGACGTCGCAGCTTCGGGAATTCGGGTTCGAAAAGGTCACCCAGTGCGCACGCCTGTCTGAGGCACGCGACTACTTCAACGAAAGCGCCTTTGACGTGGTGCTGTGCGAACACAATTTCGGTCATGAGGCACCGTCCGGTATTGACCTGGTGGACGAGTTGCGCAGCAAACAGATGCTGCCCATGTCGACGGTGGTGTTCATGCTCACCGGGGAGGCCTCTTATGCCCGCGTGGCTGAGGCCGCGGAAACCGGGCTGGATGGCTACCTGCTTAAACCGCACAAGGCCAACCAGTTGCACGAGCGGCTACGCCTGGCCTGCTACCGAAAGGATTCGTTCCGCGAGGTCTTCACCGCGATGGAGCAAAAAGCCTTTGACGTTGCCGCCGACCTGTGCCTGGAGCGCTACCAACACCGCGGCCTGTTTTGGCTGTATGCAGCGCGCGTTGGCGCTGAATTACTGATGCGCATCGGCCGCTTCCAGGAGGCACAGGAACTGTACGAAGCCATTGCCGAGGCTAAAACCGCGCCCTGGGCCAAGTTGGGCGTCGCCCGCGCCATGATGGAGTCGGGCAACACGGTGGGGGCCGCCAATGCGCTGGGTGCCTTGCTTGAGGAAGACCCCAGCTTTGCCGACGCCTATGACGTGATGGCCCGGGCCCAGTTTGAACTGGGCAATGTTGCCCAGGCCCGTGCTACTTACAAAATGGCCTGCGAGATGACGCCAGACTCCGTGCCGCGCCTGCAGAGCCTGGCGATGATGAGTTTTTACGCCGGTGACATCAAAGAGGCTGGGGTATTGCTGGACCGGGCCACCCGCATCGGCCTGGACTCCAAGTTATTTGACTGTCAGACCCTGGTGGTGCTGGCATTCACCCAGCTCGACGCCAATGACCACCGCGGCCTGCAACGCAGCCGCGACAACTTCACCCGACTGCTGGAGCGCAACCCGGGTAGTGCGCGCCATCAGCGCGGGGTGACCATGATCGACGCCATGCTGGCCCTGCTGAAGAATGAACGCCCTTCGTTACTGGCGCTGGTGCGGGAGCTGGGGGGCATCACCAAAAACCCAGAATTTGATTTTGAAGCCGCCTCCAACTTGATCGGTCTGATGACGCGCCTGGCCAAGCGCGACGTACGGGTCGACCAGGCGGATGCCCGCATTGAGACCATGGCGATGCGTTTTTGCACCTCCAGGCCCCTCACAGAAATGTTGGCAGGCGCGGCCAATGGCCACATCAGCTATACCGACCGTATCCGCGACGCCGGGCAACAAATCCAGAAGATTGCCCAGAGCGCCGTGACCCTAGGCCTGATGGGCGACCCGGCCATGGCCGTGCGGCAGCTCATCATTGAGGGGCAGACCACGCTCAACTCGAAACTGATCGAGGCAGCCCACCAGGTGTTGGAGCGTTACCGCAGCAAAATCAACGAGGCCGACCAAATGGCCGAAGTGGTTCAAGAGTTGCGCCAGCAGTTCGGTAGCCAGGCCGGTCAGGGCAACAGCTCAGTCGCGGCCAAGCGCAAAAGCGGCGGGCTGAAGCTTCAAATCGACCACATTTAGACCGGTCGAGATCGCCCGATTCGGCTAGCCCGGCCCTTAACGTTTGGGCTTGCCCGTCACGCTCGACCCGCTCCACCCAATGGCGCGTTTGGCAGCAGGCTTAGCCCCCAAGGCCCGTGGCGGCAAACCGGTATGTTGGGTCAGCAGACGCCCGCGTGCCGGAGCCACTGGACCAGCAGCAGGCGATGCGTCTGGCGCATTGGACACATTCGGCGCCGAAGCCGTCGAATTTTTGCGCCGCGCGCTGGTGTAGCCACCGTCGGTCAGCGGCTGAAAGGTCGGAATCAAATGGTGCCGGCCGTTGCCGATCAGGTCGGCCCGGCCCATGGCCTTGAGCGCCTCGCGCAGCAGCGGCCAGTTGTTGGCGTCGTGGTAGCGCAAAAAGGCCTTGTGCAGGCGCCGGCGCCGCTCACCGCGCACGATGTCCACTGTCTCGCTGTCGCGCCCGATCTTGCGCAAGGGGTTTTTGTTGCTGTGGTACATGGCCGTGGCGGTGGCCATCGGGCTGGGGTAAAAGGTTTGCACCTGGTCAGCGCGAAAGCCATTTTTCTTGAGCCACAGCGCCAGGTTCATCATGTCTTCGTCGCTGGTGCCTGGGTGGGCAGCGATAAAGTAGGGAATCAGGTATTGCTTTTTGCCGGCTTCCAGGCTGAACTTATCAAACAGAGTTTTGAACTTGTCGTAGCTGCCGATACCCGGCTTCATCATCTTCGACAAGGGCCCGGCCTGGGTGTGCTCAGGGGCGATCTTCAGGTAGCCGCCCACATGGTGCGTGACCAACTCCTTGATGTACTCGGGGCTTTGCACCGCCAGGTCGTAGCGCAGGCCAGAGCCGATCAGGATTTTTTTGATGCCCCGGAGTGCGCGACCGCGACGGTACATCTTGATCAGCGGCGCGTGGTCGGTGCCCAGGTTGGAGCAGATGCCGGGGTAAACGCAGCTAGGCTTGCGGCAGGCCGCCTCGATCTCGGGGCTGCGGCAACCCAGCCGGTACATGTTGGCGGTGGGGCCACCCAGGTCGGAGATGGTGCCGGTAAAACCGACCACCTTGTCGCGGATGTCTTCAATCTCGCGGATCACCGAGTCTTCCGAACGGCTCTGGATGATGCGCCCCTCGTGCTCGGTGATTGAGCAGAAAGTGCAGCCGCCAAAGCAGCCGCGCATGATGTTCACGCTGAAGCGAATCATCTCCCAAGCGGGGATCTTGGTCACGCCGTCATGCCCGCCTTGCTCGTCGGCATAAGCCGGGTGCGGGCTGCGCGCATACGGCAGGTCAAACACCAGGTCCATCTCGGCAGTGGTCAGCGGAATCGGCGGCGGGGTGATCCAGACATCCCGCGCCGTGACACCCTCGCCATGCGCCTGCACCAGGGCCCGGGCGTTGCCCGGATTGGTCTCCAGGTGCAGCACCCGGTTGGCGTGGGCATACAGCACCGGGTCAGCGCGCACCTGCTCAAAGCTGGGGAGCCGGATCACCGAGCGATCACGCGGCGGCACCTTGAGCTTGCCTTGGGTTGTGGGTTGGTTGGGGTTGGCAAAAAAAGTGAGTGGGGCCACCGCTGGAACGCTGGCCGGCTTGGCATCCGACTTGGCATCCGATTTAGCGTCAAATTGGCCCTCAAGCCCCGTCGTTATTGGGGTTTCAGCTACATTTTTAGTAGCATCTTCCTTGGCGCAGTTGCTGCCCTGCTCGGCCGCCTGCTCCGAGGTGGTCAGGTAGGGGTTGACCTGGGCCTCAACCCGGCCTGGCACATCGACCTGGGTCGAATCGATCTCAAACCAGCCGCGCCCGGTCTCATCATCAGGCCGGCGTACAAAGGCGGTGCCGCGCACGTCGGTGATCGTCTCTACCGGCTCGCGCGCGGCCAGCCGGTGCGCAATCTCCACAATCGCGCGCTCGGCGTTGCCATACAGCAGCAGGTCGCACTTGGCGTCAACCACGATCGAGCGGCGCACCTTGTCTGACCAGTAGTCGTAATGCGCAATACGGCGCAGCGAGCCCTCAATGCCGCCCAGCACGATCGGCACATCCTTGAAGGCCTCGCGGCAGCGCTGGCTGTAAACGATGGCCGCCCGGTCGGGCCGCTTGCCACCGACGTCACCCGCCGTGTAGGCGTCATCGCTGCGGATCTTGCGGTCGGCGGTGTAGCGGTTGATCATGGAATCCATGTTGCCCGCCGTCACGCCCCAAAAAATGTTGGGTTTGCCCAGCGCCTTGAAGGGCTCGGCACTTTGCCAGTCGGGCTGAGCGATGATGCCCACCCGGAAACCCTGGGCTTCGAGCATGCGACCGATCACCGCCATGCCAAAGCTGGGGTGGTCCACATAGGCATCGCCCGTGACCAACACGATGTCACAACTGTCCCAGCCCAGTTTGTCCATCTCGGCCCGGCTCATCGGCAGGAAAGGCGCCGTGCCGAACCTGGCCGCCCAATACTTGCGGTAGCTCGACAGCGGTTTAGCGGCGCGCGCGAAAAAAGAGACGTCAACAGGGGCGTTCATGGTCATTTCAGGGTGAGCAAGAGAGTGTACGGCCTGTCGATATAATAACTTACGCATGCCACCTAAAGCCCCTCCCACTGACTCCCCAACACCGGTCGCGCGCTCCGTTCGCCCCTGGCGCTGGCGCCAACGCGAGTGGGCTGTGTTGGCGCTCGCCTGGGCCATGCTCAGTCTGGTCTTCACGCTCTGGCCGACCCTGGACCTAACGGTCAGCGCCTGGTTTTACCGCCCTCCTGGCAGCCCAGGCTGGCACGGCTTTGCCGCTGACCAGTTCACTGCCGCCGCGGTGATCCACGGGGCCGTACCCTGGTTTGGCCGGGCGGCCAGCCTGCTCGGCGTGTTGCTGGCCGTTTTTTGGCGACTGCGGCCCGGGCCGGTCAATCTGCGCTGGTGGCGCCGCGGCCTGATGCTGAGCCTGCTGATGGTGCTTGGGACCGGCGTCGTGGTCAATGCCGTCCTCAAAGAGAACTGGGGACGCCCGCGACCGGTGGACGTGCAGACCTTTGGCGGCGCAGGCACTTTCGAGCCGGCGCTCCACCCGTCCGCCCAATGCGATAGCAACTGCTCATTTGTGAGCGGTCACGCGGCCACAGGTTTTACGCTGCTGGCCCTGGGCCTACTCGGCGCACCAGCAACCCGGCGGCGCTGGCTGCTGTGGGGCCTGGCGGGGGGACTTTGCACCGGCGCGCTGCGCATTGCCCAAGGTGGACACTTTCTCAGCGACGTGCTGTTCAGCGGTCTGGTGATCTGGTTGTGCGGCTCGGCCCTGCGTGCCGTCTGGCTGCACCTGCGGACATGGCGGCGGCGGCGGCGGCTTGCCCACAGTTAACAGGCCCCGGCATCAGGCAGAATGTGACACGAGCGCTGACTTAATTTCGCAATTTTTCTGAAAGACCCCACTATGGCAATGCACCTGATCCCTGGCGTGGCAGCCGCGCTCGTCGCCTTGACCCTGTTGGCAGCGCCTGTGGCGCACGCCTTGCAGCCCGCGACCGGCAAGGTCATCCTGACCCTGACCGGCAAGGTGGGTGATGCCAACAAGGCCAAGTCCGCTGAGTTTGACTTGGCCATGCTGGAAAAGCTGCCCCAACGCAGCTTCACCACCATGACCCCCTGGGACAAAAACCCGATCAAATTCACCGGCCCCTTGTTGCGCGACGTGCTGGCTGCCGCCAAGGCCGAGGGCACGACCCTCAAGGCCATGGCCCTGAATGACTACCAGACCAGCATCCCGTTTGCCGACATCAAAAAATTCGATGTCGTGCTAGCCCACAAGATGAACGGCGAGTCCATCCCGGTCAAGACCAAGGGACCGCTGTTCATTGTTTACCCCTACGACACCAGCAAGACATTGCAGTCAAGTGTTTACTACGAGCGCTCGGCCTGGCAGCTCAAGTCCCTCAGCATTGAATAGTTTGACCATGGCGGCAGGCGGTAAAAATCGGCGCTTCCTGATTTGGCTGGCCATCGGCACCGCACTGTTGGCCCTCGCCTCTGCGGGCTTGCTGACTTTTTTGCTGAACCAACGGCAGCTCATAGCGCAAAGCCGCAGTCTGCAGACCGACTCAGTCACCGCCTTCACGTTTCAGGCCGAGCGGGAATTCATGCGCTATCGGCAAACGCTTGACGCCGCCGTCAACAGCCGCAGACCGCCAGACGATGACGCCTTGACATTGCGGCATGATATTTTCCTGAGTCGGATTAGCCTCCTGCGCGACAGTGGCAGCCTTGGCTCCTTGGAGCTGCGTCCCGAGTACACAGCACTCAGGCCCAAGCTAGACGCATTGGTGGCCCAAGCCGAGAAAGCCATGGCCAAAACACCCCGGGACCCGGCTGAACTGGCCGCCCTGCTGGATGCCTTTTATGCGATAGGTCCAGGTTTTCAGATGCTGAGTCTTGCGGCTGACTCCGAGTTGGCGCGGCGGCTAGAACGCCAATCGGCCACTGCCATCAACCTAGGTGACCAGACGGTGGCCCTGACACTGGTGCAATTGCTGATCCTGCTGATTGCAGCCTATGGCCTGTATACCTGGCATGGCCGCCAGGCCGCAGAGCGGCTCGCGCTCGAAAACCTGAGCACAGAGCTGCGAGAGGCCATTCTGCGTGCTGACGAAGCCAACCGCGGGAAAAGTGCCTTTTTAGCGAACATGAGCCACGAGTTGCGCACCCCTTTCAATGGCCTGATGGGCATGCTGGGTGTACTCGACGATACCCAGCTCGACGCCACGCAACGCGGCTATCTGCAAACAGCGCAAACCTCAGCGCAGCACCTGCTGACCCTGCTCAACGATATTTTGGATATTTCTGCGTTGGAGGCCGGCAGGATCACGGTCAAAGCCGCGCCCGTGAACCTGGCTTGGCTGCTGCGCGACATTGGCGCCCTGATGCAGCCCTTGGCCAATGGCAAGGGGCTCGACTTTTCCCTGGCACTGCCGGTCATGCCGCTACCCTGGGTGCTCAGCGACGACACCCGCCTGCGCCAGATTTTGTTCAACTTGTTGAACAATGCCATCAAGTTCACTGACCGTGGCCAAGTCAAGCTCACAGTGCACGAAGTGGCCCGGTCGGGCAAGGGCATTGAGCTTGATTTTGATGTCACTGACACCGGCATCGGCATCGCTGAACAAGACCTGTCGCGGCTGTTCCAGCGTTTTCAGCAGGCGGAGAGCGGCAAGATCCGCAATTTTGGTGGCGCCGGGCTGGGCCTGGAGATTTCGCAATCGCTGGCCCATCTGCTGGGTGGCAGCATCAAGGTCAAAAGTACGCTCGGCGCTGGCACCACCTTCAGCCTGCATGTGCGCTTGATGCCCAGCGAGCCCCCCGTGCAACCGCCGCAGGCGGCCAGCCCCTTGCCAACGCCTATCACCAAGCCGATCGGGCTGGCCAATGTCAGCGCCCCTGTGGGTTCATCCTCGTCGACCGTGCTTCTCAACCATGCTGGCCAACCCGCGCGGGTACTGCTGGTTGAGGACAACGCCATCAACCGCATGGTGGCCGTGATGCTGCTCCAGCGCATGGGCTGCATAGTTACCGACTGTGAGAACGGCCAGCTTGCGGTGGACAAGGCCCAGGCCGAAGACTTTGACCTAATCCTGATGGACATCAACATGCCGGTCATGGACGGCTTGTCGGCCACCCGCGAGATCCGAGCCCTGCCCGGAGAACGGGCAATGACACCGATTGTGGTGCTCAGTGCCGATGTCATGAACGAGTCGAAGGCGCGGGCGTTTGGTGCAGGCGCTCAGGGGTTTCTGTCCAAACCCGTCCAGTTTGCAGATCTGCGGGCCTGCGTGCTCAAACACCTGCCGCCCGCACCGCCAAGCCAGAATAGCACTGATCCCGACCGCCTGGGCTGAAGCCAATCTCCCATGCGTTCTATTTTGTCAGCCTCCCTGCGCGGCCTGACTGCCACCAGCCTACTGGCGGTGAATACCCTCTTCTGGGTGCCGATTCTGTTGCTGTTTGCCCTGCTCAAGCTGCTGGTGCCGGGAAAGTCGATGCGGCTTTGGGTCGATCCGGTGCTGCTGCGTATCGCCGAGACCTGGATTGCCGGCAACAGCCGCTGGATGCGCCTGACCCAAAACACCGTCTGGGATGTGCAGGGGCTTGAAGGCTTGAACCCGCGCAGCTGGTACCTGGTCAATGCCAACCACCAGTCCTGGGTTGATATCTTGGTGCTGCAGCACCTGCTGAACCGGCGCATTCCGCTGCTCAAGTTTTTTCTCAAGCAGCCGCTGATCTGGGTGCCGGTGATGGGCCTGGCCTGGTGGGCGCTGGATTTTCCTTTCATGCGCCGCCACAGCGAGGCCTACCTGAAAAAACACCCCGAGATGCGTGGCCGCGACCAGGAAACCACCCGGCGCGCCTGCGCGAAATTTGCCTTAGTCCCCACCAGCGTGATGAACTTTCTGGAGGGCACCCGCTTCACCGCCGCCAAGCAAGCCCGTCAGCAATCACCCTACCGGCACCTGCTCAAACCCAAAACTGGCGGCGTAGCCGTGGCACTCAATGCCATGGGCGAAAAGTTTGAGGCGGTGCTGGATGTGACCATCGTCTACCCGGATGGCATCCCCGATTTCTGGCAGTTTCTCAGTGGGCGGGTGCGGCGGGTCGTCGTGCGGGTCCAGACCCTGCCGATCCCCAGCCAACTCCTGGGTGCCGACTACGCAGGGGACGCCGCCACGCGCCAGGCTTACCAGCAGTGGGTTCATGAGCTGTGGCTGGCCAAGGACGCCCGTATCTCCGCGCTTTTAGGCATGAATAAGGCATGAAATAGGCCTCTAAGCCTTATAGGATAAGGGTTTATAGCTATATTTACTATAGCAATCACAGCGGGTACATCAAGCGTCTCAACGCAGGTGCTTGACCAGTTTGGCCCGAAACATCTCGGGAATACCCAGCCGGCGCGGCCCGGCTAGCAGTTGGAAACTTTCCCCGGCGCTCAGGTGGCCCGGCTCGTCTACCGCCAGGTAAAAACCGCAGCAGCCCGTCTGCGCCATGGCGCGACCAGCGCCGGCAAAGCCCATGGCGGCATTGAACTTGTAGCAGGGCTCGCGCGGCTGCGTCACCCGCAGCGCACAGTGGGGGAACTGCAGCACGTCTCCCACCCAGACTTCGGTTTCCAGCAGGCCCTGCAGGCTCAGGTTTTCACCGACCGAGCCCCAGGGCAAGGCATCGTCCAGGGGGCTGACGCCCGCATCAGCGCGGGCCTGCCGCCAGAACGGGTAATGTTCGCTCGGGTAGGCGTACACCGCTTTGTCCAGGCCGCCGTGCACAGACAAGTCGGCCTGATCATCGCCGCCCAGGCCCAATGGCAACACCGGCACTGGTCCTTCAGCAGGCTGCTTGTGAATCGCCGTCAGCACGCTGCGCCCGTTGATCTTGACCCGGCGCGCCGGCGCCACCTGCACCCCTAGCAACTGCGGCATGCGTCAGTCCCTTAAGCCGACTTGGCGCCCAGCCCCATGGCGCGGGTGATGACTTCTTTCATGATCTCGTTGGTGCCGCCATAGATGCGCTGCACCCGGGCATCGGCGTAGGCGCGGGTGATCGGGTAGTCCCACATGTAGCCATAGCCGCCAAACAGCTGCACGCATGCGTCCATTACCTTGCACTGCAGGTCGCTGCACCAGTACTTGGCCATGCTGGCGGTGGCGGTGTCGAGCGCCTCGGTCATCAACAGCTCAATGCACTTGTCCACAAACACCCGCGCCACCTGCACCTCGGTCTGCAGCTCGGCCAGCGTAAAGCGAGTGTTCTGAAAAGTCGCCACCGCCTGGCCAAACACCTGCCGCTCCTTCACGTAGGTCACCGTCCAGTCGATCGCCGCCTGTGCGGCTGCCACCGCGGTGATGGCAATCTGCAGCCGCTCCCAAGGTAACTGCTCCATCAGGCAGATGAAGCCGCGGTTCAGCTGCGCCGGCCCACCCAGCAGATTGGCGGCCGGTACCCGCACATTGTCAAAAAACAGCTCCGAGGTGTCTTGTGCCTTAAGGCCCAGCTTTTTCAGGCGCTGGCCCACGCTAAAACCTGGCATGCCACGCTCCACCAGCAGCAAGCTGGTGCCCTTGGCGCCCGCCTCCGGATTGGTCTTGGCCACCACGATCACCAGATCAGCGTGCCAACCGTTGGTGATGAAGGTCTTGCTGCCGTTGAGCAGGTAGCTGCCATCCGGCTGCAGCAACGCGGTGGCGCGGATACCCTGCAAATCAGAGCCGGCCGCCGGCTCGCTCATGGCGATGGCGCCCACCATGTCGCCACGAACCAGTTGCGGCAGCAGGCGCTGCTTTTGCTCATCGGTGCCGTAATTGAGCAAGTAGGGCGCAACGATCTCGTTGTGCAGGCCAAAGCCAATCCCGCTGAAGCCGGCTGTGGCCAGCGCCTCGATCTGCAGCGCCGAGTACAGTTTGTCGGCACCGGCGCCACCATACTGTTCCGGCAGGGTCATACCCAGAAAGCCGTTGGCGCCCGCCTTGTGCCAGACCGCCCGGTCGACATAGCCCTGCTCCTCCCAGGTAGCGTGAAACGGCGCAATTTCGCGCGCCATGAAGCGCTCAAAACTGTCACGAAAGGCCTCGTGCTCGGCGTTGAACAGGGTTCTTTGGATCATGGGTATGTCAAATTGAAATGGAAACTGGCTCAGACCAACACCGCTTGCAGGCCGCAGCTTTGCGCTGCCACCAACTGGCGTTGATCTGAGGTGACAAACAGCTCTGCTTCCAGCACCAAGGCGCTGCCGATGTGGATGGCATCCATCCCGCGCAGCACATTGGCCTCCAGACTGGCGATGGCCTGCGCCAAGACCATTGGTGTCAGGTCGCAGATGGCTGCATCCTCCACATCTGCCAATAGCAGGGCCTTCAAATGCCGGTATTGGCTGTCGGACACGCGCCCCTCGCGCTGTAGCCTACACAATGCCGACACAATTTCGGGCAGCGCGATACCTGACAGCAAGATCTCAGTCGCTTGGTCGCACCAATGCAAGACCGCATCAGAACCGGCCTCCCGGACATAGCGCTTGACAAACGCCGAACTGTCAAAAAAGACGCGCACAGGGCCTGCTCCTACAAACTGCTATAAGCCACTGCCACGTTCATCTAATACTAGGCGGCTGAGTGCGACGCCATCCAGCACTAGCGGCTGGGCTTGACGACGTTTCCAGGACGGCAAATCGGGCACCACCGGAACAATGTCGGCAATCGGTTTGCCATTGCGCAGCACCCGGACCGACTCACCCTGCGCCACCAGGTCAAAGTACTGTTTGGCGTGATTACGGAGTTCCGTGAAGGTGGTTTGTTTCATGACCAGTTTCGGATGTACAGAATGGCGTCAGTATAAATGCACACTTTGTGCGACGCTCACGCAGACAGCGCTATCGCCGGGTGAAATGCCTATACTGCTGCGCCACCACACCGCAAGGAACGCCCCATGACCGAAGCCTATGTGTACGACGCCATCCGCACCCCGCGCGGCAAGGGCAAAAAAGACGGCAGCCTGTTTGAAGTCAAGCCCGTCAACCTGCTGGCCGGCCTGCTGACCGAGCTGCAAAGCCGCAACGGGTTCGACACCGCTGCGGTGGACGATGTGGTGATGGGCATCGTCTCACCGGTCGGTGATCAGGGCTCGGTGCTGCCCAAGGTGGCGGCCCTCAAGGCCGGTTGGGACGTGCGCTGTGCCGGCTTGCAGATCAACCGCTTTTGCGCCTCGGGGCTGGAGGCCGTTAACCTGGCGGCGCAAAAGGTGCGCTCGGGCTGGGAAGACCTGGTAGTGGCCGGCGGCGTGGAGAGCATGAGCCGGGTGCCCATCGGCTCGGACGGTGGCGCCTGGGCCATGGACCCCGAAACCAACTCGGCCACCGCCTTTGTGCCGCAAGGCATCGGGGCCGACCTGATCGCCACTTTAGAGGGCTTCAGCCGCCAGGATGTGGACCGCTTTGCACTGACCTCGCAGCAGCGCGCCAGCGCCGCGCAGAGCGCCGGCTACTTTGCCAAGTCGGTGGTGCCGGTGCGCGACCCACTGGGCCAGGTCATTCTGGCGCAAGACGAATTCATCAAGCCGCAGAGCACGCTGCATGGCCTGGCCAGCCTCAAGCCCGCGTTCGAGCAGATGGGCAGCATGGGGTTTGACCAGGTGGCGCTCACCCGCTACCCGCAGGTGGAGCGCATCCACCATGTGCACCACGCCGGCAATTCGTCGGGCATCGTCGATGGCGCCACGGCCCTGCTGATCGGCTCGGAGGCGGCTGGCCGCAGCCATGGGCTGACGCCGCGCGCCCGCATCGTGGCGGTAGCACTCAGCGGTGCCGACCCCACCATCATGCTCACCGGCCCGATGCCAGCCACCCGCAAGGCCCTGGCCAAGGCGGGCATGACGGTGGACCAGATAGACCTGTTTGAAGTGAACGAGGCCTTTGCGGCGGTGGTGATGCGCTTCATGAAAGAGATGCAGGTGCCGCACGACAAGGTCAACGTCAACGGCGGTGCCATTGCCATGGGCCACCCGCTGGGTGCCACCGGCGCCATGATTCTGGGCACGCTGATTGACGAACTGCACCGGCGCCAGCTGCGCTACGGGCTGGCCACGCTGTGCGTGGGCGGCGGCATGGGCATTGCCACCATTGTGGAGAGACTTTGATGAACACCATCCGCTACACCCTGCAGGACGGCATCGCCACCGTCACCTTTGACGAGCCCGGCTCACCGGTCAACACCATGTGCCTGCAATGGCAGGATGACCTTCACGCGCTGGCGGTACAGGTGCTGCAAGACCGTGCGGCGATTCGCGGCATCGTGCTGACCTCGGCCAAGAGCACCTTTTTTGCCGGCGCCGACCTCAAAGCCACCATGCGCCTGACGCCGGCCGACGCCCCGGCCGTGTATGCCGGCATCGAGCGCGTCAAGCAAGATTTCCGCACGCTGGAGACACTGGGCATCCCGGTGGTCAGCTGCCTCAACGGCACCGCCCTGGGCGGCGGCTGGGAGGTGGCGCTGGTCGGCCACCACCGCATCGCGGTGGATGACGCGCGCATCCAGTTCGGCCTGCCCGAGGTCACACTCGGCCTATTGCCCGGCGCCAGCGGCGTCACCAAAATGACGCGCCACCTCGGTCTGCTGGGCGCCCAGCCCTATTTGGTGGAAGGCCAGCTGTTTTCACCTAAGGACGCGCTGGCCCTGGACTTGGTGCACGCACTGGTGGCGCCGGGCGCCAACGCGCTGGCCGAGATGCAGGCCCAGGCCCTGGCCTGGATTGACGCCCACCCCACCGCCCAGCACGCTTGGGAAGCCAAAGACTACAAAGTGCCCGGCGGCACCCCGGCCAACCCGAAAGTGGCGGCCATGCTGCCGGTGGCGCCCGCCATGCTCAAAAAACAGACGCGCGGCCGCTACCCCGCGCCCGAGGCGATCCTGGCCTGCATGGTCGAGGGCCTGCAGGTGGATGTGCCCACGGCGCTGCGCATCGAGAGCCGCTACCTGGCACAGCTGATCACCGGGCCTAACGCCCGCGCCATGATCAACACCTTCTTCTTCAACCTGAACGCCATCAAGAGTGGCCTGTCTCGCCCGGGCAAGGCACCGCGCTACAAGCCAGCCCGGGTCGGCTTGCTGGGCGCCGGCATGATGGGCGCCGGCATTGCCTACGTGCAAGCCCGCAAAGGCATAGCCACTGTGCTCAAAGACCTGAGCCAGGACAAAGCCGACGCCGGTAAAGCCTACAGCGCCAAACTGACCCAGGCCAGCGTGGCCAAAGGGCGCCTGAGCGAAGCCGGGCGCGACGCGCTGCTGGCACAGATCCAGCCCACGGCCCAGGCGGCCGACCTGGCTGGCTGCGACCTGATCATCGAGGCGGTGTTTGAGAACCGCGCGCTCAAGGCCCAAGTCACGCAAGAGGCTGAGCCGCTGCTGGCGCCAGGCGGCTTTTTTGCCTCCAACACCTCTACCCTGCCCATCAGCGGCTTGGCTGCGGCCAGCCGCGCGCCGGCCAAGTTTGTCGGCATCCATTTCTTCAGCCCGGTCGACAAGATGAAGCTGGTCGAGATCATTCGCGGCGCGCAGACTGATGACGAGACCGTGGCGCGTGCTTTCGACTACGTGCAGGCCATCGGCAAAGTGCCCATCGTGGTCAATGACGCACGCGGCTTCTTCACCAGCCGGGTGTTCGGCACCTTTGTCATGGAGGGTGCGGCCATGCTGGGCGAAGGCATCCCGGCCCCGGTGATCGAAAACGCCGGCATCCAGTGCGGCATGCCGGTCGGGCCGCTGGCGGTATTGGACGAAACGGCGCTCAGCCTGAGCCTGCATGTGATGGAGCAGACCATGGCAGACTTTGCGGCAGAGGGCCGCAGCTACACCCCCACACCGGGCGAGCAACTGGTGGCCGACATGGTGCGGCAACATGGGCGCCCGGGCCGGGCCGGTGGCGGCGGCTTTTACGACTACCCCGCCGAGAAAGGCGCCCGCAAATCACTGTGGCCGCAGCTCAAAGTGCTGTACGAGAAGCCGGGCCAAGCCTGGGCCATGGCCGACATCCAGGACCGGTTGCTGTACCGGCAAGCGGTCGAGACCGCCCGCTGCCTGAGCGAGAACGTGCTGACCAGCGTGGCCGAGGCCAATGTCGGCTCCATCTTTGGCATCGGCTTTCCGGCCTGGACCGGCGGTGCCATGCAGTTCATCTACGGCATGGGATTTGAAGCCTTTGAGCAGCGCGCGGCCGAGCTGGCGCAACGCTTCGGCCCCGGCTTTGCGCTGAGCGACGAGGTGCGCGCCGCCATACGGCGCTACCAGCCGGTTTATTGAAAAACCTGAACGGGTTGCTCTGCACAGGGCTGAACTTGCATGGTTAGAGACCGAGGCTTGGCGATCGAACCCCTGTTGATGGGTCTCTGTTTCGTCTTTTGCAGCCTGTTCAGTAGCAACTTAGAAATATGAAACACAAATGTGAACTAGTTTCATAGACTAGAGCTCCTATATCCGCCCTGCTGGAGACCGTCCTTGAATCGAATTACCAAAACCCTGCTAACCTTGGTCGTCCTCGCCGCACTGCTAGCCGGGCTTGCAATGGTCTTCCAGAAGCCGCTTGCCACCCGGCTTCTGCAGGAGATGGTGAAACGCAACGCCGGGCGCGACATCATCCCTAGCCTGCCTGACGGCCTGCACCTGGCCTTGTGCGGCACGGGCTCACCGTTTCCTGACCCGACCCGTGCTGGCCCCTGCTCGGCCATCATTGCCGGCGACCGACTGTTCATTGTGGATGCCGGCGAGGGCAGCGCCCGCACCCTGGCCTACATGGGCATCCCGGCCGGCCGCATCGAGGCCATCTTTCTGTCCCACTTCCATTCCGACCACATCGACGGCCTGCCGCCCTTCATGCTGCAGCGCTGGGGCACCAGCAGCGCCCTCACGCCCACACCCATTTACGGCCCGACCGGCGTGGAGAAAGTCATCGAGGGCTTTCGCGCCGCCTATGTGCTGGATTTTGGCTACCGCATCGCCCACCACTCGGAGCGCATCATGCCCCCCGGCGGCAGCGGCGGCAAAGGCATTCCGTTCGATCTACCGGCCGTGGGCCAAGGCGACCAGGTGGTGGTGCTGGATGACAAGGGCCTCAAGGTCACCGCCTTCCGCGTCAACCACGCACCCATCGAGCCAGCCGTGGGCTACCGCTTTGACTACAAGGGCCGCTCCATCGTGATCAGCGGTGACACTGTCACCAGCCCCTCGCTGGTGACGGCCGCCAAGGGCACCGACATTCTGGTGCACGAGGCCCTGCAGCCCAAGCTGCTCAAGCTGCTGGAGTCGCACTTTGAGAGCCGCAAGATGGAGCAGCTGACCCATGTGATGCGGGACATCGTCAACTACCACACCACGCCCGAGCAGGCCGCCGCGCAGGCCCGCGCCGCCGGCGCCAAGCAACTGGTGTTCAACCACGTGGTGCCGCCGATGCCGCTCAGCTTTGCCTACCCGGCCTTCATGGGCGACGCCAAAGACTTCTATAAGGGTCCGATGACGGTCGGCGAGGACGGCATGCTGTTCTCACTGCCGGCGGGTGACACCGACAGCAGCAGCCGCAAACTGTTTTGAGCCCCGCCATGACCGCCCCACTCCCACACATCCACCACGACCGGGTGCTGCGCACGCCCGAGGCCCGCTTTGCCGGCCTGACCGACTTTCCCTACACCCCGCACTACCTGGAGCTGGGCGGCCTGCGCATGGCCTACATCGACGAGGGCCCGCGCGACGCGCCGCCGGTGCTGCTGATGCACGGCGAGCCCACCTGGTCTTACCTGTACCGCAAGATGATCCCGGTGCTGGTCGCCGCTGGCCACCGCGTGCTGGCGCCTGACCTGATCGGCTTTGGCCGCTCCGACAAACCCTCGCACCCGGCTGACTTCTCGTACGGCAACCATGTGCAGTGGATGTGCGCCTGGATGGAAGCCGTCAAGCTGCAGGACGCCACCCTGTTTTGTCAGGACTGGGGCTCATTGATCGGCCTGCGCATGCTGACCCACAGCCCGCAGCGCTTTGCCCGTGCGGTGCTGGGCAATGGCGGGCTGCCCACCGGTGCCGACCCGATCCCCAAGGCCTTTCTGATCTGGCGCGCCTTTGCCCGCTTCAGCCCCTGGTTCCCGATCGGCCGCATCGTCAAGACCGGATGCGCCATGCCCCTGAACGATCAGGCAGTGGCCGCCTACGACGCTCCGTTTCCATCGCGCCGCTTCAAGGTCGGCGCTCGCCTGTTCCCCACCTTCGTGCCCACCACGCCGCAAGACCCGGAGTTCGCCAACAACACCCAGGCCTGGTCAGTGCTCAAGCAGTGGGACAAGCCCTTTCTGACCCTATTCAGCAGCCGCGACCCGATCACACGCGGCGGTGAACGAATTTTCCAAAAGCATGTACCCGGCGCCGCCAACCAAGCCCACGAAACCATCCGCCGCGCCGGCCACTTTTTGCAAGAAGACCAAGGCGCCGAAGTCGCCCAAAAAATCGTCGCCTTCATCGCCGCCAATCCCGTCATTCCCGCCCCCTCCGTCATTGCCGCCCCCGATCAGGTCGAGGGCAGGCTGCAGGCGGGAATCCACAACAGCCTGGATCCCCGGTCGCAGCCGGGGATGACAACTATTTCCGCCATGCCCACCACCCCCGTCATTCCCGCGAAAGCGGGAATCCATGGATCCCCGCGCAGCCTGCCCTCGGCCTGATCGGGGGCGACGATGACAACAGGAACCCCATGAACACCTTCCTCAAAGCCAACTGCCTGGGCGCCTATGCGCTGGCGCTGCTCAGCCTGGCAGTGACCCTGCCGTGGGGCCTAGGCCCGCTGATGCAGAACCTTGCCCTGGCGCTGCTGGCCATCCATGTGCTCGAGGCTATCGTGGCCTTTAAGCACATCAAAACCTACAAGGGGCCCCTGCTGCACAGCCTGTTACTGGCCTTGCTGTTTGGCCTGCTGCACTGGATGCCGCTGGCCCGGGCCGCCAAAGCCCAAGCCAAGGCCTGAGGCCGCCGAGCTCATTCCAGCATGGCCGTCCACCACACCGCCAGTCGACTCAAGCGCCTGACCGTCGCCGCCCTGCTGTACCTCGGTGCCGTGGCGCTGGGCGCGGGCTCGGCCTGGTGGGTGCTGCGCCACGCCAGTTGGTCGGGCAGCGCGGTCAAGGTCGGCCCCTGGACCGGTAGCACCCTGGCCGGCAGCACCGATGCCGATATGTACACCCGGGCCAAGGTGGCGCTAGAAGGCTTGCTGGCGCTGGGCCGGGACGAAACCATGTACTACATCGCGCGCCATGACGACGCCGGCCGGCCGCTGCGCTCGGCCTGCAGCTACCGGGTCGAGGGCCTGCCGCCGCTGGCGCGCTGGTGGAGCATCACCGCCTATGCCGACGACTTCTTTTTGTTCGACGCGCCCAACCGCCAGTACAGCCTGAACGGCAGCACCGCCCGGCTCGACGCCAGTGGCCGCTTTGCGCTGGTCACCGGCCATCAGGCGGTGGACGGCCTGCACTGGCTGCCCACGCCAGGCCAGCGCGGGTTGGTGCTGACGCTGCGCCTGTACAACCCCGCGCCCGAGCTGCAGGCGGCGCCGGCCCGGCTGCAACCGCCGTCCATCAAAGCCATCGGAGCCTGCCCATGAGAACCTGGACCAACCCGCAGCGGCTCTGGTTCTACCGTGGCCTGACGCTGCTGGCCACCGCCACCCTGGTGCACCTGCTGGTGGTGTGGGCCACACCCCGCCTGATCATGAACCGGCTGATGAGCGGCCCGGCCGCGCAAGCCATGAACATGCGCAACCAGGCGGCATTTCCGCCGGCGGTGGACGCCACGGCGCGCCGGGTGGTGATGCCCAGCCCTGACCTGCTGTACTCGGTCTGCGTGTTCGATGTCTCGGCCGGCCCGGTGCGGGTGCGCGCCAATCCCGGGCTGCCCAGCTACTGGTCGATTGCGCTGTACGCCGCCAACAGCGACAACTTCTTTGTGCTCAACGACCGGCAGGCCGGTACCGCGCCGGTGGACCTGTGGCTGGTGTCCGAAGGGCCTAACCCACAAGCCCCTGCCATGCCGCCCGGCGCCCGGGTGGTGGTGAGCCCCAGCACCCAGGGCTTTTTGCTGATGCGGGTGCTGACCGCAGACTACGAGGCTGAAAAAGCCGTGGTTGAGCCGGCGCGGCGCACGCTGCAGTGCAGCCAGGCTGGCGCCTGAGATGCTGGCCCGCCTGCTGCGCTGGCTACTGCTGGCGCAAATGCTGACTGGGGCGCTGCTGGGCGGGCTGATCGGCTACGCCACTGACCTCGCATCACCCACCGCGCTGATGCTGACGCTGGGCCTCGGGTTGCTGCTGCCGCTGCTGACCAGCGCGGTGACCGTGGCCAACAGCCTGCTCAAATCACGCCCGGCCGGCAGCGGCGCCGCCTGGTGGCGCGCCGCCGCCGGCGAACTGGCGGCTGCGCTGCGTGTGTTTGTGCTGCGCCAGCCCTGGACGCTGGCGCCGCCCCAGGTACAGCCCGGGCTGGGCCAGCAGCCCGGCATCCCGGTGCTGCTGGTGCATGGCTACATCTGCAACCACCGCGTCTGGGACGCGATGGCCGCAGCCCTGCGCGCCCGCGGTCACACCGTGCTGGCCATCAACCTGGAGCCGCTGTTCTGCTCGATCGACCGCTATGCTCCGCTGGTGGAGCAGGGTGTGAACCAACTCTGCACGCAGAGTGGGGCGCAGCAGGTGGCGCTGGTCGGGCACAGCATGGGCGGGCTGGCGCTGCGCGCCTGGTTGCGCACCCACGGCAGCAGCCGCGCCGCGCGGGTCATCACCCTGGGCACGCCGCACGCCGGCACCCGCATCGCCCCGCACGCGCCCAGCGCCAACGGCCAGCAAATGGTGTGGCAAAGCCGCTGGCTGCAAGAGCTGGCCGCCAGCGAAAGCCCGGCCACGCGCGCCCTGCTGCGCATTGCCCTCACGCCGCAAGACAACATCGTCTACCCCCAGCGCGAGCAGGTGCTGCCGGGCGCGCCAGTCACCGTGTTTGACGGGCTGGGCCACTTACAACTGTGCCTGGCGCCGGTGGTCATCGCCTGGGTACTTGCCGAGTTGGCCGAATTGGCAGACTTGGCCGAGCTGACCACTACCCCATGAAACCACCCTACACCCTCTACGGCTGGCACCTGTCCTACTTCACCGGCAAGGTGCGCTGCTACCTGCTGCACAAGGGCATTGCCTTCACCGACCAGCCGGTCAATATGTTCACCCTGCTGTCCACCATCAAGCGCCAGACCGGGGCGGTGGTGATGCCGGTGTTGCGCACGCCGCAGGGCGCCTGGGTGCAAGATTCCAGCGTCATCATTGATCAGCTCGAAGCCGCTCACCCGCAGCGGCCGGTGATCCCGACCCGCCCGGTGCCGCGCTTTGCCGCCTACCTGCTCGAAGCCTGGTGCGACGAGTGGTGGATCCCGATCGCCATGCACACCCGCTGGACATACCCAGAAAACTACGAGCTGTTTGAGCGCGAGGCCGGCAGCCACCTGCTGCCCGGTTTTCCGGGGCCGCTGCAGCGCCGCGCTGTGGCCTACATCGCAGCCAGCCTGCGCGCCAAGTTACACACGGTGGGTGTGCGGCCTGAGCAGTTCGCCACCATGGACCGCTGGACCACTGACATGCTGGATCTGCTCGACGCGCATTTCGCGCAACAGCCCTATTTGCTCGGCGCCCAGCCGACCCTGGCCGACTTCAGCCTGGCTGGCCCCATGGTGGCGCACCTGGGGCGCGACCCCTGGCCGGCGCGCGAGCTGGTGGCGCCACGCCGCCACCTGCGCGCCTGGATCGAGCGCATCGCCGCACCCGAGCCCGCGCCCGAACCCGCGCCCGGTGTTACCGCGCCGATGCCGGCCACAGACGACCTGCCCGCCACCCTGACCCCGGTGCTCCAGGCGATATTTGCCGAATTTGTGCCGATGCTTGAAGGCATCAACCAGCAAGTCCGGGCGGCCCTGCCTGCTTTGCCGCCGGGCAAGGCCCTGCGCCGCGGCCTGGCGGACGTGGAGGTGCCCATGGGTGCCGGGCGCTTCCGGCGCTCGGCCCTGCCCTACACGCTGTGGATGGCGCAGCGCGCGCTTGATGTGTACCGGGCCATGCCGCCAGCCGAGCAGGCCCAGGTGCAGGCTTGGCTCAGCAGCCTGGGCGGCGAGCGGCTGCTGGCGCTGGACATCCCGCGCCTGCGCCTGCGCGGACTGCGGGTGATGCCGGAGCCGGCGGCGTCATGAGTCTTGGGTGTGCGCCAGACCGCAAGCCCTCAACGGGCAGCGGCTGGCGTCGCCTCGCGCCGCACCAATTGGTGCACATAGCCGTCCACCAGGTCGGTCAGCGCCAGGGCAAACTGGGGCGAGCCGGTGTCGGCCTCGTCGTTCCAGATGGCAGTGCGCAGCGCCCCCAAAAAGGCGCGTGTCAGCACAAACATCTCGGTGGCCGTCAGCAGCCGATCCAGTTTCAGGCCCTGCGAGCGCACCGACACACTGACCAACATCTGCCCCAAAAAGGTGTTGCGGCTGTCAAAAGTACGCATATCGCGACGAGACAGCGCCCACTCGACGATCGCTTTTTGCGCCGCCCGCCGCTGGCTGAACGCCGACAGCATCAGCTGCACCAGCTCGCGCGTGCCCTGGGCCTGACCGCTGGCGGCACGGTCGCTGAACTCGGCCAGCAGTTTTTGGCGCGCCCGCTCGTTTTCCAGCTCCACCAGCGCCATCATCACCGCGTCGATGTTCTCAAAATACTGGTACAGCGTGCCCACGCCATAGCCCGAGCGCTCGGCCAGTGCCGCCACCTTGAAGCCGGCCAGGCCATCGGTCTCCAGAATCTGAACCGCACTCTCCAAAATCGCCTCCACGGTTACCCGCGCCCGGTCTTGCTTGGGTGCCCGAACAATGGTCTTGATCGAAGCTTTGTCTTGTTTTTTCGCCATACGGTCATTTCAGCAGTTAATCCACAATAACCTGAATCATTTTCACAAACCCGGATGCTAAATCGCACATTGACCGCTGGCAAGTCCTGGATTCCCGTGTGCACGGGAATGACAGAAACGGCAGTCATCCCCGAGTCTCTTTGTCATCCCCGACCTGATCGGGGATCCATGGCCCCTGGATTCCCGTGTGCACGGGAATGACAGAAAGGGCCGTCATCCCCGACCACCCCGAAAGCGCAACGTTGAAATTCAAAACCATGTCCACCCTGCTCATCACCCTGCTGCTGTGCGGCCTGTTCACCTGGCTAGGCCTGCCGGCCATGCTGCGGGCGCTGGGCCTGCACCCGCATTACAGCGGCCCGGTCTATGCGCTGCCGGGCAAGCGCGCGCTGATCATCACCACCAGCCAGGCCACCTTAGGCCCGGGCGGCAAAGCCACCGGGGTGTTTGGCTCGGAGCTGACCGCGCCCTACTACGCCTTTCTGGACGCCGGCATGCAGGTCGACATCGCCAGCATCCAGGGCGGCCCGATCCCGATCGAACCCGGCTCCTTTTTATGGCTGCTGGCCGCGCCATCCGACAAACGCTACCTGAAAGACGCCACTGCCCAGGCCAAGGTCCAGGCCTCGGCCGCCATCACCACGCTGAACCTGCGCCAGTACGACATCATTTTTCTGGCCGGCGGCTGGGGCGCGGCCTATGACCTGGGCACCTCAGCCGCTCTGGGCGAGCAGATCACCCAGGCCTGGGCTGCCGGGCGGGTGATCGGCGGCGTCTGCCACGGCCCGTTGGGCCTGCTGCTGGCCAAGGACACTGACGGCCGGCCGCTGGTGCAGGGCAAACGCCTGACTGCGGTGACCGACAAGCAAGTCAAAGAGCTGGGCATCACCCAGACGCCGCAGCACCCCGAACGCGAACTGCGCGCCGCCGGCGCCCTGTTTGAGAGCCGCCAAGCCCTGCTCGATCCGTTTGCCAACCTCGCCGTGACCGATGGCCGGCTGGTCACCGGCCAAAACCAGAACGCCGGCGTGGAGACGGCCCAAACCATGCTGCGCGTGGCGGGTGGGCTGCCACGACCATGAGGGGGGCATGGGCCCCCGATCAAGTCGGGGGTGACAACCCTTCTCGTCATTCCCGCCCTACCCCGTCATTCCCGTGCAAACGGGAATCCAGGGGCCATGATGGGGGCATGGACCCCCGATCGAGTCGGGGGTGACGGTCCTTCTCGTCATTGCCGCGCTACCCGTCATTCCCGTGCAAACGGGAATCCACCGCAAGTGGCGAAAATGGGTTAACAGCGACACAAAGAGACACCACCAATGACACTCCGACGAAAAATAGCCTGGGCTCTGGGCCTGCTGGTGCTGACCTTGGGTGCGCTGTACATCAACCGCATCCATATCCTCAAGTACTCACTGGGCTGGTACACCGACATCGTGCATCCGCGCGGTGCCAACCAGCCCGTGCCCTGGCAGGTGGGGCCGGCACAGGCAAGCACGCCACTGGCACAGCGCCCACCCAACATCATCGTGATCCTGGCCGACGACCTGGGCATCAATGACGTCAGCACCCACGGCGGCGGCCGCACCGCGCAGGGCGTGCCTACGCCCAACATTGACGCCATTGCCCGTGACGGCGTGCGTTTTGACCAGGGCTACGCCGGTAGCGCGGTGTGCACCGTGTCGCGAGCAGCGCTGCTGACCGGGCGCTACCCCTGGCGCTTTGGCGTCGAGTTCACGCCCACGCCGGGCGCCATGGCGCGCGTGCTCCCAGCGCTGTACGCCGACAAGGACCGGTTGCACAAACCAGTGGTTGACCTGGACAAAGCCAAGCAGTCCAAAGATTTCAACGATCTGGGCATGCCACCCACAGAGCAGACCCTGGCCAAATTACTCAAACCCCAGGGCTACCACAACATCCACATCGGCAAATGGCACCTGGGCAGCACGCCCGAGATGCGGCCCAACAACCAGGGCTTTGACGAGAGCCTGTTCATGGAAAGCGGCCTGTACCTGCCCGACGGGGATGCGCGTGGCGTCAGCTCCAAACAAGACTTTGACCCGATCGACAAGTTCCTGTGGCCCAACATGCGCTTTGGCGTCAGTTACAACGGCGGCAAATGGTTTGAACCGTCCAAGTACCTGACCGACTACTTCACCGACGAAGCGGTGACCGCCATCAAGCGCAACAAAAATCAGCCCTTCTTCATGTACCTGGCGCACTGGGGCGTACACACTCCGCTGCAAGCCGCCAAAGAAGACTACGACGCGCTGGCCAACATCCCGGACCACCGGCGCCGGGTCTACTCGGCCATGGTGCGCTCGGTCGACCGCAGCGTGGGCCGGGTGCTGCAAACCCTGCGCGAAGAGGGGCTGGAAGAGAACACCATCGTCATCTTCACCAGTGACAACGGCGCGCCCGGCTACATCGGCCTGCCCGAGGTCAACCAGCCTTACCGCGGCTGGAAGCTGACCTTTTTTGAAGGTGGCCTGCGCGTGCCCTATGTGGCCAAATGGCCGGGCCGCATCCCGGCTGGGCTGCAGTACCGCCCACCCGTGTCCAACATCGACATCCTGCCCACCGTGCTGGCCGCCGCCGGTGGCAAGTTACCGACAGACCGGGTGATTGACGGCGTCAACCTGCTGCCTTTTCTCAGCGCCAAGGCACCGGTGCAGCCGGGCCGGCCGCTGTTCTGGCGTGACGGCCCCTACCGCGCCCTGCAAGACCAGGGATGGAAGCTGATCGTCTCGGAACGCCCCAAAAAAGACTGGTTGTTTCACTTGGCCGACGACCCGACCGAGCGCACCAACCTGGCCGCCAAAGAGCCACAGCGGCTGGCCCAGATGAAGGCCCAGATGCAGGCGCATCACGCCAACATGCCGCCGCCGCTGTGGCCATCGTTCCTGGAGGTTGCAGTGGAAATCGACAAAACACTGGACCAAAAGCACCTGCCGCAAGACGAGTACAGCTACTGGGTCAATTGAGCAGGGCTTCAAGACTATGGAACACCTTGATGTGCTGATCGTCGGTGCCGGCCTGTCGGGCATCGGCGCCGCCGTGCACCTGCAGCAGCGCTGCCCGGGCTTTAGCGTTGGCATCTTGGAGGGGCGCGACCGCCTGGGCGGCACCTGGGACCTGTTCCGCTACCCTGGCATCCGCAGTGACTCCGACATGCACACCCTGGGCTACGCCTTTAGGCCCTGGACCGGCGCGCGCGCCATTGCCGACGGCGCATCCATCCTGGCGTACGTGCGCGCCACGGCGCAAGAACACGGGCAGGCGCGGCTGATCCGCTACCAGCACCGGGTTACCGCCGCCAGTTGGTCGAGTACCGAGGCGCGCTGGACGGTGACCGTGGAAGTGGGCCCGGGGCAGGCCACGCAGCAGCTCAGCTGCCGGTTTCTGCACGTCTGCACCGGCTACTACAACTATGAGCACGGCTACACGCCGGACTTTGCCGGCATGGCCAGCTTTGGCGGGCGCATCGTGCACCCGCAGGCCTGGCCGGCTGATCTGGATGTGACGGGTCAGCGCGTGGTGGTGATCGGCAGCGGCGCCACGGCCGTCACGCTGGTGCCGGCGCTGGCCGAACGGGCCGCCCATGTCACCATGCTGCAGCGCTCACCCACCTACATCGTCGCGCGGCCCGCCCGCGATGCGCTGGCCGACTGGCTGCGCCAGCGTTTGCCAGCTGGGCTGGCCTATGGCCTTACGCGCTGGAAAAACGTGCTGCTCGGCCAACTGTTCTTTCAGCTGGCCAAGCGTTGGCCGCAGCAGATTGCTCTCAAAATCATAGCGCAAGCACAAGCATTGGCGGGGCCTGGAACCGATATTCACCACTTGACGCCGCGCTACAAGCCCTGGGACCAACGGCTGTGCCTGGTGCCCGATGGCGACCTGTTCAACGCCCTGCAGCAGGGCCGGGCCGCGATCGTCACCGACCAGATCAGCCACTTCACGCCCACCGGCTTGCAACTGGCCTCGGGCCAGACGCTGACGGCAGACGTGATCGTCACCGCCACCGGGCTCGACCTGCTGGCGCTGGGCGGCATGGCCCTGACGGTGGACGGCCGCACAGTGGTGCTGAAAGACTGCCTGAGCTACAAAGGCATGATGCTCTCGGGCGTACCCAACCTGGCCTATGTGGTCGGCTACACCAACGCCTCTTGGACGCTCAAAGCCGACCTCACCAGCGCCTATGTCTGCCGCCTGCTGCAGCGCCTGGGCCAGGGCCAGGGCCAGGGCCTGCACCAAGGTTACAGCCACTGCACCCCGATGCTGCAAGAAGCCGCCGTCTCGCGTGAGGCCTGGGTCGATTTTTCGTCCGGCTACATCCAGCGCTCGCTCGACCGCTTTCCAGGCCAAGGCAAGCAAGCCCCCTGGCGCCTGCGCCAAAACTACGCCCTAGACCTGCTGGCCCTGCGCTTCGGCCGGCTGGCAGATGGCACGCTGCAGTGGACCAAACCAAAAAGCCCTGGATCCCCGGTCGTGGCCGGGGATGACACCTTACCCCGTCAACCCCGCCTCCCCCGTCATTCCCGCGAAGGCGGGAATCCACGGCTGCCGCGCCAAACCACATGGCGAGCAGCCGGCATCCTGGCCGCACTAGCGCTTGCAGCCACCGCCTGGTGGCTGCTCGGCCAACCCGGCCTGCCCAAACCCGGGGCACCGGCGGCATCCACAGAGCGCACAACCTGCCCGTTGCCACCCAGCACCAGCCCCCACCCCGGCATGCTCTGGGTGCCGGCCGGCAGTTTTGCCTTTGGCGACACCGTGTACCGCGAGGAAACCCCGGTGCGCCTGGCCACGGTGCAGGGCTTCTGGATGGACCGCACTGAGGTCACCAACGCCGAATTTGCGCGTTTTGTGCAGGCTACCGGTTACGTCACCACGGCCGAGCGCCCGGTCGACGCCAAATTGCACCCTGGCCTGCCGCCCGCCATGCAGCAACCCGGCGCGGTGGTCTTCGTCAACCCCACTGAGTTGCGCAACGGGGGCGATCCGCGCCAATGGTGGCAGTATCTGCCCGGCGCCAACTGGCGTCATCCGGCCGGCCCTGGCAGCAGCATCGCCGGGCGCGACGCCTTTCCGGTCGTGGCCGTCACCCTGGAAGACGCCCAGGCCTATGCCCGCTGGGCCGGGCGCAGCCTGCCCACCGAGCGCGAATGGGAATGGGCCGCCGGCGGCGGCCAGACAGCCACCCCGCCAACCACGCCACCGACCGCCCCCGGCGCCGCGCCCGCGCAACCGACCCAGGCCAACACCTGGCAAGGCTTTTTCCCGCTGGCCAACCAGGCCAGCGACGGTTTCACGGGGTTGGCGCCCGTGGGCTGCTTTGCCGCCAACGGCTTTGGCCTGCACGACATGATCGGCAATGTGTGGGAACTGACCGCCGATGTTTACACCGAAGACCACAGCGGCCCCGACACCCTGGCACCCGACCAACCCCCCATCGCCGCCCGGCCCGCGGCGGCCAACGGCGCAGCGGGTCGCCATGTCATCAAGGGCGGCTCTTACCTGTGTGCACCCAACTACTGCATGCGCTACCGGCCCGGTGCCCGTCAAGCCCAAGAAGACGACCTGGCCACCAGCCACCTGGGCTTTCGCACCGTGCTGCGCGCGCCCGGGCCCTGAGCTGCGGCCACCATTGCTAGCTTGGCCCAAGTAGGCCGGTGGCTGTCCCGATAATGTCCGCATGAGCTTTGCCACCCCCGCCCCTACTCACAGCGAGCCCGCGCCGCGCCCGGCGTCGCTGCGCGCCCTGTTCTGGTCATTCACCTGGCTGGCGCTGCAAGGCTTTGGCGGCGTTCTGGCCATCGTGCAGCGCGAACTGGTCGAGCGCCGGCGCTGGCTCACGCGCGAGGAATTTGTGGAAGACTGGGCCGTGGCCCAGGTGCTGCCCGGCCCGAATGTGGTCAATTTGTCGCTGATGCTGGGCGACCGCTTTTTCGGGCTGCGCGGCGCGCTGGTGGCCATGGCCGGCATCCTGACGTTTCCGCTGCTGGGGGTGCTGCTGCTGGCCACCCTGTATGCCAGCGTGCAAACGCTGCCGGTGGCCCAGGGCGCGCTGCGCGGCATGGGTGCTGTGGCCGCCGGCCTGATCACTGCCACCGGCATCAAGCTGATCCCAGCTTTAAAGCAAAATGTGGTCGGAACCCTTGTCAGTATTGGCTCTATAGCTATCACTATCATAGCAATTGCCTGGCTTCGGCTGCCACTCGCATGGGTGCTGCTGGGCCTGGGCGGGCTCACCTGCGCTTGGGCCTACCGGCAGCTGGGCAGCCTGACTGCTGGCAGGGCGACATGATGAGCATTGAGCTTGCCGCCGCAGACTGGTGGGCGCTGCTTGCGCAATTTTTGTCGCTGTCCTTGCTGGCTGTCGGCGGCGCCATCACCACTGCGCCCGACATGCACCGCTATCTGGTCACCCAACAGCATTGGTTGAGCGAGGCGCAATTCAGCTCATCCATCGCACTGGCACAGGCCGCGCCCGGCCCCAATGTGCTGTTCATCGCGCTGTTCGGTTGGCAGGTCGGGCTCAATGCCGCCGCCAGTAGCGGCCTGCCAAGTTGGGCCAGCGCCCTCCTGGGCGTGACCCTGACCATGGTCGGCACGCTGCTGCCCAGCACCATCCTCACCTTCAGCGTGGCGCGCTGGGGCCACCGCAACCGCGAGCGGCGCGTGGTACGCGCCTTCAAACAGGGCATGGCCCCGCTGGTGGTCGGCATCCTTCTGGCTACCGGCGTCATCCTGGCCACCACCCAGGGCACCTCGACCGACCACTGGCCGCTTTGGCTATTGGCCGCCGTCACCGCGCTCCTGGTCTGGCGCACCCGCATCCACCTGCTCTGGCTGCTCGGCGCGGGCGCTGTGTTGGGGGGCTTGGGTTGGGTTTAGCGCGGTAACGACCTCACGGACTTGCGGCCATTGCAACGCTCGGCAATAATACGTATTATTCGTTTTTTTCGTTTATGTGCTGCGGCATAAATCGCATCTACACACAGAGGACATCATGCCAATTGCGCCTGCCATCATGAATCGCTCGTCAGCCATTCGGAATGATCCACTGAGGCCATTGGCTGAAGCCATTGGGTCAATCACCGGGGCCATGTCTGATCAGGTGGTCACGGCTCTGCATCAGGTACTTGAGGCTACGACACCCCAAAGCCGAAACGCCCGCTTGAGGCTGATAAGGCATCTGGTTGACATCGAGAGCCAAACTGTCGGTATCGAGATACCCGAGCCTCTGATCGCCAACACTGACCTGATCAGTACCGCCCAGGCTGCCGAGTTGCTGGGGTACAGCCGACCCTACGTCGCCATGCTCATTGATCAGAACCGTCTCCAGGGAGCAACGGTCTCGGCTGGCGGCCATCGACGGGTCCCGCGTGCCGCAGTGCTGGAATGGAAGGCCAAACACCACGTCGCCGCGCGGTCCACCAACTTGCGTGCCGAAGGCCAAAAATCCGGCGTGTACCAAAGTCCGGAAGCTGAGGTCATGCGTCGGCTCAAAGACATCAGTAAAAACAGTTGAGGCCGAATTCCTGCGAAACTGGCCACGAGTGCATCCCAGCGCCGCATCATCCGGTCCGAGGAGGCTGAAAGCGTTTCAATACGCCACCCGTCATGGGCACCTTGTTTCCGGGCATCTGGCGATGTCCGAAACCGGCGCGGTCTTGGGGGGTGCGGCGGGAATCCATGGCACTCCGTTACCAGTTGCAGCTATAGCGGTCGGGCGGTTAACGAGATAATTCGACCCATGCGTAAAGAATACGATTTCAGTCAAGGCAAGCGCGGCGCAGTGCTACCCTCAACGGCAAAAACCCGTGTGACTATCATGCTTGATGACGATGTCATAGAGGCATTCCGCGCCAGAGGCGACGCGACGGGTCAGGGATATCAAACCTTGATCAATGCAGCACTCCGGGCTGCGATTGACCCAGAGTCCGCGCCACTGACCGTCAAATCGCTCCGCGCAGTGCTGGGTGAGCGGTCAGCTCTAACCGCCTGAGGCCAAGGCGCCGGCAATCTTCAGGCACGCCCCAAACGCTGCCGCAAAGCCTCATACAAACAAACGCCGCTGGCCACCGACACGTTCAGGCTTTCCACCGCGCCGCGCATTGGGATGCTCACCAGCTCATCGCAGGTCTTGGCAGTCAGCTGGCGCAAGCCGGCGCCCTCGGCGCCAAGCACCAAGGCTATCGGGCCGGTCAGGTCGGCCTGGTACAGGGTGCGCGGCGCCGCGTCGCTGGTGCCAATCACCCAGATGTTGCGCTCCTTCAGCTCGCCCAGGGTGCGCGCCAAGTTGGTCACCATGAAATAAGGCACCGTCTCGGCCGCGCCGCTGGCCACCTTGGCCACCGTGGCGTTGATGCCGGCAGCGTGGTCCTTGGGCGCAATCACGGCGTGCACGCCGGCGCCGTCGGCCACCCGCAGGCAGGCGCCCAGGTTGTGCGGGTCGGTCACGCCGTCCAGCACCAAAATCAGCGGCGCCACCCGCTCGGCCGCCGGCTTGTCGGGCTGCGCCGCCTCCAGCGCGTCCAGCAAGTCGTCCAGCGAATGCACCTGCGCCAGTTCCTGCACCCGCGCGGCCACGCCCTGGTGCCCGTGCCCGCCACGCAACCGCGCCAGCCGCACGCCATCGGCCTCGATCAGCCGCACCCCGGCCTCGGCCACTTTCTCCATGAACTGCCGCATCCGCGCATCACGCCGACCCGGGTCCACATAGATTTCAACCACCGACTGCGGCGCCGTCTTCAGGCGCACGCCCACGGCATGAAAGCCGAACAAGATTTTGGGAGATGACATGCGGCGATTATCGCGACAGGGTTGGGCACCACGTTCATGGATCCCCGATCACGTCGGGGATGACAACTAATCGTCATCCCCGGCACAGAACGTCATTCCCGCGAACGCAGGAATCCATGCCTTTTCAACCTCCAGCCCACTACCAAACCCATGCCTTCGAAGCAAGAATCATGCGGCAGTGTGATGGTGGAAAACGCGAATCCGCGGCGCGATTTTTTCACGTAGGGTACGGGCTGCAACACGCATGTCGTACTCCGTTTGGAGGTTCATCCAGAAACGTGGCTCCATATTGAAAAACAAGCCAAGCCGCAAAGCCGTGTCGGCGGTAATCGGGCGATTACCATTCACCAATTCACTGATCCGGCTGGGTGACACGTCAATGTCCGCCGCAAGCTGACGGGCCGATATGCCCATCGGCTTCATGAAGTCCTCCAGCAAGATTTCGCCGGGGTGAATTTCGTCAAGTAGTTCAGCCATTATTTCCTCCTGGTAATCCGTCAAACGGTCCGGCTGTCACCGTCATTCTCGACTGTCACCGTCATTCCCGGCATCCCCACCTCGTAATTTCCAGCCACAACCGGGAATCCATGCAGCCCTGGATCCCCGATCACGTCGGGGATGACGGACGAGGGTCGGGGATGACAGACGAGGATGCCGGGCCCTTACACTACCCCCCTTCGCTGCCACACCCGCGGCCATGCCTGTGCCGGGCGCTCCCGGCTACTAACCGTGCGCTACCCGAACGCCACCCAAACCGACCCACGCCTGTGATCACCCTGAAAAACGTCACGCTGCGCCGCAGCGCCAAAGTGCTGCTCGACGGCGCCTCCGTCACCCTCAACCCGGGTGAAAAAGTCGGTCTGGTGGGGCGCAACGGCGCCGGCAAGTCCTCGTTGTTTGCGCTGTTCAACGGCACCCTGCACGAAGACGTGGGCGAGTACTACATCCCCACCCAGTGGCGCATGGGCCAAGTCGCGCAGGACATGCCAGAAACCAGCCAGAGCGCCACTGATTTCGTGGTGGAGGGCGACACCACCCTACTCGCCGCTCAACAAGAGGTCACTGCCTCAGAGGCCACCGACGACTACGACCGCATGGCCCACGCCTACATGGCGCTGCAAGACGCCGGCGCCCACGACGCGCCGGCCCGCGCCCAGGCACTGATTCTGGGCCTGGGCTTCAAGACCACCGAGCTCACCAACCCCGTCAACAGCTTCTCCGGCGGCTGGCGCATGCGGCTGCAACTGGCGCGCGCCCTGATGTGCCCGTCTGACCTGCTGCTGCTGGACGAACCCACCAACCACCTGGACCTGGACGCTCTGGTCTGGCTGGAGGCCTGGCTCAAGCGCTACGAAGGCACCATGATCGTGATCAGCCACGACCGCGAGTTTCTGGACGCCGTCACCAACGTCACCCTGCACATCGATGCCGCCAAACTGGTGCGCTACGGCGGCAACTACAGCAAGTTTGAAGACATGCGGGCCGAGCAGATGGCGCTGCAGCAAACGGCCTTTTCCAAGCAACAAGACAAAATCGCCCACCTGCAAAAGTTCATCGCCCGCTTCAAGGCCAAGGCCAGCAAGGCCAAGCAAGCGCAAAGCCGCGTCAAGGCGCTGGACCGCATGGAAAAAATCGCCCCGCTGCTCAGCGAGGCCGATTTCACCTTCGAATTCAAAGAGCCGGCCAACCTGCCCAACCCCATGCTCTCGATGCAGGGCGTCAGCTTTGGCTACCCCGCGCCTGACGACGCACCGGCCGGCACCCCGCCCACCGTCATCGTGCAAAACGTCAGCCGCTCGGTGCTGGCCGGCCAGCGCATCGGCATTTTGGGCGCCAACGGCCAGGGCAAATCAACCCTGGTTAAAACCGTGGCGCGCGCGCTGCAGCCCATCGGCGGCGATGTCACCGAGGGCAAGGGCCTCAACATCGGCTACTTTGCCCAGCAAGAGCTGGATGTGCTGCGCCCGGCCGACACCCCGCTGGAGCACATGATTCGGCTGGTGAAAGACCTCACCGCCATCGGCAAAATAGCCGGCCAGGCCACGCGCGAGCAAGACCTGCGCAGCTTTTTGGGCAACTTCAATTTCAGCGGCGACATGGTCAAGCAGGCCGTGGGCAGCATGAGCGGCGGCGAAAAAGCCCGCCTGGTGCTGTGCATGATCGTCTGGCAGCGCCCCAATCTGCTGCTGCTGGACGAGCCCACCAACCACCTGGACCTGGCCACGCGCGAGGCCCTGAGCATGGCGCTCAATGAATTTGAAGGCACCGTGATGCTGGTCAGCCACGACCGCGCCCTGCTGCGCGCCGTCTGCGACGAATTCTGGATGGTCTCGCGCGGTGGCGTCGCCCCGTTTGACGGCGACCTGGACGACTACCAGCGCTACCTGCTCGACGAAGCCAAGCGCCAGCGCGAAGCCATCAAAGAGGCCAACGCCGCGCCCAAAGCCGCCGCCAAGGTGGCCGCACCAGCGCCAGCACCCCAGGCCGCCCCCACCCCTGGCGCACGCGCCCTCAAGCGCCAGCTCGACGAGCTCGACACCCGCATGGCCGCCCTGCAGACTGAGAGCACCACCCTGGAAGCCCGCCTCTGCACCGCCCTGCCCCCGCTGGAACTGGCCGAGCTGGGCAAACGCCTGAAAGCGGTCAGCGCCGAGCTAGAAGCGCTTGAAGAGCTGTGGCTCCAGCTGTCGGAGGCTTTGGCCGCCTGAAGATGGATTCCCGTGTTCGCGGGAATGACGATCCAACTCCGTCATCCCCGGCCACCTGCTTTTTTTGGCCCTGGCCTGCACGGGTCCTGATGGCCCACCCCAATCACCCTGTGTTAACGTAGCATCGGACTTAATGAGGGCAAGAGAGGTTCTAAATGATTTCAGAAAAAACCATTCAAAAAGCCGCACTGCTCTTGGGTGAGGCAGCCAAACCTGCGCAAGTCATTCTGTTTGGTTCCTATGCACGTGGTGACGCCAGGGAAGATTCGGATGTGGATTTTCTGGTTATTGAGGCTGCGCCTCATGACAAATTTAATGAAATGGTGCGCCTTCGGCAGGTACTGCGGCCATTGAAGATACCGGTGGATGTCTTGGTGTATTCGCAAGCAGAAATTGACATGCATCAAAGCTCATGCGGTAGCGCCGTCTATTGGGCCCTGCGGGAGGGGAAGGTGTTGTATTCAGCACCCCACTGATCAGGCCGCCAGGTTGTTGGCACTTGCCAATTTTGCGCTACGAAGAAATATCATTTGTCAGCATGACGCCGGCAACAATGACAGAGTTGGTTGAACTAGCGTACCAATGGGCGTGCGCCGAGACAGGCCTATAGCACTCAAAGGCCTGCAACGCCAGCTCGACGAGCTCGACACCCGCATGGCCGCCCTACAGTCTGAGAGCACCACCCTGGAAGCCCGCCTCTGCACCCCCCTGCCCCCGCTGGAACTGGCCGAGCTGGGCAAGCGCCTGAAAGCGGTGAGCGGTGAGCGCCGAGCTAGAAGCGCTTGAAGAGCAGTGGCTCCAGTTGTTTGAGGCTTTGGCCGCCTGAAGATGGATTCCCGTGTTCAGGGGAATGACGAGCCAACTCCGTCATCCCCGGCCCACCGAATCGTCATCCCCGACTGCCTAAGCGTCATTCCCGCGCAGGCGGGAATCCATATTCGTAACACGTTCGTCAAAAAACTGCCATGCGGAGCAGTTAAACTAATCGCTTTGAAAAAGGTCTAACTAAGAATAGACCGCGGTATCCAAGCGGCCCTGGGGGGCTCATTTTTTAATGTAGCGCACAAAAACCAGAGGTTCCAAGTCTTGGCAATCCATCAGTTTCCCACTTTAAACCCGGTTCCGCAGCACATTGCCGTCATCATGGACGGCAATCGTCGCTGGGCACAGCAGCGGTCGTTGCCGGTGGCCATGGGGCATGCCAGTGGCGCGCGGCGGGTGCGGGATCTGGTCAAGGCCTGCACCGATCGCGGTGTTAAGTTCCTTACCCTGTTTGCCTTTAGCACCGAAAACTGGAAGCGCCCTGAAGACGAAGTCTCGGGCCTGATGGGCCTGCTGTCGCTGTACTTGCAAAAAGAGGTGCACGACATGGCCACCCAGGGTGTGTGCCTCAAGATCATTGGCGACACATCTGGCTTTAGCACCCGCATCCAAAGCCTGATCCGCGATGCCCAGGCCAACACGGCGCACAACAGCGCCATCACCCTCACCATTGCCATCAACTACGGCGGCCGCTGGGACATGCTGCAGGCCTTTAAGGGCTGGCAGGCCGCCCACCCCGGCAAATCGGCCGAGCAATTGACCGAATCCGACCTGGCCAGCCACCTCAGCACCGCTTATGCGCCAGAGCCAGACCTGCTGGTCCGCACCGGCGGCGAGGCCCGCGTCAGCAACTTCATGCTGTGGCAGTTGGCCTATACCGAGCTCTATTTCACCGATGTGCTCTGGCCCGCCTTTGGCGCTGCCGAGCTCGACCAGGCCATCGCCTCTTATGCCCAGCGCGACCGCCGGTTTGGTGGTGGCAGTATGGACAAATCGACCACCGCACTCAAAGTTTCAGGAATCTAGTTCATGCGTTTACCCGGCAAGTCTGTGAATCGTTCGGCAAAACTCATTGGCCTCGCCGTTGTAGCCGTTATTGCCTGCAGTGGCACCTGGGCACAAGTGGCTGTGCCGAGCGGGACAGGTACCGTGACGCTGGGCAGCACACCCGGCTTGTCCAGTGCCGTGCCAGCCATGGCGGCGCCAACCACAACTGGAACTAATTCAGCCAATTTACCCGGGCTACCGGGCCGGGCTGTGGCAAACCCGTCTGCGTCCTTTGGTGCGGCTCTGCCAGGCAATGCTGGTGATGCAAACGCACTGACTGGCATTGGCAAAGCCCCTGCGGCCAACCAGACCACCACCGAGGCCAAAGCCAAAGCCGATACCAAAGCCGAGCCTGAGCGCGAACCCGCCCTCCCCGATACCGAGTTCCAACGCTTCGTCTTCAACGCCACCGGCCAATCCCTCAAGCTGTATGGCTACGAGCTGTTTGCCAACCCAGCCAGCTTTGGTTCGGTGCAGGCCGCTCCGGTGCCCGCTGGCTACATCCTGGGGCCGGGTGACGAACTGGTGGTGCAGGTCAATGGCCTGGTCGACCTGAACGCGAACCTGGTCATTGACCGCAATGGCCGTGTTCAGGTGCCCAAGGTTGGGCCCCTCAACCTGGCTGGCGTACCGCTGAATGACGCCGAAAAAATCTTCCGTAATCACATTGGCAAAGTGTTTCGCAATTTCACCGTCAGCGTCACCATGGGCCGCCTGCGCAGCATTGAGGTCTTTGTGGTGGGCCAAGCGCGCAAACCGGGCAAGCACATCGTCAGCAGCCTGTCGTCCCTGATCAACGCCCTGTTTGAGACGGGTGGCCCCAGTGCCAATGGCAGTCTGCGCGCCATAGAGCTGCGCCGCGCTGGCAAAAAAGTAGCCACCATCGACATGTATGCCTTTTTGGCCCGCGGCGACAACAGCACCGACACCCAGTTGCTGGCGGGTGACGTCGTCTTCATCCCCCCTGCCGGCCCACGCGCCGCCTTGCTGGGCACCCTAAATGCCCCGGCCATTTATGAGCTGCGCGGCAATGAGACCATCAACGACGTGTTGGCCCTGTCAGGCGGCCTGCCCACCCTGGCAGCACCGCAAAAAGCCCAGTTGGAGCGCGTCGACGCCCAACAAGACATCGCCCGCTACGTGCAAGACTTTGCGCTGGACGCCAAAGGCCTGGCCCAGCCACTGCGCGCTGGCGACATCCTCACTATCCTGCAAATCAGCCCGCAAATTGCCAACGTGGTCACGCTGCAAGGCAATGTGGCAGCCCCCCTGCGCTACAACTTTCGGCCCGGCATGCGGGTGGCAGACCTGCTGGGCGACAAGCGCCTGCTTATCCCCGGCAGCTACTGGACAGCCCTGAACCAGGGCGCCACCGCAGGCAACTATTCCCGCCCCGAAGTCAACCTAGACTACGCCACCATCCAGCGCCTTGAGCCCAGCACCCTGCGCACCCGCCTTATCGCTTTTAACCTGCAAAAGGCCGTGGCCCGCGACGAGCTGGAAAACCTGCCCCTGCTGAGTGGCGACATCGTCACAGTCTACAAACCGGCCGATGCTGGCCCAGAGACAGAAGACAGCGTCACCATCAACGGCGAGCTGGTTGGCGGCAGCCGCCGCTTTGTCTGGCGGCCCGGCTTTGCCATCAAAGACATCATCCCCAGCGCGCGCTGGCTGGTGGACTATTACAGCTACTGGCAGCGCCCCAACGCGCGTAACCTGAGCAACGACATCAACTGGGACTACGCCCAGGTCATCCGCCGCGTAGCCGGCAACCTGAGCACCAAAGCCATCACTTTTAACCTGGGTAACGCCGTGCTCAGGGGTACCCCAGCAGACAACATCCAACTGGAGCCGGGCGACCAGATTGCCCTGTTCACCACGGCCCAACTGGCGGTACCGCTAGAGAAGCGGCTGCAAATGGTCACCCTGTCAGGTGAGGTTAATATCCCCGGCAAATACCAGTTGCAGCCCGGTGACACCCTGCCAACCCTGATCACCCGCGCCGGCGGCCTGAGCAGCAATGCTTTTTTGTACGGCATCGTGTTCACCCGCGAATCCACCCGCCTGCAGCAGCAAGAAAACCTGGACAAAACCATCCGCCGGCTAGAGACAGAGGTCAACGCCCAAGTGGCCTCCAACCTGCAAAACGTGACAGACTCTGAAAAAGGCTCTGCCGTGCAAGCGCAGATCGCCGGCCAAAAAATCCTGCTAGACCGGGTCAAAAACTTCAAGGCCAGCGGCCGCATCTCCTTGGAGCTAGACCCCACCCACAGCCAGCTGCCGCCCCTGACGCTGGAAGACGGCGACCAAATCAACGTGCCCAGCCGGCCCAGCTTTGTGGGCGTGTTTGGTGAGGTCATGGCCGAAACATCTTTCATCCACAACCCGGCTTTCACCGTGGCCAACTACCTGGACAAAGCGGGCCTAACCCGCGATGCCGACCTGGACAACATCATGCTGGTGCGTGCCGACGGCTCCGCCGAGACCGGCAGCCGCCGCACCGCGTTTTTTAGCCTCAGTTCAGGCATATCCAACAAAAAGCTCAACCCCGGCGACACCATTTTTGTGCCCGGCGTCATCGACCGCCGCAGCGCTTACACCCAATTCATCCAAGGCGCCAAAGACTGGACCACCATCCTCTACCAATTCGGCCTAGGCGCCGCCGCCCTCAAGACCCTGGGCAGCATCAATTGATGATGACAACCAAATGCCGTCATTCCCGGCCCTCCCCGTCATTCCCGCGCAGGCGGGAATCCATGCCCCCTGGATCCCCGATCAAGTCGGGGATGACGGTAAAGTAACCGAATCATGACTGATCGAGTCACACCAACGACCAAACAACTAGCGTCCATCCTGCAAGATGAGTCGCAACTTGACTTTGCCGTCTTGGTAGGCAGCCAAGCCACTGGCACAGCCCAGCCGCACAGCGACTGGGATATTGCCTTGCAATGGGCCTATGGCGCCGACTGGCTGGCCACGCTTGGCAGCACGGAGACCCTCAGGCACAAACTGGCTGCAGCCACTGGCCTCAGCCCGGCCAAGATCGACCTCATCGACCTGCGCCGCGCCAACCTGGCCATGCGCGCCAGCGTCGCCGAAGAAGGCCTGCCGCTGTCCGGCGAAGACTCATTGGCATGGGCGCGCTTTTTGCAACGCACCTGGCGTGATCTGGAAGACTTTTATTGGGACAAGCAGCATGCGGCTTGACCTCTACCAAGCCGAAACCGCGCGGATTGCGGCAGAGCAAGCCGCCCTGCTGGCCAATGCAAAAGCCATCCTCGCCAACGGCCCAAACTTGTCGCCGCTGGAGCAAAACGGCGTGCTCCATGCCCTGCAGGTACTGATTGAAAACGCCATCGGCAAGGCTAAGCAGCTGCTCAAAGCCAGTAACCAGCCGGTGCCCGTCTCCGGCTATGACGCCTTCAAAGCGCTTGCCACCCATAACCTGATTAGCGCCACAGACCTGCCCGAATGGAACGCCGCCATAGGCCTGCGAAACCGCATCGTGCACGACTACATGAACATCGACATGGCACAGGTCCTCAACCTGGTCGCCTCCGACAAAGCCGCATTCATCATCCGGTTCCTGACCACACCCGTCAACCTAGCGGATGCGGAAATACATGGATCCCCGCCTGCGCGGGAATGACAGCCTGACCACGTGCCCCGCATAAACGCTACCCAGCCCATGCAAAACCCCCAAGAAAACACCCCCCCGCCAGAAGACGACGAAGACGAAATCAGCCTGCTAGACCTATTGCAGGTGGTGGTAGACAACCTGCGCTTGTTGATCCTGGGGCCGCTGGTGGTGGGTTTGGCGGCTTTGGGCATCACCTTTACCATCGCGCCCACATTCACCGCCACCACCCGCTTCATGCCGCCGCAGCAGCAGGCCAGTGGCGCGGCCTCGTTGCTGGCGGGGCTGGGTGCACTTGGGGGCTTGGCCGGAGCTGCCAGTGGCCTTAAAAACCCGGCTGACCAGTATGTGGCCTTCATGAAGAGCGACACAGTGCGAGACGCGCTGATTGATCGCTACAAGCTGGTGCAGCGCTATGAGGCCGAACTCAAAACCGACGCCCGCCGAACGCTAGACGCCTCAGCCCGCATCTCCGGCGGCAAAGATGGCCTCATCACCGTCGAGGTAGACGACAAAGAACCCGCCTTTGCCGCCACCCTGGCCAACGCCCATGTGGAAGAGCTGGGCAAGCTGCTCAACCGCCTAGCCGTGACAGAGGCGCAGCAGCGCCGTGCGTTTTTTGAGAAGCAACTCACATCCGCCAAAGACAACTTGGTCAAGGCCGACATCGCCCTTAAGGCCAGCGGCGTCAACAGCAGCGCCCTCAAGGCCACCCCCGCCGCCGCCGTAGAGGGCCTGGCCCGCTTGAAGGCCGGCATCACCGCCCAAGAGATCAAGCTGGCCAGCATGCGCGGCTACCTCAGTGAATCGGCGCCAGACTTCAAGCAAGCCCAAACCGAGCTGGCCGCCATGCAAAGCCAAATGGCCCGCACCGAAAAATCCCAGCCCGCCACCCAAGGCGACGCCGACTACGTGGCCCGCTATCGCGACTACAAATACTACGAGACTCTGTTTGAGCTGTTCGCCAAACAGTTCGAACTGGCCAAGGTGGACGAGGCCCGCGAAGGCGCCGTCATCCAGGTGGTGGACGTAGCCCAACCGCCCGAGCGCAAAAGCAAACCCAAAAAAGCCCAAATCGTCCTCATCACCACCCTAGCCACCGGCTTCGCCCTGCTCCTCTTCGTCTTCATCCGCCAAGCCCTACGCACCGCCGCCCAAACGCCAGAGTCCGCTGAAAAACTAAGCCAACTCCGCCAGTCGTGGCGCAAAGCATTGGGTATGCGATGAAGCAACACTTTGTCAATCCCCTAAACCGGGGATTCCCACTACCCACTTCCAGTTATAAAATTCCGCCATGTCTTTCCTAAGCGCCACAAACGCCATAGCCTTCACCGTCACCCTGCTGGCCAGTCTAGCGCTGGTGCTGACGCAGCGTTGGCATGGCCGCTTTAGCCTGGATGGCGCGGTGGGCGTGCAGAAAATGCACACGCAGCCTACCCCACGGGTGGGCGGTGTGGCCATTGTGCTGGGGCTGATAGCCGCCTACAGCCTGGCCGCGCCAGACGTGCAAGCCATCCTCGGCCCCATGCTGCTGGCCGGCATCCCAGCCTTTGCCGCCGGCCTGCTGGAAGACATCACCAAGAAAGTGGGCGTGCTGCCGCGCCTGCTGGCCACCATGCTCAGCGGTGTGCTGGCCTGGTACCTCACTGGCATTGCCATGCAAAACACTGGCGTGCCGCTGCTGGACTGGCTGTTGGCCTACCTGCCGCTGGCGGTGGTGTTTACCGCCTTTGCCGTGGGCGGCGTGGCTAATGCCATCAACATCATTGACGGCTTTAACGGCCTGGCCGCTGGCACCGTGGCCATTTTGCTGGGCGCCATGGGCTTCATGGCCCTGCAGTTGGCCGATGCCCCATTGGCCACCGTGTGTTTTGTGGTGGCGGTGATAGCGCTGGGTTTTGGCGTTATCAACTGGCCCTTGGGCAAGCTGTTTTTGGGTGATGGCGGCGCTTACCTGCTGGGCTTTATTGTCGGCTGGCTGGCGGTGCTGCTGCCCATGCGCCACCCCGAGATCAATGCCTGGGCCACCCTGCTGGTGTGCGCCTACCCGGTGCTAGAGGTGGCATTTTCTGTGCGCCGCCGCCGCAAGCGCGAGGGGCACCACCCCGGCCAGCCAGACAAAGCCCACCTGCATCACTTCATCCACCGCCGCTTGCTTCCCGTGCTGTTGCCCAAGCTGGCAGCCAGCCGCGGAGCGGTGCTGCGCAACGGCTTTACCAGCCCCTTTTGCTGGCTGTACGCCGCCCTGCCCGCTGCCTGGGCTGTGCTGTTTGCACAAAATACGCCCATGCTGATGTTTGGGCTGGTTTTGGTCACATTGGTCTACAGCGCGGTTTATGCGAGGCTGACGCAGTTCGGCTGGTGCTACCGCGCCTTGACGATGCGTCAGCCTGTGCCGGCAGAGTCATAGGCCCTCACCAACCATTTTTTTACCCCAAGCGCTCACGTGTGAGCAATTGTTAGGCGTTCTCAAAGGTGAGTTTGTCGATGAGGGTTTGTTTGAAGGCCAGGGCTTGCGCCTGCTGAGCCAGAGCACCCTCTTTGGCAGCGACGGTTTGCAACAGGTTCGTGACCGCCTGGCGCAATTCGTCTGCACTGAGTTGGGTCAGGTTTTGTTGGAGTTGTTCGGGTGCGATCACCATGAAGCGTAGTGTGCCACTGGCCTGCAAAAAGCTCTATTCGTGCATGCTCTTATTGACTTCTTTGCTATCTTTTTTGAACAATTCACACCACCGTAATAACGCCCGATTCGCCAATACGTTGCCACGGCAATCCCAGCACCAAGACATCCAGTTGGGCGGGGCTAAGGCTCCAATTCACACCCGTTGAGCTGGCGGGCCAGGTGAAGCGGCCCTGGTGCAATCGGCGCGCTGCCAGCCAGATGCCGATGCCGTCATGCACCAAGACTTTGATGCGGTTGGCGCGCTGGTTGGCAAACAGGTAAGCGGTGTGGGGGTGGGCGGCACCAAAGACGTGGACCACCCGTGCCAAGGCGCTGTCAAATCCGCCGCGCATGTCCATGGGGGTTGTGGCCAGCCAGATGGCGTCGATACGGATCATGCAAGGACTTCACGGACCCAGCCAGCGCATTCGCGGGCTGCACTCACTGGCCATTGGATGCGTACCGTGGTGCCTGCGCGCTGGAGTTCGATGTGGATGAGGCCTTCGAAACTATCCTTGCGCGGCCCGACTTGCAGTGCGACGAAGGGCGGCTGGGCTGTCGCCGTGACGGCTGCTGTGTTTGATCGCGGCACTGGGCGCGGCGCATCTGATTCTGAGATCCAGCGGCGCAAGAGATTGGCGTTCAGTCCGTTGGCCAGTGCAACCGCCGCAGTCGATACGCCGGGCTGGCGGGCGGCAGTAATAACTTGCGCTTTGAAGGCTTCGCTGTAGCGGCCGCGTCGGCGACCAGCAATGGGCGTTTGTATTTGGGCCGTTTGTATTTGTTTAGTGTGCACGTGTCCACCTGTTTGTTAGTGGACACCATGCTCCTTAAAAATGTCGCTCTTGGGTAGTGGGGTTCGCTGGGCGCTTACGGCGTATGGCGGCATGATCGAGGTGTTGCAGTCCTTCACGCCTGATCGCATGGCGGAATGGGCTGATCTGCTGGCTGATGCCTTGGGGTTGGCAGTGGGGTGGGGGGTGAGAAGGCATGGATTCCCGCCTGCGCGGGAATGACGAAGGGGATGGATTCCCGCCTGCGCGGGAATGACGGGCCTAGGGCGGGAATGACGGGTGGTTGTCATCCCCGACGTGATCGGGGATCCATTCAGTCGTGGCTACCGACCCAGCGCAACAGCATGATCGCGGAGTTGTTGCCGCATCGCTGGCAGCCTCGGGCCTAATTGGCGCCAACGGCCTGACTCACTCACCACAGCAGTGGGGGTGGGATCAAGAGGGGTTTGCTGGGCGCTTACGTTTAAGGGGGCTGTACCAGTGCTTGCATGGCGCCGTGCAGTGTCATGACTTCAATTCCATCACCCAAGGGGTAGCACTCCGAGCCGGGGTAAATCAGCCACTTCCGGCTGGGCTGGATGTCTTCACAGGCGCTGTAAAAACCGCGTTCAACCTTGGGTGTGGTGCTGCGTTTGATCTCAATAGCCCAGTGCTCCCCGTTGGGCCAAGTGAGCAGCAGGTCAATCTCGGCACCGGCGTTGCTGCGGTAGAAACTGGGCTGCGTCCCGGCAGGGGCGACAGCCAACAGGCTTTCGATCACATGTCCCTCCCAACTGGCGCCTACGATGGGGTGTGACAGCAGAGCATCCATGTCTGTGATGCCCAGCAAACTGTGCAGCAATCCGCTGTCCCGAATATAGACCTTGTGCGATTTGACCAAGCGCTTGCCTTGGTTGCTGTGCCATGGAGCTAGCTTTCGGGTCAGCAACAGATCGGTCAATAAACCCAGATAGCCATTGGCGGTTCGGGTGTCTACATCCAGATTTCTCGCCAACTGCGCAACGTTCAATGTGCTGCCTTGCAGGTGCGCCAGCATGATCCAGAACCTGCGCAGCAATTCGGCACTGGTGCGCGGTGCAAATTGGGCGACATCGCGCTCCAGGTAAGTGCGCGTGAAGTCGCGCCGCCACAGCACACTGTCGGCGTCACTCATGGCCGTTAACGATTGCGGAAAACCACCCCGCACCCATAATTCGTCCCACAAGCCCGATGGCACTTCAAGACGGTGCAAGCCACTGAGCTCAATAAATGCAATGCGTCCAGCCAATGTTTCGCTGCTGCGCTGTAACAGATCAAGCGACGCGGATCCCAGCAACAAGTAAAAGCCATGGCTGCGGGACCCATTGGCAACGCCCGCGCGGCGTGCCCGGTCTATCAGTCCGCGCAAAGGCTCAAACAAGGTGGGCATGCGTTGCACTTCATCCAGGACAATGAGCCTGTCCAAACGGGCCCGCAGGTATTGCTCGACGTTGCTGAGCTTGTTGCGGTCTTCCGGAGACTCCAAATCAAGGTAGCCCCCATCGGGTAGCGCAACGTCGAGAGCCAGCGTGGTTTTACCCACTTGGCGTGGACCCAAAAGCACCACAGCGGGCGACCGCAGCAGCGCATTTTGGAGTTCTTTGCGTTTGAGGCGTGTAAACATCATTGAAATACTATCATCTTGATGCTGTTATTTCAAGGTATTTCGCTCGGTATCCGTCCAAGGGCTGGGGGGCTAAATGGCATGGATTCCCGCGTGCGCGGGAATGACGAACGGTTGTCATCCCCGACGTGATCGGGGATCCATGCAGTCCTGGATTCCCGTTCGGGGCCGGGAATGACGGTTTTCCGGGGTCGGTCATGACAGCCTTCTCGCCGCCTTGGCGCTAACGGGGGTGGCATTTTTGACACCATAAGTCCATGCGAGTCGTTATTGATACCAATGTGTTTGTGGGCGCCTGCATGGGCGTTGGCGCTTCCAACGCAGTGGTCCGTGCCTGCCTAGAGCACCGGCTGGTACCCTTGATGGGGGTGGCACCGCTGAGCGCAGCGTTCTGCTCGACACCTTTTTAGCGCTTTGTGAATGGACCCGTGTTTATTTCTTGTGGCGCCCCAATTTGAAAGACGAATCTGACAACCACTTGATCGAACTGGCGGTTGCGAGCAACGCTGGTGTCGTCGTGACACGCAATCTTCGCGATTTGCGGGGTGCGGAGTTGCGCTTTGAACCATTGCGCATCCTTTCGCCCGAGGACTTTTTGAAGGAGTTATGACATGAGCGCACTGACAGTCAGACTTTCTGACGACAAACACCGTCGGCTGAAACTGCTGGCCAAAAGTCGCGGCACGCCGCTGAACCGCCTGATTGACGACATGGCCACCGCGATGTTGGCAGAGTTTGACGCCGAAACTCGCTTTCGCCTACGCGCCGCTCGCGGCGCCGGCCAGGAGGCGCTGGGCCTGCAGCTGCTTCAAAAGGCAATTTCTCCGGCTACTACCCAGGCAGCCACCCCGTCATCCTCGGCATGACCGGAGATCCATGACTTCCTGGATTCCCGGTAGTAGCCGGGAATGACGGGTTCCGGGTGGGATTGCCGGGAGTTGTCATCCCCGACGTGATCGGGGATCCATGCCCCTTGATTCCCGATCGGGGCCGGGAATGACGTGGGAAATGGATTCCCGCAGCCTGCCCTCGACCTGATCGGGGGCAGGAAGAACGGGTTGGAGTCATCCCCCGGCGTCAAGCGCTCTAGCGTCACCGGGTGTCCACATTACCGATAGGCAGATGTCTGGTCAGATCCATGCTGTCATGCAAGAGCCGAAGCACCTCGATCGTCTTTTGTGGAGCAGACTTAAACACCACAAAGTGCCGCCCCTTTCGGCCATGGCGCGCCACTTGAATCGTACGAATTCCGGGTCCAATATCTTCCCGCTCCTTGGCTCCCAGAATTTCTGGCCCGTCGTGCAATGCCTCTATGGCCAGCGTGATGGTCTCGGCGTAATCATCGGCCTGTCGGCTGCCAAAATTCGCGGCGGTCCATATCGTAATGTCGAGAAGATCAAGCTCAGCTTGGTCTGCCAGCCGCACATGCCAGACCATTGTCACGCAGCGGCAATCGCTTTGGCGGTGACCGATTTAAGGTGTGCGCGTAGAGACGCCTTGGAGTCAAAGGTCTTGAAGCGACCCGCCTCAACATCCGCGATGCCTGCTTGCACGGCAGATCGCAGGGCCTCCAAGCGATAGGCGTCTTCCGCCTCGCGTTGTTCGACCAGTCGAAGCCCCTCGCGCAGTACTTCACTGGCATTTTGGTAACGGCCACTCGTGACCAACTGCTCAACCAGGACAGCCTGATGGTTGGTAAGTACAACATTTCGGGTGGGCATGCTTGCATTTCCTTGACGGATGGGATTGGCAGATTATGCCAATTTTATCCCCGACGTGATCGGGGATCCATGCAGCCCTGGATTCCCGGTCCGGGCCGGGAATGACGGGTTCCAGGGGGGAATGACGGTGTGTAGACGGGAATAGCGTAGCGGCGGCATCGGCACCGGATCGAAGGTGTCACAGCTGAGGGTGCTGTTGACATCGGCTGTACATGGGGCAGATAATTCGTATATCTATCCGATATACAGGAAGACGTCTTGCGTGATGCCGCCATCAACCTCAGAGCCCTGCCCGAGCAGCGCGATCTTATTGATCAGGCTGCCTCGGCGTTAGGCAAGAACCGATCAGACTTCATGCTGGAGGCCGCGTGTGAGCGCGCCCAATCGGTACTGCTTGACCAGGTTTTTTTCAGGCTCGACGCCGAGAAGTTCGAGCAGTTCGTCGCTTTGCTGGATGCCCCGCCCAAACCCAATACGGGCCTGGAACGGCTGATGGCCGTCAAGGCACCTTGGGACGGTGACCCGGCGTGAGCTTCAAGCTCTCGCCACCCCAGCCTTTGGCGGCTGAGCATCGGGCTGACGACTTTTCTTGCGCAGAGCCATCGCTCGATGAATGGCTACGCCGAAGGGCGCTGGTCAACCAGATGACGGGCGCAAGCCGCACCTTCGTGGTGACCAATGAGTTGGGCCAGGTACTAGCCTACTACGCCTTGGCTGCCGGCGCGGTGTCGCACCAGGAATCGCCAGTGCCGGTGATGGTGCTGGCTCGCTTGGCTATTGATCAACGTTTGCAAGGCCGGCAAATCGGTGAGGCTCTGCTCAAAGATGCCTTGCAACGTACCGTATCGGTGGCGCAAAACATCGGCGTGCGTGCCTTGCTTGTGCATGCCATCAATGAACGTGCACGGTTGTTCTACAGCCACTACGGCTTTGTGCCGTCACCGGCCAACCCCATGACGCTGATGTTGCCCTTGCACGCCCAGAATGCCCATTGAGCAGCAGGACAATCAAGACGCTTTTCATCATCCCCGACCAGCCCTCCGTCATCCCCGACCAACCCTTCGTCGTCCCCGACTCGATCGGGGATCCATACAGTCCTGGATTCCCGCTTTCGCGGGAATGACGGGCCTATGGCGGGAATGACGGGTGGTTGTCATCCCCGACGTGATCGGGGATCCATGGCCCCTGGATTCCCGTACATGGACGCTCCCGGTATGCCAAGCTTTCAATTCATGACGGTTTGAAGGTAAAGATTGCACCCGTACATTCGGACTTTGAATGCGGCTTGCGCCGCCGTCCCTGATGGG
>Ga0247834_1001030_pt1 | contig 50402 bp, 46 predicted proteins | sample LaCruzMarch2015__8_FD_187118 | JGI IMG/M metagenome (GOLD analysis project Ga0247834, IMG submission 187118) | Freshwater microbial communities from meromictic Lake La Cruz, Castile-La Mancha, Spain - LaCruzMarch2015_12m | ecosystem: Environmental > Aquatic > Freshwater > Lake | place: Spain... | reverse complement strand
CGGGGTGGTGTCGCTGCTGCTGGTTGTGGTGGTGGTCGCCTACGCCTGCTCCGGCTGACGGCCACGGGCGCCGCGTGTGACGTCAGGTCATGGAGGGACAGCGCCAGGCCGGGGCCGACGGCCAGACAGCCCATCTGCTACAAGCGTCGGCATGTTTTTGACGCTCGCCCTCCCCCTCGCCCTGGCTGCTGCACCATCCCCGTGTCCCCCGGGGTCCACCGTCGTGATGTCGTGCCCGGCCAAAAAGAAGCACATCGCGGTGTGCGCCGGCCCCACGACGGGGAAACCCACCTTCGCCCAGTACCGCTTTGGTCCCCTCGACACGATCCTCGACAAGCCCGAGCTCGTGGTGCCGAAGGACACCAAGGCGGGCTTTCAGCCCTTCATGTTTGGTCGGCAGAACCTGCTGCACGGCACGTCGTCGACGCTGAGCTTCAGCAACGGCGACGTCCGCTACGAAGTCTGGACACAGGACGGCAAGGACGGCGGCGGCGGCGTCAACGTCAAGCAAGGAGACAAGTTCCTCGCCACCATCGCTTGCACGGGTGACTACGAAGAGCACTGGGAGATCATCGAGCCCCATGTCTTCACCGACATCGATCCCGCCAGCCTCGACCTCGGCAATCTCGACCTCGGCAATCTCGACCTGAGCAATGTCGACGTGAGCAACCTGGATGGCGTTGATGGCCCGGCGAAGGCCAAGGCTGCCACGACGGGCGGCGCCAGGCCCGACCCCCTCGCCGGCAACTCCATGAAGGAAATCTGCAGCGACGACGTGCTGCTGCTGGTGAAGTACTCGTGGGACGACCTGCGCTTCAACGGCGCCTTCACCAAGAACTGTTGCGTCAAGGGCGCCCTCGGCAAGGACAACGACCTCTGCCAGGTGGATTGGCCGTCGAGCGACATGCCCGAATGCGGCTTCTTCGACGAGCTGCGCAACGGGTTGTTCGCCCGCTACGGCTACCAGTTCAAAGAAGCGAAGTACCAGCAGCTCTTCGGGGCCAAGCCCTGGTACCAGCCCCGCACGGACTTCGACGGCGCCTGGCTGCCCAAGGTCGCCCAGGCCAACGTGACGTCGTTGAAGGCCTTCGCCTGCCCGAAGCCGGCAGCGGCGACCACCTGCGACAAGGCGGGCATTCGCTATTCCCTCGACCTGCAGAAGGCCGCCAAGGGGCAGATGGATGGCGTGCAACAAAGCGAGATTGGCGAAGGGCTCGTGGCCGAGTGCAAGAAGGGCTGGAGCGAAGACGTCGCCGCCTGCTTCGCCGCCGGCAAGTTCAAGGCCTGCTCCGAGCAGTTGACGGGGAACCAGCTGACGGGCGCCTGGGACATCGTCCGCAAGATCAGCCCCGAGACGCCCCTCGACTGACCTGATCGACGACGAAGACGACGACGACGACGACGACGACGGCGTTGGCAGCTCCTGCAGCGGCCCGGTTCAGCAACCGGGCCGTTTTTTCGTGTGTCTGGCGCAAGGGATTGCCCGACTCGCCACGTGACCTCACCGAACCGAACCGCCGCGGACCCGCGTCGACACCGTTCGTCAGCGGCGGGTCACGTCGATGCCGATGCTCTCGATGGCAGCCCCGATGTTGGCGCGCGCGTCGTCGTCTTTCTCGACGAAGACGAACGTGCCCGGTGCATGGGGCGCGGCCGTCAAGATGCGGGCAACGGTGGCGCCCACTTCGCCGCCATCGAGGGCCCGCCCTCCAAGCGGGGCCACAGCGACGGAGGCCAGCCCATGCTCGGCCAGGGTGGCCCCCAGGGCGGCCGCGGCGCCCTCGAGGCGGGCGTCGTCGGGTTCGAGGACATGGCTGGCACCGTCGACACGGTTGTCGAACATCACCACCAGAAAGAGGGACGTGAAGCGACGATGCCCCACGGCCGGCAAGGCCACCACCGCCCCGGGCGCAATCCCTGTCGGCAGAACCGCTGCGAGCCGGTCGAGGCTCTGGCGTACGCTGGTGTCACAGGCGCCGATGACCGCACTCGTGACGAGGCGCGATGCCTGAAAGCGGCTGTCGATGGGGAGCACCACCGCGTCGGCATCGGCGTCGTTGATGTCGGCGCCGCTGACGATGACGCGGGTCGTTGAGACGACGACGGCGTCGGCACCGTCGCTGTGACGGTGACCGACGCCGTTGCGGCCCTTGGTGCCGTTGTTGTCCGTCACTCGGCGGGCGGCACCTGCAGCAGGCGCTCGGCGAGGAGCTCGGCGACGTCGCGCACCGTGATCTGCTCTTCGATGTCCTTGGCCTTGGTGCCGTCGACGAGCATCGATTTGCAGAAGGGACACCCCACAGCGATGGTGGTGGCGCCGGTGGCCACCGCCTGCTCTGTGCGGGCGACGTTGATGCGCTCACCGACGTGCTCTTCCATGAAGATGCGACCGCCGCCGGCGCCACAGCAGAAGGAGGCTTCCTTGTTGCGCTCCATCTCCTTCATCTTGCCTTTGCCGCCGATGGCGATGAGGACCTCGCGGGGGGCGTCGTACTGCTTGTTGTAGCGGCCGAGGTAGCAGGGGTCGTGGAAGGTGACGTGCTCTTCCAGGTGCTTCTTGGTGTCGAGGGGAATGCGGTTGTCCTTCAACAACTCGGCGAGGAGCTCCGTGTGGTGCTGCACGCTGTAGTCGACGCCAAACTCGCCGTACTCCTTCTTGAGGGAGTTGAAGCAGTGGGGGCAGGTCGTGAAGATCTTCTTGAACTTGTACTGCTTCATGACCTCGATGTTTTCCTGGGCGAGCTGGTTGAACAGCATCTCGTTGCCCAGGCGGCGGGCCGGGTCGCCCGTGCACTTTTCCTCACAGCCCAGCACGGCGAAGTCGACCTTGGCGGCCTTGAGGATGCGCACCAGGGCCTGCTGCACCTTCTTGGCGTTGTCGTCGGTGCTGCCAGCGCAGCCGACCCAGAACAGGTACTCGACCTCGCGCTCGGGGGTTTCGGCGGCGATGTCGGCGAACACCGGCACGTCGAGGCCCTCGGCCCAGTCCATGCGCTTGTCTTGACCGACGCCCCACGGGTTCCCGCGGCGCTCGATGTTCTTCATGGTGTTGGTGACCTCGGGGGACATGTCGCCCTCCATCATCACCAGCGCCTGGCGGATGCCGAGCAGGGTGCCGGGCACCGAATCGATGAGCACCGGGCAGGCCTCGAAGCAGGCGCCGCAGGTGGTGCAGGCCCAGGCTTCGTCAACGTGGATGCTGCCGTCGACCTGCAGGTAGTGGCCGTCGAGGGGACGGACCTGCAGGGGGTCGCTGTGGTCGATCTCGTCCTTGACGATCAAGGGGAAGAGCTCGAGGCCCGTTTCCTTGTCCTTGTTGGCCTCGACGGGACGGCCAAAGACGTCGCGGACCTGCAGGAGCTGGGGGCCGTTCTTCTTGAGGAGGTTCACCTTGAGGTCGTGCAGGACCTTCTTGGGCTTCAGCGGCTTATGGGTGAGATGGGCGGGGCAGACGTCGTTGCAGCGGCCGCACTCGGTGCAGGCGAAGCCATCGAGCAGCGTCTTCCACGGCATCTTGGTGATCTTGTCGAGGCCGTATTCTTCGGCGGTCTCGAAGTCGATCTTCGGCGGCAGGCCCATGGGGCGGGCGCGGTCCTGGGGCTTCTTGGCCTTCTCGTCGGCGACGACGGGGGCCTGGCGCCAGGCATAGGCGCCCTTCTGGAAGAAGTACGTGTTGGGACCCGCAAACACGAGGTGCATGTGCTTGGAGAGGGGGATGTAGCAGCCGAACGACAGGAACGTGGCGACGTGGGCCCACCACATGGCGAAGTTCCAGAACTTCACCGTCGGCGGGCTGGCGATGATGGTCCAGGGGTACGCCGCCAGGGACGAGAAGGGCTGCGACCAGTCGAAGGTCCACACGAAGTCGTTGTGAATCAGGCGGCCCGTGCCATTCAGCACGAAGAACGTCACATACAAGAAACCGATGAAGTACAAGATGGCTTCAGCATCACCTGAACGGGGCATCAAACGCTTGACCTTGCCCGACCAGCGACGGGCGAGGGCGCCGACGACGCCGACGATGACCAGGAACGCCATGAGGTCCTGGGTGATGTGGTAGAATTTGATGAGGGGATGGTCGTGGCCCAGGAAGGGCAGCCGCTCATACAAGAAAGGCTCTTTGCCAAAGGCCTTCAAGAAGTAGGTCAGACCTTCAATCACGATCTCGGTGTGCCCGATGCCGAGAATGAAGAACCCGTAGATGAAGAACATGTGGAAGATGCCGGACCAGCGATCCTCGAGGGTCTTTTTGTGACCGAACACGATCTGCAGGACCATGTTGATGCGGCTGCCCACGAGGTCGGTGTGGGACTCATCGCGGGTACCGGTGTTGATCATCGTGCCGATGCGGCCGAGCGCAAAGAACATGAAGGCAAACGCCACGCCCACCACACCGGCGGCCACCACAGAAAACAGAATCGGGAAGATCATCGCCACTCCTCGGCAGCTCGGCCGGTGTGCATTGACATGAAAGTCAAGGTCTGACGCGTCGGGTCATAGGACCCGAAATGCCCCAAGGCAACCGGCTTGGGCCCGACTGGGCAGCCCCCCAGCCCTCGTGACCTCACCCCCCCGGCCCCCTCCTCCCTGCAGAGCGAGGGGAGCGGGAATCGGCACCTACAGGTGCAGGATCGACACGGTGGGCTCCACCGGTGAGCCCGCCCCCGTCGACGCATCCCACACGAGGAGCACGGGCTGGCCCCGTTCCGCGAGTCCGAAGGCCCGCACGGTGTCCTTGGCTGCGCCCTGGGGCCGCTGGAGGTCGGCCTCGCTGCGCACCTGGGCGATGAGGCCCCAGCACAGGCCGAGGCGGCGGGCGAGGGCGGGGTCGCTCGTGAGGGCGACGACGGGGGCGGCGGGCCGCTCGGCCGAGACCAGCCGGGCGGTGCGCCCCGAACGGGTGGGCACGACGACGGCGCGGACGTGGAGGTCCCGGGACAGCAACGACGTCGCCCGGCTGAGGGCTTCACCGGGATCCGATGCATGGACGCCGAGGCTGTCGCGGCGGCCATGGGCATCGGCGACGACGCCATGCTGCCCGTGACGCCACTGGTAGCCTTCGACCAGGCGCAGCACCCGGTCCATGGTCTTGACGGCTTCGACGGGGAACTTCCCGGCGGCGGTCTCCGCCGACAGCATCACGGCGTCGGCCAGGGACTGGGCGGCGGCGGCGACGTCGGTGACCTCGGCGCGGGTGGGGCGGGCGCTGTCGATCATGCTCTCGAGCATCTGGGTGGCGACGATGACGGGCTTGTTCTTGGCGATGGCCAGCCGGACGAGCTCGGCCTGCAACAGGGGCACCTCCTCGGGGAGCATCTCGACGCCAAGGTCACCGCGGGCCACCATGATGCCGTCGACGGCGTCCATGATCTCCTCGATGGCGTCGATGGCCTCGGGCTTTTCGATCTTGGCGATGAGGGGCACGGTGCCGTGGCCATGGGCCGTCAGCAGGTCTTTCAAGATGGCGACGTCGGCGGCGCTGCGCACAAAGCTCAGGGCCACGAAGTCGACGCCGCGGGTGGTGGCAAACAGGGCATCGGCCTTGTCCTTTTCGGTGACCGCCGCCGTCGAGACCTGGACCCCGGGGAGGTTCATGCCCTTCTTGTCCTTGAGGCGCCCCCCCTGGACCACCAGGCATTGCATCTCGCTTGTGCCGTCGCTGCTCAGCACCTTCAGCTCGAGTTTGCCGTCGTCGAGCAAGACGCGATCGCCTGGCTTCACATCAGCTGCCAGCTCCCGGTACTGGGACGGCACGAGGGTGCCGCTGCCAACGACGTCACGGGTGGTGACCGTGACTTCGGCGCCCGTCACGAGGTCGACGCCGCCGCCGTCAAACAGACCCACGCGGATTTTGGGGCCGCACAGGTCGGCGAGGATGGCCGTGTGCTGGCCGAGGCGCTCCGCCACCCGCCGGATGCGGGCGATGCTCTCGCCGTGGACCTCGTGGGTGCCGTGGGAGAAGTTGAGGCGGAACACGTCGACGCCGGCCTCGATCAGGGACGCGATGATCTCGTCGGTCGCCGACGACGGGCCCACGGTGGCCACGATGCGCGTGCGGCGGCGGGCGAGGGCGGTGGTGGCCAGGTCGAGGCGCAGCTGCTTCATGGGATGCTCGGCGGTTGAATGTAGGTCCATGTGCGCAACGGCGCCCTTCCGGAGATTCCGCCGGAACGCCCGCTGAGCACAAGGGACCCGTTGGCGGCCGCGTGTTGTTCCCCCATGCTGACGGGATGCAGCGCCCATTCTGTGCTTTGTCCTGTGCTTTGTCGGTGTTGGCCCTGGTTCTCTCCGGCTGCGACGGCTGTGCCGACCCCGTCGGCGGTGACGACCCCGACGCCGGTCTCGTGGGCGAGGGCGAAGGCGAAGGCGAAGGCGAAGGCGAAGGCGAAGGCGAAGGTGAAGGCGAAGGCGAAGGCGAGGGCGAGGGCGAAGGCGAGGGCGAAGGCGAACCCGTCGACGGCGGCAACGGCTTCGACCTCGGCGGCCTCCTCGACGGCGGCGTCCTGGAGTGCCTGCCCGGCGAACTCCCCGAGCTGAGCGTCGGTGGGGCTCTCGACCTGCTGGCGTTTTCCCCCTACAGCGGCCGCTCCGAGCCCGGCGTCCGCTGTGGCGACGTCATCTGCGACCGCGATGTCCCCTGCTGCTCCCTGTGTGGCTTTGGCGCCTGCGCCGCCGCCAACGACCAGGGCGTGGTGGAGTGCCCGCCCTTCACGGCCCAATACGACTGCGACGGCGACGAGGAGTGCCCCGGCGCCGACGTCTGCTGCTTCAGCCTCCAGGGCACCCGCTGCCGCCCCGAGGCCGAATGCGCCCTCGACCTCGGCGACACCATCGGCCAGTTCATCGTCGACGGCGGCATCGTGTTGCCCCAACCCGTCGACGGCGGCTTCATCGACGGTGGCTTTGCCCCGGTGGTCCCCGTCGATGGGGGCTTCGCCGACGGCGGCTTCGTCGATGGCGGCTTCGCCGACGGCGGCTTCGTCGACAACGATCCGCTCCTGGAGCCCATCACGGGTGAACCCATCCCAGGGACGCCGGTGACGGGCGGTCCCCTCGACGGTGGCTTTTCGGGTGGCGAGGGCCTCGACGGCGGCACCGGCCCCGTGCCCGATGCCGGCTCCCTCGGCGACGCCGTGCAAGACGTCCTCGACCAGGGGGCCCCGGTCTGTCGCTCGTCATTCTTTGACTGTGACGTCTTCGCCCTCGAGGCCTGCTGCACATCAGACCGCCTCACCGCCGTCGACCTCGGCTTCTGCATGCCGGCCCTCGTCTGCCTCGGAAACGTGCTGCCGTGAGCTGGCGCCGTCGTGATGTGCTGATGGCGTCGACGTCGCTGGCGGCCCTGCTGGCGGGCGGCGCGCGGGCCATTGGCCCGACCAGTGAAATCGGCATCGGCGTCATCGCCCACGGCGGACGCTGGGACCATCGCCCCGAGGCCATCCGTCGGCTCCTGTGGGAGGTCGGCAAGCGCACCAGCATCAACGTCGCCCGGGAGCGCACGGTGGTGCGCCTCGACGACGACGCCTCCGCCGAAGCCAGGAACCTCTACTGGCAGCCGCTGCTGGTCCTGAGCGGCGAGGGGCCCCTGCCCCCGTTCTCCGAGTTGGCCCGTCGACGGCTGGAACGTCACCTGCGCTTTGGCGGACTGCTGGTGGTGGACGCCCCCGCGCCAAACGATCCATTTCTGGCCGACGCCCGCCGTGAGCTGGCCGCGGTTCTGCCTGGCGTGGCTGAGACCACCCTGCCCCTCGACCACGTCGTCATGAAGAGCTTTTTCCTGGTGCCGCGGGCCGAGGGCCGCCTGCGCCAGAAAGACACCTTGTCGGGCATGACCATCGGCGACCGCGCCGCCGTGATCATCAGCGAGAACGATCTCCTCGGCGCCTTCGAGCGCGACCGCTTCGGCACCTGGCGCTTTGAGTGCGAGCCCGACGGCGACGCCCAGCGGGAGCGCGCCTTCCGCCTGGGCGCCAACATCATGATGATGGCGACGTGCCTCGACTACAAAGAGGACCAGGTCCACATCCCGTTCATCATGAAGAAGAAGCGGCGCTGACGTGGGCACCACGCTGTGGCTCATGACCCTGCTGCACCTCGCGGCCCCCGCTGGCGACGACGTGCCCCAGACCACGGTCACTGTGGTCACCACCGTCGACGCTCCTGACGTCCCCTGCCAGCTGGGCCTGCAGACGCTCCTCGTGGCCGACGACGGCGACCGTACCGTCGTCGACGGCGGCGCGGCCTTGGCCGAGGCCCTCACGGCGGCCATCGCCGAGGAACTCGCCAGCGCCACGGGCTGCCGCGTGCTGCGGGTGCCCGCCTGTGCCGCCCAGAGCGATGACTGCGTCGTCAACACGGTGAACGCTGTGAATGCCGTGAACGCGGTCGATGCCGTCGACATCGCCGCCGCCCTCGGCGTGGCCGGACTGGTGGAGGGCACCGTCACGATCGACCCGACCGCCACCGACCCGACCGCCACCGACCCGACCGCCACCGATCGGGTCGACGTCACCCTGCACCTGCGCCACGCCATCACCGGCCTGGTGGTGCGCGACAGCCGCGGCTTCCTTGGTCAGGTCCCCGCCCACGACGACGTGGCCGCCCTCGTCGCCCCCTTGGTGACGGGCTTGAAGCGTGAGCCGACACCAGCACCGACATCAGCACCGACATCAGCACCGACATCAGCACCGACATCAGCACCAACGCCAGCCACACCAGACCCGGCGACAGCCGTCGCCGACCCCTTCGATGACGATGCCGCTGCTGTCGGCGTCGCCGCCGATCCGTTGCCCGTGGTGTGGGGTGGTGCTGGCGTGAGCGTCGCCGGCTCCCTCGTCGCTGGCGCCGGCGCCGTGTTGCTCGGCACGGCCCTGGTGGCCCTGCAGGACCCGGCGGCAGCCAACCCCGAAGCCGCGCGGGAAGAGGCCGTGGTCGGCGGCGTGGTCCTTGGTGCCGGGCTCGTCGTTGTTGCTGGTGGTCTGGCCATCGTCGCCGCCGGCCTGCTGGGAGCGCCATGAGCGAGCCGGTTCCGTCCACCGTCGACGTCCAGGGGCTGCGCCTGCGTCTGTGGACCTGGGACGCCCCACATCAGACCGGCAGCCCGCCCGTGGTGCTGCTGTTGCACGGGGCCCTCGATACCGGCCGCTCGTGGGACGCCGTGGCCACGGCGCTGCTGGCCCGGGCTCGCTGCCGCGTCGTCGCCGTCGACCTGCGGGGCCACGGCCAGAGCGACAGCGGCGGCCCCGGCGCCAGCCACCATCTGCTCGACTTCGCCAAGGACACAGCCGCTGTGATGGCCTGGCTCGAGGCCAGGGGCGAGCCCGTGCACACCCTGGTGGGGCATTCCATGGGCGCCAACGTTGCCTTTCTGCTGGCCGGGGCCTGGCCGAAGCATCTGCGCCAGTTGGTCCTCGTCGACGGCGTCGGCCCGCCGCCCGAAGATGCCGACGAACAACCCGCCCGGCTGGGTGATCTGTTTGACGCCGTCGTCGCCGACAAACGCCCCTTCAAGCCTGCGGCGTCTGTCGAGGCGGCCGTGGAACGTCTGCAGGCCTGGAACCCGGGCCTGTCGGTGAAGGGGGCCACCCGGATGGCGGCGCCCGCCCTCGTGCAACGGGCCGATGGGCATTGGGACTTTCCGTTCGACCCCCGTCTGCGGGGACCCACGCCGATGCGCCATCCCGAAGCCCAGTGGTTGGCGAGCTGTGATCGGCTGGTCGCCGCCGGGGTGGGCACAGCGATCATCCGTGCCACCGACGGCTTCTTGCCCGCGGGCCACAACGACGACCTGTTGGGGGATCCCTTTGCCGAACGGGCCCGGCGCCTCGGGGCCCGGATCACGGTGGTTGAAGGCCCCCACCACCTCCATGTGGAAGCCGAAGACGTCATCGCCGACGTCATCGCCCGCACCCTGCCCGGTGGCGTCGACGCCCGCTGAAGGCCCCCTCGTGGCTGCAGCGCGCTGCAACACGCTGGGCCCTTGTCCATGTGGTCGCTGAACCGACATGTCGTGAGACGCTGTGTTGTGTTCTTGGTTCACGCCGTCTGCGCTGGCACACTTGAGATGTGCGGATTCATCCCGGCGGATTCAGGGTGGTTTTGGCGGGTCCCAAGGTGGCCCGCATGTTGCCGTTCCTGCAGGCCAAAGGCTTTGTGGGCGAAGCCTTCGCCAAGGGTGGCGAAGCCCTCAACCGCATGCGCCAGGCCCCCTGCCATCTGCTGCTCCTCGAGCTGGAGTGCGGCGATCTGATGGGCATCGACCTCGCGCGCGGTGCCAAACAGGAGGGCATCGCCGGGGCCACGCTCTTGGTGGACGACCCCATGAAGTCGGGGATGATCATCTCGGCCCTCGCTCGTGGCGTCGACAACTTCGTGGCCACGCCCCCCGACGAAGCCATCTTCTTCTCCCGCATTGAAGGCATGCTGCTGGCCCAATGGGGCCTCGTGGTCCACCAGCAACAGGGCCAGATGGTCGAAGAGCTGGCGCGGGTCCGGCAGCAGCTCGTCGACGTCGAAGCCAAAGAGGCCGCCGCCGAGACTGTCCACCGGGGCATGCTGACGGACCTCGACAAACAACTGAGCGCCGAGAAGCGCCGGGTGGCGGAGCTCGTCAAAGAGACCAAGGTCCTGCGGGACCAACTGACCACCATGCACCTCCTCACGGGTGCCAAAACCGGCCACTCCGACGAAGGTCAGGCCGCTCGCTCCGACGAGGGCGACGGGGCCGACGACGACGAATCCGTCGACTTCCTCCTCGACGACATGCCGATGCCGAAGGCCGCGAGCAGCAAGCCCGTCGCCAAGGCCGTGGCCCCGCCGCCACCGGCACCAGCGCCCCCGGCGAAGGCGCCACCAGCCAAGGCGCCACCACCGATGGCCAGGGCCGCAGCGCCAGCACCACCCGCGCCAAGGCCTGCGCCGCCGACGCCACAACCCGCCCCCGCCCTGAAGCCTGCACCGCCACCGCCGGCCCCAAGCTTTGGCGCCCTCGACGACTTCGATCGCTTCGGCTCCGACGACGCCTTCGACGAGTCCACCCAGGCGATTCCCGCCGACATCGCGGCGTCCCTGATGGCCGAGGCGGCCCTGGTCACGTCGTCAACGACCCGCAAGCCAGCGGCGACCATGCCGTCAATGCCAAGCCTCGACCCGAGCCACCCGGAACTCGAAGACTTCTCCGACGCGCCAGCCACGGTGACGTTCTCCGACGACGGCGACGCGCGCACCATGGCCATGACCGCCGATGTGGCATCGCTGTTGATCGGTGCCACTGCCAAAGGACCGGCCAGGCCGGCCAGCGCCGACTTCGGCTTCGGCGACGATGATGCCGCCGGTGGCGTCCTCGGCGACCTCGACAGCCTGCCCACCGACGGCAAGGGCTTCGCCCAGCCCGACGACGACGACGACAGCAACGCGCGCACGGTGGCCATCCCCCGCGACGTGGCCCAGGCTGCCATGGCCCAGCGGCGGGCCCCGGGCCCCGCCCCAAGCCCGGCGGCTTTTGACTTCGAGGACGAAAAGACCCCGGCCGCCGGCCTTGGCAGGGCACCCGCGGTCCCGGCGGTGGCGGCGTTCAAGTCCAACGACGACAGCACCGCGCCCGGTGGCATCGATGTCTCGACCTTCGACATGCCGAAGGTGAAGAAGCCGTCCCAAAAGACCCTGGCGAACCTCGACTCGCAAATCATGCGCGACCTGGCGGGCATCCCCTCCGCCGACGCCGAAGAAGTGCTGTTCGCCGACGACGACTGACCAGCTCAACCGCTGGCGGGTCAGCGCTTCTGCTGGCTTGCGCCCATCAGCACCCGCTGCAGCAGCAACTGCCGCAACAGGCCGAGGAGGGTGTCGCGGCCCACGTCGTCAACCTGCCGACCGCTGCGGCGTTCCAACCAGCCGGCGGCGACGTCGACACAGCGCTGCAGGCGCCCCTCATGCAGCACCGGCGGTGCCGGAAAGCCGACATGCTCGTCGAGGAAGAAGGCGAGTCCGTGGCGGTCGACGAGGATCGGCAACAACCGCCGCGCCCGACGCCAATGATCCAGATCCACGATCACGCCAGCCATCCCTGAAGCTTGTCCCCCAAAGGACGTCGTCGCGAGTTCTTGCCCGTGGGTCTTTTCGTGCTGGAGCCTGGTTTGTCGACGACGGGTGGTGACCAGCAGCGACTGGTGGTGGCGGGTGGCGACCGGTGGCGACCGCTGGCGACGGGTGGCGACGGGCGGCGTTCAGGGCCGCCCGTCGCGATGGACGACGACGGTGTCGTTGGGCAAGGGGTGGCGACGGACGACGCCGAACGTGGGATGACGGCGAACCATGTCCCAGCCTCCGCTCCCGCAGCCGCCATCGTCAGCGTCGTCAGCGTCGGCTGGGCTCCTCCTTGGGGGCTATCGGATCCTTGGGCGTATCGCCCGCGGCAGCACGGCGGACATCTTCCTGGCTGAACCCCACCTCGGCGGCGACGACACCCCCGCGGCCCTCGTGTTGGGGCTGGTGCCGCCGGGCAAGCGGGTGGCCCTCAAGCGGCTGTACCCCCACCTCGCCGCCGACGAAGACTTCGTGCGCATGTTCGTCGACGAAGTGCAGCTCATGTCGCGCTTCAAGCATCCCCACATCCTCGGGGTCCACGATCTCGACGACGACGGCGACAGCTTTTTCGCCGTCCTGGAATTGGTGGACGGACCTTCTCTGTCTGCAGCCCTGCGCCTGCACGCCCGCCAACCGGGGGCAGCACCGGGCCTTGGGGTCGCCGTCGCCGTCGCCGCCGCCGCCGCCGTGGCCAAAGCCCTCGACGCCGTGCATTCCCTGGTCGATGCCAACAGCGGGACGCCGCTCGCCCTGGTGCACCGCGACGTCAATCCGCAAAACGTCCTCGTGGGCAGAGACGGCGCCGTCAAACTCGCCGACTTCGGCGTGGCCCGCTCGGTCTCGGGCCGCACCTCGGGCGTCCTCGTCAGCCGCGAGACCACGGGGGGCACCCGCAAGGGCAAGGCGAGCTATCTGTCCCCCGAGCAGGTCCTCGGCCGGCACCCCACCCGCCCCGACCAACCCATCGACCAGCGCAGCGACCTCTATGCCCTCGGCGCCACCTTGTGGTGCCTGCTGACGGGGCGGCCGCCGTTTGTGGCCGACAGCGAGGTGGCCCTCTTCGACACCGTGCTGTCAGCGCCGACCCCGGTGCTTGCCGACGTCGGCATCCACGAGCCCGCCATCGCCACCCTGTTGACGGCGCTCCTCGACAAAGACCCCGACAGTCGACCACCGAATGCCGCCATCGTCGCCGCCGAACTCCAGGGCTGGCTGGCCGCCCGTGGCATCGCCGGGGCCACGACCATCGCCGAGGCGGTCATGCGGCTGGGTTTGCCGTCCCTCGCCGCCTGACGAGGCTCCTGCTTCCGCCTGGAGCGTGTTCGAGAACATCAAGCGCTTCGTGCTTGATGTTCATGCCAGTCAACCGCTGGCGCGGTTGATCAACCGCTGGTTTGGTTGATCGGCAGCGAGCGTGCGTCCCCCAGACACCCCCACGTACACCTACATGCGATCTCCACGCCGCAGCCGGGCCTGCCGCAAGCGCGCCCGGCGCATCACACTGTGCTCCCCGGGAATCCGCCGTGGCCTCCGGGCGTTGTGGGGGACCTGGCACGATCGCTGCGTTGGGATGGTGTGCCCGCGCCGATGGAGGTCTTGCATCATGCTGTTCGAAGACGACGCCGACACCCTGCCCGGAACAGACACTGCCGATGCCCTGAGCGAAGCCGTCGAATGGCTTCGCGCCGAAGGCTTCATCACCGGCGAGCAGCGGCCCTTCGCAAGCCTCCTGCGCGACGCCAACGACGGCTGAGGTCGCGGGTGATCAGGGGGCGTAGAGTCTGAGGGACTTGGCCTCGGCGTCAAACCACACCGCTGCGGGGCGCCCGTCGGGCCTGACGGCGACGTCCAGCCAGGCATCCAGTTGGCGACCACCGCCACCCAGGCGGATGCGCCGCACCTCGGAAGCAGCTGCGCCGTCGACGCCACCGGTGACGTCGACGACATAGAGATAGACGCCACCGCCGTCGCCGCCGACCCTGGCCAGCACATACCAGCCACCGTCACGCCGACAGGCGACCGTGATGCCGTCGACCTCCACCAACCGCTCGCGATCGGGCAAGAACGCAGCCGTCGCCACGTCGACGCGACGACGCACGACCGCCCGGGCCGTCTTGTCGTGGGCCACCACATCAACCACCACGCGACCGTCGGCCACCGTCGGAAACAGGCGCGCCTGCAGCCCATCAAGGGTGACAGTGGCGCCGCGGTTGTCCTCGATGACCGTGGCCCGCGTGGCCCCGGGCGGCAGCACCGCCACGCGCAGCCGGGCATCGGTGACGACGTCGTGGGCGTAGGCCACCACCACCGTGCCGTCGTCGAGCACTGCCACGTCGGCGACCACCCGCACGGAACTGCGGGCGAAGCCGTCGAGGTCCCGCTTCTCGAGGACCCCGATGCTGTCGGCGGCAAAGGCCGCCACGTCGGCCGGGCGTCGGGCCAGCCGCAGGCGATCGTCGGCGCTGTAGTAGGGCAACGCGATTCGACCGGCCTTGTCGACCCCGAGGGCACTGCCGCGGCCCACCTGATCGCCAAAGCCCACTTCCTCGCCGATGAAGCCCCCCAGCAGCGCCACCGGCCCTCCCGTGGTCGTCGACGTCGGCAGCGCGGGAAATGGCCCGCTGTCGACGTCGGCGCCGGCGCCCTTCATGACGGCGCGATCGTCGGGGCGCCAGGCAAAGCGGAAGATCTGGGTGTCCTGCCGGGCATACGAGAGCACGGGCGCACCACCGGGCAACAACGCCAACCGGAGGAAGCTGCCGACGGCCCCGGTGGCGTCGACGGTGACGATGCCGCCTTCCAGGGCGCTGCCGCCGGGCACGGTCACGGCATAGCGGACGTCGCCAGCGTCGGCGTCGACCCAGGCCAGATGCAGCCTGGAGGCGCCGTCGACCTCGACGTTTGGGTACCAGCCCATCCCCTTGCGTTCCCCTTCGCCATCGCGGGGCCCATCGACATCAACGATCGACGACGGCGGCGGCTCCGTCGTCGGCGGCGGCGCCCGATCGGCACAGCCTTCACAGGCCGCGTCTTGCAGCAGCACAGCCACCAGGGTGGCAGTCAGGACCCCTCGTCGAACCATGTCCGGTGTCTATCAAGGTATGACCGTTCAGAAACACCGGAGGCGGGATGGCCAGCAAACGCAGTGGGGACATGCTCGGCAAAGAGCTGTCGTCGTTCTTCAAAACCGCCGTCTCGGCCCTTGAGGACGTCTCGGAGCAGGTGCTGCGCAGCGGCCAGGCCGGCAAGGCCACCCTCGACGCGCAGCTGCTGAAGCGTCAGCGGGACAAGGCCCTGGCCCGCCTGGGCGAGGTCCTCCTCGACGAGCACGACCGCGGCGTCGCCCTGCCCGCCGCCGCCGACGACCTCATCGCCGACGTCAAAAAGATCGACGCCCAACTGCACGACGCCAAAGCCGAAGCCGACAAGCTCTGGAAGGCCGGCGAAACCCCGGGCAAAGACCCGTCGTCCGCCGCCCCGTCAACCCGCCGCAGCGACGACGACGACGACGACACCGACGACTGACGCAGCCAGATCTCAGCCCCACCAGCGCTGTTTGCCGTGCCAGACGCGCAGAACCACGACGAGCCCCAGGCTCGCGCGGTAGGGCAGGACATAGTTGTCTACGACGAGTTCCCTGACGTCTTTGCGGGGTGTTCGTCGGCCCATCAACGGCGTGACGAGCAGAATACGGGCGCGGTCTTCAATCTCAAGCACGAGACGGACGGCAGCATCGACGTCGTGCGCCGCGATGTGCAGGGCGATCTTCTTCGGCGCCAGCCGAAGAAGCATCAAAACTTGTCGAGGTCGTTTTGCGCCTTCTTCGTGAAGGCGAGCTTCATCTCCCCGCCCGCATGCTTTCGAGCCGCGCACGCAGCGAACCGAAGACCTCGTCGGCGTCGACGACGTCGCCTCGGTCTGCCTCAACAATTCCCTCGTCAACTGCCGCCAGGTAGTCCCCTTGCGCCTGGTGGCGGCGGACGAGGTCGTTCAGGACCTCGTCGACAGAGCGCCCCGAAGCCTTCGCCTCGCGGTGGAGCGCGGCGTCAACATCGTCATCGAGCTTCACAGTCAGGCTGACCATCTGTTCATTGTACGAACAGGGGCATTCTTCGTCGAGTCAGGTCGGCCACAACCGTCGCCATTCTTTGGCCAGTCTATTTGGCCATGCGCTTGGCGACCTCGACCCGCTGGGCGAGGTTGTTCTGGGCGAAGTAGGTCGGGTCCTTCTCTTTGATCTTCTCCCACGACGACACCGCCTGCTGGGGGGAGCCCGAGAGGAGCTGGGCCATGCCGTTGTAGTGCCAGGCGGGCATGTAGTCGGGGGCCACCTTGATGGCCTCGCCGAAGCTGCGCAGGGCTTCATCCAGACGGTTGGTCTGGACGTAGACGCGACCGAGGCCCGTGAGGGCGGGGGCGCTGCTGGCCGACAAGGCCAACGCCTCACCCAGCTTGCGCTCGGCGGTGCCAAGATCCTTGACGTCGAGGGCGTCCCAGCCTTCGGCGACGGCGCGCTCCAGGGGGGTGGCTGTGGCTGGCAGGGCGTCGGCCCGGCGCTGGAGGTTCTGGGCCGAGGGGCCGCTGCTGGAGCCCTGCATGGGCCCGCCGCCGCGGTTGCCGCCACCGAGGGCATCTTTGCTGGAGGCACCGCCGCCGTCGCTGTCGGCGGCCACGGGCACGAGGGGTTGGGCCAGGGGGCCTTCGCCACGCAGACCGGCTTCGATGTCGCCCAGGCCCTTTTTGACGTGCTCGATCATCGGCGAGTCCGGCGGCGACAGCTTGAGGTACGTCTGCCAGGCGCCGAGGCCCTTCTCCATGTTCTCGCGGGTCATGCCGGGGGTCTCGGCGACGGCGGCGCCCATCAAGAACAGGGCATCGAGCATCTCGCCCTGGTCTTTTTGGTGCTCGGGGCTCGTGAGCACGTATTCGAGCTCGACGATGGTGCGGTCCCGGTTGCCCAGGAAGAAGAAGCAGCGGGCCAGCAGGTTGCGGGCGCTCGGGTAGGTGGGGTTCTTGTCAAGGACCGCCGACAGAATCGTCGACGCTTCGATGAACCGGCGCTCGGAGAAATAGAGCTGGGCGACCGCCATGTCCCGATCGGGACCCTCGGCGACCCGCTGCCCGGCCCGGCCGCTCTTGGCGAGGTCTTCGAGGAGCTGGGTGACGCTGACGAGGGAACGCTTGCGCTGCTCGTCGGTGAGATCGGGCCATTCCTTCTGGATGCGGTCAGCGATGTTCTCGGGGGTGATGACGCCGTTCAAGACGTCATCGAGCAGCAGCTTCTTCTTGGCGAGCTCGGCGTTCGACGTCGCCGACCCCCACGGCGCCGGCCCGGGGGCCCGGGCGGGGTCGGCGGCGCGGCCAACTCCCGGGGGCTCCAGCAGGCAGGCGGAGGCGGAAACGGTCAGCGCGAGCAGGAGGACGCTTCGGACGAGCATGCAGCCTCATAGCAGCCGCGCGGCAGGCCGCCAGTGGGCGACCGGTGAGGCGCCTCAGAGGGCGCCCCCGCATCAGCGACGACGACGACGACGGCTGCCCCACAGGAAGGCCGCCAGCAGGGGCGTTGGCCACAGGGAGCCCGGCATCTCGCCGCAGAAGCCGCGGTAGTTGGACGCGCCGACGGAACACACATAGCGGGAGTCGCTGCTGTAGGAGCAGTCAAAGCCCTCACCGCAAATCTCGACGTCCTCGAGGCAGGAATCGGCACGACAGATGCCTCCGGGAATGTCGTCTTCGTCGGCGCAGCGGTAGCCGTCGCGGCAGTCCTCGTCGTCACAGGTCACGGTGCAGACGCCGCGGTCGCACAAGCCGCTGCCGCAGTCGCGCCCCCGTTCGCACAGCTCGCCATTCTTCAAGTCGCCATCGCGACCGGATTCGCAGCGGCCGAGGTCGTCGTCGTCGAGGACGCAGCCCTCGCCAACCTGACAATCCATGTTGCCGCGGCGCACGTCGCAGTCGCCCACGGGTTCGCCCTCGCCTTCGCCCTCCCCTTCGGCCGGGCCGCCGACGCAAACGTTGCCCGTGCATTGGCCACCGCCACAGTCACTGGCCGTGGTGCAGCTCTGCTGGCAAATGGGGTTGGCCCCCGACGAGCAGACCTGGCCCGGGGAGCAAAACGCCGTGCCCGCGCACGAATCCCCGGGGTTGGTGGTGAGCACGGTGCCGGCGGCAGCGGCGACGGCGAGGTCCGCCCGCAAGGTCGGCTTGTTGCGACAGGTGGCGCAAGTGCCGCCGTTGGACTTCAGCAGGTCGACCACCGCGTTGCGGGTCAGGCCGCCGTTGACGTCGAGCATGAGGCTGATGACCCCGGCGACGTGGGGGGCGGCCATCGAGGTCCCCTCGTAGAACGCGTAGGGAATGGCGTCCTGAAAGGGCGAAATGCTGGCGTCGACGGAGGAGAGGATGCCATCGGCGAAGTCCTGCCGCTGGTCACCGCCGGGGGCGATGATGGCGATCTCGGGTCCGAAGTTCGAGTAGGGCGCCAACGACGTGCCATTGACGGGCCCGAAGGCGGCGACGGCCACGGAATCCGGGCAGTTGGCGGGAGAAGCCACAGCGACGTTGTTGCCGTCGTTGCCGGCAGCGACCACGATGATGTGGCCACGCGCGGTCACGGCGGACCACACATCGTTGGTGAAGTCGTCGCACGGTGCGCCGGTGGCGCCCAGGGACAGGTTGATGACCCGGGGGCGATTGGCGGCGGCCAACGACGGCGCCGGTTGAACCTCGAAACCCGCCATCCAGGCCACGGCCTCGTCGATGTCGACGGTGGTGCCACCGCAACGGCCCAGGGCCCGCCCTGTCACGAGGCGGCCATTCCAGTTGAGGCCGCTGATGCCGACGTTGTTGTCGCTGTTGGCCAGGATGGTGCCGGCCACGTGGGTGCCGTGGAAGCTGTTTGGTTCGCCCTGACAGGAGTCCCCGACGTCGGTGGCGTCGGCGTCGCGGCCGGTGCCGTCGCCGGCGGTATTGGCATCGTCGATGAAGTCAAAGCCGAAGGCGTTTTTGCCCTGCAGGTCTTCGTGGCCGAACAGCGTGCCGGTGTCGACGACGCCAACCAGATTGCTTGCCCGACCGATCGTGATGTCCCAGGCGGCGCGGGAGCCAATGGCGTCGAGATGCCACATGAATTCGAAAAACGGGTCCTGGGGCGTGGCAAAGGCCCGCCAGACCCACACCGCGGCGGCGCCAGCGATGCCCTTGTGCTGCTTCGTCGCGGCGACGAGTTCCAGGGTGTCGGCTTCGCTGGTGATGGTGCGGTCTTCGAGGAGCAACCAGTCGAGGACGAGGCCCCGCTTGAACACCAGCTGACGACCGAGGGCCTTCGACAGGCCGGCGGCAAACACGTCCGGGTTGGAGACCTTGGTGGCGGGCTTCACGAGGAGCTGACCGGCGATGAGCCGGGTGTCCTTGCGAATGGCAGGGCCGGTTGGACGGGCAGCTGCGTCGGGGGGGGGCTGCGGGGCGGCGCGGGCAGTCGTGCCGATGACGAGGAGGGCGAGCAGACCGAGCAGGGCAAAACGCTGCATGGAACCTCCGCATGTCGCGTCCCGCGAGATGCTTGTCTGACGGACGGACGTTACGGACGGCGAAGCACTTCCGTCGAGCCGCGAACACTCCCGGGTGAGCCGGATCACCGCGGGCCAGCCGCCCCTGTCATGCCAGATTGGCAAAGTTCACCGCTGGACCCCCGGCGCGCCTGCCACGCTGGCAAGAAAGCTGGATCGAGAACCCAACAGAAGTCCTTGATGTGACGGGACTTTTCGGGAATCGTCCACTAGGCCCACGCCTTGCTCTGTCGGAGTCGCCGACGCGGCAGTGGGCGTGGGACGGAGGTCGGTTCGTGCTCGAAACGTTGTTTCGCAAACGGTTCTTCGTGGTGCACCTCGCCCTGACGGCGGTGCTGGCCCTGGTGTTGGCGCGGGTCACCACCGCTGTCGCCGCGCGGGTCGTGGTTGAAAAGCTGCAGGCCGCCGTCGCTGCGTCCACGCCGGCGGTCAAGGCGCCGGCGCGACCAGTCAGCCCCGTGCGGGACTTCTCGGCCGTCGCCAACGCGAACATCTTCGAGGGCCGTCGCGAGATCGTCATCGAGGACACTGGCACCGACGTTGTCGCCGTCGACAGCAGCGGCGGCGTCGACTGGCCAAACGCGCCCAAGTCGTCCCTGCGGTTGCGGCTGGTGGGGACCATGGCCTTTTCGGAGCCGACGTTCTCCCTGTGCTCGATTGTCGACGAGAGCCAAAGCGGCGCGAGCGCCGACATGTACTCGGTGAATGCCTGCCTTGACCTCGATCTGTCGACGTTGTCCGCCGACGACCTGAAGCTGGTGGGCAAGCAGGCCCCCTGCAGCAAGGTAGGCGAGCAGGCCGTCGTCAAGCGCATCGAGCCTGAGCGCGTCTACATTTTCAACAACACCGACAGCCGCATCGAGTACCTCGCCCTCAACGAGCCACCGGCGCCAGCCGGGGACAGGCCCCTCGTCGCCAAGGTCGACGTCCTCGAGAAGCCCGAAGAAGGCGCCGACGGCATCGTGAAGACCGGCGAGAACCAATTTGGCGTGCCCCGCTCCACCGTCGACAACGCCTTGAACAACATCTCCAAGCTCGCCACCGACGCCCGGGTGGTTCCCGCCTTTGAGGGTGGCAAGCCCGTCGGCTTCAAGCTGTTCTCCATCAAGCCAGGCTCGCTGTATTCGAAGATCGGCCTGCAGAACGGCGACGTGATCAGCAAGATCAATGGATACGAAATGTCCAGCCCGGAGAAGGGTTTGGAAGTGTATCAGAAACTCAAGGATTCCTCCAACGTCACCGTCGACGTCAAGCGCCGCGGGAAGTCCATGACCCTGGATTACACCATCCAGTAGGTCCGTTCCGCCTGCACCGGAATTCTTCAGCAGCAAACTTCTTCGGCGCCGGCCCAAGAAGCATCACACCCTCCTCGCTTTTGTCCTGTTCCTCTTGCCACTGAGCGTTGTGCCCATGACCATGAAGAGCCTCCTCGTTCGTTTCGCCGTGTGCGGGCTGCTGAGCATCGCTGTCCCGGCGGCGGCCCAGACCGGCGAAGGCGCCGGCGACATCACGACCACCCGGGTCAACCTCCAGAAGTGCAAGCCCCAGTCGGGCACCATCGCCTTCAACTTCGACAAGGCGTCGATTCAGGAAGTGCTCGACCAGATCGCGCGCATCCGCTGCATGAACTTCATCCTGTCGGACCAGGTGAAGGGCAAAAACGACATCACCATCGTGTCGCGCACGCCGGTGACGGTGGCTGCCGCCTACGCCGCGTTCCTGTCAGCCCTCGAGGCCAATGGCATGTCGCTGGTCCCTGCAGGCGCCTACTGGAAGGTCATCGAGCGCAAGGACGCCGCCAAGGCCCCCCTGCCGCTGTACGACATCAGCAAGGACGGCGTGTTGCAGCGCATGACCCCCAAGGAGTCCCGCGTGGGTGACTTCCCCAACAGCGACGCCCACGTGACCCTGCTGTACGAGGTGAAATACGCCAACAAGGACCAGGTCCAGCAGCTCATCCGCAACCTGATGACCAAGAATGCGGACCTCCAGGCCCCGGGCGGCAACCTGCTCATCCTGAGCGATTCGGGCAGCAACATCCTGCGCATCCTCGAGGTCCTCGACAAGATCGACGTCGCCGGCAGCAGCAACCAGCTCAACGTCCTCACCCCCGACTACGCCGACGTCTCGTCGCTGCAGCAGCGCCTGCAGGACATCTACGGCGTCGGCGAGAAGGGCGCGGCCCCCGCTGCCACCGCCCGCAAGACCGCCAAGAAGCCCGCGGCCGACGCCGCCCCCACCGACGACGTCAACGAAGGCAGCGACGATGTCACCGAAGTCAGCATCACCAAGATCATTGCTGATGAACGCACCAACCAGTTGATCGTCATCTGCTCCGCCAAGGCCTTCGAGAAGGTCCTCGAAGTGGTGCGCATCCTCGACAAGCCCCTCCCCGACGGCGGCGGCGGCGTGCGCATGTGGGTGGTTCCCCTCGCCAACGCCGATGCCCAGAAGGCGTCGTCGACGTTGAGTTCCCTGGCCCAGGGGGGTGGCGCGGCCAAGAAGCCTGCCGATGCCAAGGCCGGCGTGAAGGCCAAGGAAGCCGAGAAGGCCGCCGCCCTCTTCGAAGGCGACGTGAAGATCACGGCCGACGAGACCACGAACTCGCTCGTCATTGTGGCGTCGGCCCGCGACTTCCGCGCCTTGCGCTCGGTCATCGAGCAGCTCGACGTTCGCCGTCCCCAGGTCTTTGTCGAGGCGGCCATCCTCGAGATCGCCGTCAACCAGAACCGCAACGTCGGCTTGTCGGCCTACGGCAGCTCTCCCGTCGACCTGCCGATTCCCGGCACCACCGGCCCGGGCATCCTCACCTTCGCCAACGAGGGTGGCAAAGGGCTCTTTGGTCAGGGCGCCAAGGTCGCCAGCGGTATTGCCTTGTTGCAGGCTCTCCAGAGCACGGGCCGCCTCGACGCCTCGAGCGCCGCCCTCGGCATCTCCCTCGTGGAAAGCCTGAGCTCGTCGATCGGCCTGTTCTCCTTCACGGGCCCGGCCATCACGCTCATTGAAGACTCCGCCGGCAATCCCATCGTCAGCTTTCCGTCCGTCGGCGCCGTGGTGAACCTGCTGCAGGGCAACTCCAACGTCGACATCTTGTCGACGCCCCACATCATGACCACTGACAACGAGAAGGCCGAGATCTCCGTCGGTGACCGCGTCCCCGTCGTGAAGGGCTTCCAACCCGTCGGTGGCGCCGGCGCCCTGGGCTTTGGTGGCCTGCAGAACGTCGCCTACGAAGACGTGAAGCTGAAGTTCACCGTCACCCCCCACGTCAACGCCGACAACGATGTGCGCATCGAGCTCGAGCAAGAAGTCTCGGACATTGCCGGCAACGTGGCCATCCCCGGCGGCGGCAACCAGCCCATCATCTCGTCGCGCACAGTGAAGAGCGTCGTCGTCACCGCCGACCAGCGTACGGTCGTCATCGGTGGCCTCATGCAGGACAAGAAGTCCGACACCGAGAGCAAGGTCCCGTTCTTCGGTGACATCCCCATCATTGGCTGGCTCTTCAAGAACTGGAGCGACACCAGCAAGAAGACCAACCTCGTGCTGCTGCTGACGCCCTACATCGTGCGTACCGAGGACGATTTCCGGAAGATCTACGACATGAAGATGAAGGAGCGTCAGGGCTTCATCGACGCCTACTTCACCGACGCCCGGCGCTACGACCCCTACATCGACTACGACCGCAAATCCGGTCCCCTCGCCAAGCTCGTGCAGGCGATGGACAACGAGATGAAGCGCATCGAAAACGGCGGCCCCGGCCTCGAGGGCGAATTGCAGATTGGCCCCGGCAGCGACGAGGACTTCGGCAAGCGCAAGATCGGTGGCACCGACGGCGCCACCACCGACGGCGGCGACGGCGCCGACAACGGCGACACCGGTGGCGAAGCGCCGCCGCCACCCGCCGAGGTCCCTGCACCGCCTCCTCCCGCCGACGCCCTGCCCCCGCCCCAGTGAGCCGAGAGCACCACCATGAGTGAATCGACCCTCGAAAACATGATGCGCGCGTCCTCGTCGTCACCATCGACGTCGGCGGCCTTTGGGCACCGCACCCCGCGCAAGACCCACGTGGGGATGCCGATCGGCGAGATCTGCGTGGAGCTGCACGGGCTCACCGCCGCCCAACTTGGTGAGGCTCTCGACGCGCAGCTGCAGGACAAGGGTCGTGGCCGTCGTCTCGGCGAGATCCTCGTCGAGAAGAAGTGGCTGGGCGAGGCCGAGGTCCTCAGTGCCCTGGCGCTGCAGCTTGACCTGCCCTTCCTGCTCGAGCTGAATCCAGAGACCGTCCCCGACGATTTGCTGCGGGCGGTCCCCATCGGCTTTGCCCGTCAGCAGACCTTGCTGCCCCTTGGCCGGGGCGAAGACGGCGTCGTCATGGTCGCCAGCGCCGACCCCCTCGACACGTCGGCCCTCGACGAGCTGCGCCTGTTGTTGAAGAGCGAGCTTGAGCTGGCCATCACGCCCAAGCACGTGGTCGTCGCCGCCATCAACAACGCCTACGATCGCGTCCGTGGCCAGGCCAACGCCGCCGTCGCCGAACTCGACGAAGGCGCCACCGCCAGCGAAATCGCCGAGCAGGAGGTGCCCGACCTCCTCGACGCCGCCGACGACGACGAAGCGCCCATCATCCGGTTGGTGAACAGCTTGTTCTCCCAGGCCGTGAAGGAGCGCTCCTCCGATATCCACATCGAGCCCTTCGAGACCTCGATGCTGGTGCGCTTCCGCGTCGACGGCGTCCTCAAGGAAATCGTCAAGCCGCCCAAGCGTTTCCAGAACACGATTCTGTCCCGCGTGAAGATCATGGCCGGGCTGAACATCGCCGAGAAGCGACTGCCCCAGGACGGCCGCATCCGGTTGAAGATCGCGGGCAAGGACATCGACGTCCGCGTGTCTTCGGTGCCCACCACCTATGGCGAACGCATCGTCATGCGTTTGCTGGATCGCAGCAGCGTGCTGCGTGACCTCGACACCATCGGTTTCTCCCCTCGCAATTACGCGATCATCAGCCAGCTCATCACCAAGAGCCACGGCATCATCTTGGTGTCGGGTCCCACGGGATCGGGCAAAACGTCGACGCTGTATGGCTGTCTGGCGAAGATCAATTCGCCAGACCTGAACATCCTGACCATCGAAGACCCCGTCGAATACCAACTCAAGGGCATCGGGCAGGTCCAGGTCAATGCCAAGATTGGCCTCACCTTCGCCGGTGGGTTGCGCTCGTTCCTGCGGCAGGACCCCGACGTCATCATGGTCGGCGAAATCCGCGACAAAGAGACCGCCGAAATCGCCGTGCAAGCCTCGCTGACGGGCCATCTGGTGCTGTCGACGGTCCATACCAACGATGCGCCGGGTGCCGTCACCCGCCTCGTGGACATGGGCGTGGAACCCTTCCTGGTGGCGTCGTCCCTCATCGGCGTGCTGGCCCAGCGCCTCGTGCGCACCATTTGCCCGAAGTGTCCCGAGGACTACGTGCCCACCGCCGAGGAACTCCGCGGCATCGGCCTCGACACCACCCGGGTGAAGCTCCTCAAGCGCGGTCGAGGCTGCCTGCATTGCCAGCAGAGTGGCTATCGCGGCCGGACCGGCATCTACGAGCTGATGCTCGTCGACGACGAGGTGCGCAAGCTGATCCTCTCCAACGTCGACAGCGGCACCTTGAAGGCCAAGGCCCGCGAGAAGGGGATGATCACCCTCCTTGAGGATGGCGCCGAGAAGGTCCTCGCTGGCATCACGACCTGCGAAGAAATCTCGCGCGTCACCCAGGAAGACTCCATGTCCCTGGAGGCATTCGGATGACGTGCCGGGTGGCGATTCCCTGTGTTCGCGCTGGCGTCGTCCCACAACGGCGAGGAGGCTGAGCCATGCCAGTCTTTGAGTACAAGGGCTTCGACGCCGTCGGCAAGGCCGTCAAGGGTCTGCGCGACGCCGACTCGGTCAAAGCCTTGCGGGCCTCCCTCAAGAAAGAGGGCGTCCTCGCCACCGAGGTCAATCAATCCGGCAAGGGCGCGGGCTCGGGCAAGAGTGCTGGCAAGAAGGGCAGCGGCAAGAGCGAAGAGAAGCGAGGCCTCCTCGATCGCGAAGTCGATCTGTCCTTCCTGAGCCGGGTCTCCACCGAAGACCTGGCCCTGGCGACGCGACAGTTGGCGACGCTGCTGCAGGCCGGCGTGCCGATGGTGGATTCCCTCGCGGCCCTCATCGATCAGACCGAAGAGAAGTCCCTCAAGCGCGTCCTCTCCCAGGTCAAAACCGAGGTGAACGAAGGTATTTCCCTCGGCGACGCCATGGCGAAACACCGGGCCTTCGACCACATCTACGTCAACATGGTCCGCGCCGGCGAAAGCTCGGGCACCCTTGACGTCGTGCTGGAGCGCCTCGCCGACTTCAAGGAAGGGCAGGCCAAGATCCAGGGCGAGATCATGGGCGCCCTCATGTACCCGATGATCATGGTCTTTGTGGGCATGGTGAACATCGGCATCCTGTTCACGGTCGTCGTCCCCCGCATCACGCGCATCTTCGAGCACGCCAAGGTGCAGCTGCCCATCCAGACCCGCATCCTGATGTTCGCCTCGGGGGCGGTGAAGGACTATTGGTGGCTCATCATCATCGTCGTCGCGGGCACCATCTACTTCTTCCGCCGTTGGAAGAAGTCCGAGAAGGGCCGGGCCCAGTTCGACACCATCACCTTGCGAATTCCGATCGTCGGGTCGGTGATTCGCATGATCGCCGTCAGCCGCTTCGCCCGCACCCTGGGGACCCTGCTGTCGTCGGGTGTGTCGCTGCTGGTGGCCCTCGACATCGTCAAGAACGTCGTCGACAACGTCCGCATCAAGAAGGCCATCGAGATGGCCCGGGACGCCATTCGCGAGGGCGAAGACATTGCCGCCCCGTTGAAACGCTCGGGAGAGTTCCCGCCCATGGTCACCCACATGGTGGCCATCGGCGAACGCTCGGGTCAGCTCGAGCAGATGCTGCTGCGGGTGGCCATCTCCTACGAACAGCGCACCGATGTGCGCCTCAAAAGCCTCATGAGCCTGCTGTCGCCCCTGCTCATTCTGCTGATGGGCGGCGGTGTCGGCTTCATCGTGTTTTCGATTCTCACGCCCATCATGCAGATGAACACCCTCGTGAAATGAGCCGCCACACCGGCGATCCCTTGCCAGATTGGCAAAGCCAAGTCGTTGATATGCCTCGTGAATGTTCCCGTTTCCCCAGCCGTTCACCCCAAGGAGCACACCCATGCAGAACCTGACTGCCGCCGACATCGACCGCCTGCTTGCCCCTGCCGCCCGTCGGCGCCACCGGGGCATGAGCTTGCTGGAAATCATGGTGGTCATCACCTTGATTGGCCTCGTGACCGCCGCCATCGGTGTGGCCGTCATCGGCCAGCTCGGTGAGGGCCAGCGCGACGCAGCCCGCAACCAGGCCTACGAAATCGCCAAGTCCCTCGACATCTACAAGCTGCAGAACGGCAGCTACCCGAGCACGTCCCAGGGGCTGGCAGTGTTGGCGAATCCCCCCAAGGGCAAGCCCATCATGGACTCCATCCCCCAAGACCCCTGGGGCAATGACTACATCTACCTGATCCCCGGCCAGAAGAACGCCACCAAGTTCGACATCCGCAGCAAGGGCAACGACGGCGTCGAAGGCAACGAAGACGACGTCGGCAACTGGCAGGAGTGAGCAGATGGCACGTCGTCGCGGTTTCACCTTGTTGGAGATCAGCATCGCCCTGGTGCTGATGGGCCTCATGGTGGCCGTGGCGATCCCGTCCCTCAACGCCGTCAGCGGCACCCGCTTGAAGGGTTCGGTCAACGTCCTGTCGGGGGCCATCCGCGACACCTATGCCCGCACGGCGCTGCTCGGACGCAGCACCCGCATCGTCCTCGACATGGACCAGCAAGCCTGGTGGGTCGAAGAGACCGACGGCGTCGCCCGCATCAAGAGCACCAGGCAGCAGGCCGACCGCGACGGCAAGGTGGCCCTCGACAAGGTCGATGAGCGCATCGAGGACATCGAAGCCGATACCCGCGATGTGGAGGAGCAGTCCAAGCTCGCCCTGCTCACGGGGCCGGCCTTTCGGGCGGTCGAGGGAGAGTGGGGCCAGGTGCAGAAACTGCCCGCCGACGTGCGCTTTTCGTCGATCTGGCTCGAGCACCTCGACGACAAGGTCAAGGGCGGCGTCATGGCCCTGTACTTCTATCCAGGTGGCTACACCGAAGAGGCCCTCATCACCCTCACCGACGACGAAGGCGAAGGCGGCCGCACCCTGACCCTCATCGTGCAACCCCTGACTGGCGAGGTCTTCATCGAGAATGAAGAGCCGCGAGTCCCCACCCTCGAGGACGACACTTGATGCGCACCAAAGCCGCGTTCTCGTTGTTGGAGGTCATGGTGGCCATGGCCATCCTGGCCGTGGGCCTCGTGTCCCTGTTGCAGGTGCAGTCCCGCTCGGCCCAGCTCGCCATCGAGGGCCGGGAGCTGACGGTCGCCACGATGCTGGCGCGGGCCAAGCTCTACGATTGCCAGCACGACCTCCTCAAGAAGGGCTTCTCCGTCGGCGACTACGACGAAGAAGGCAACTTCGACGACGAGGGCTACCCCAAGATCTACTGGGAATGCCACGCCTACAAACCCGAGATGCCCACCGGCGACGGCGTCGGCGACATGGCCAGCGCGGCCTCGGCCCTCGGTGGTGCCGCCGGCGGAGACGCCGCCGCCGACAACGGCGCCGCCGACATGAGCATGCAGATGCTGGCCCCCGTGCTGCAGCAAATGGCCTCGGTCATGGGGGATTCCATCCGCGAGCTCGTCATCATCGTGCGCTGGGGCGAGGGCGAAGACCGACGGGACATCAGGGTTGCGACCCACGTCATCGACAAGACCCCCGTCAACGGCGTGGCCCAGATGATTCAGCGCCAGGCTGGGGCCCTCACGGGTGCGCTTGGCGGCGGGGCTGGAGGCGGCGGTGCTGGCGGCGGCGGTGCTGGCGGCGGCGGCGGCAAACCGCCCATCCCTGGCCTCCCGGCCATTCCCGGGGGAATCAAATGATGCGCCCTTCGACGACAAAACGACGTCGCGCGTTTTCCCTGCTGGAGATTCTCATCGCCGGCAGCCTGCTGGCCCTGATGGGGGCGCTGCTGATGCAGTCGTTGTCGTCGAGCATGGATGCCAAGGAGGCCATCGAGACAACGTCAAACCGCTACCACGTGCTGCGCTCGGGCATGAGCCGCATGGTTGATGAACTGAGCATGTCGTACCTGTCGGGACATCGTCCCCAAAGCGGCGTCGAAATCCGCGCCATCACGGGCTTCAAGGGCGAAGGGGACCGCATCGACGCGACCGCCCTGGGCTATATGCCCCGCGTCGAGGACGAGAAGAAGTCCGACCAGCGCCAGCTCAGCTACTACCTCGACACCGATCCCCGCACCAAGACCCGCTCCCTGGTGCGACGGGAACAAGCCAACATCGACCAGGAGTTTGAAGAGGGCGGCCGCGTCCAGACCTTGATCCCCGATGTGCGCAGCATCGAGTTCCAATACTGGGACCCCCAAAAGGACGCCTGGGCCGACAAATGGGATGCCGCCGGCACCGAGCTCAACCGTCTGCCCTCCCGCATTCGCATCGAACTGGTCGCCGTCATGGACAACGGCGAGGAACAGACGTTCGTCACCCAGAGCAAGCTGTGGCTGCTCGCACCCCTGGCGCTGTGATGACGATGCCCACCAGCGCTCCGATGCCAACGCCAGCGACGTCGTCACCCTCGACGACGACGACGACGACGTCGACACCATCACGCTTGCGGCGCGCCTGGCGTGGTCTGTTGACGCCGGTCGGTCGTCGGGTGCCCATCCGCAATGGCCGGGGCGCGCCCCACGGCGTCGCCTTGTTGACGGTCATGGTGGCCCTGGCGCTGATGAGCGCCGTCGTCACCGACCTCGGCACCAACGAACTCGTGCGCTACCGATTGGCCTCCAATGATCGCGATGCCCTCAAGGCCCAGGCCCTTGCTGAGTCGAGCCTGAACATCGCCCGCCTGTTGCTGGCGATGCAGTCGGCGGTGCAACCCCTCATCACCCAGTTGGCGGGCCTCGGCCTGCCCCTGCCCGCGCTGACGTTCTGGGAACTCGTGCCCCTCGACAGCGAGCTGCTGAAGGGGCTCATCTCGGGGGAGATTCAACAGACCGTGGGCATCGACGTCAGCGCGGCCCTCGAAGAACGCGGGGCCCGTCGCGCGGAGAAGATCGAAGAGCGCCGATCCGCCTTCGACGCCGACAAAGAGGGCGCCGCGGCAGGTCCGTTTGAACCACCCGAGGGCGGCTTTGGCGCGTTTGACGGGCAGTTCACGGCCTCGATCGTCGACGAGGAACGCAAAGCGGCTTCGTTGCGGGGCTGGGCCCGGGCCACGACACCCCAACAGCGGTATCCCTACGCCCAACGGCTGTTCACGGTGTTGCAGCCCGAGCGTTACGACTTCTTGTTTGATGAGCGCGACGCCCAGGGCAACCGCACCGACCGCTACGAGCTGATTGCCGCCATCCACGACTGGATCGACGACAACCAGGAGGCCACCGACGCCCGCGCCGACCAGAACAACTGGGGACGCATCACCATGGGCAGCGAGGACGCGCTGTATTCGTCGGGCTACAAGGTCGAGCCCAAGAACGCCTACTTCGACTCCCCCGGCGAGCTGAGGCTGGTGCGCGGCATGACCGAAGCCCACCTGCGGGCCTTTGGCGATTCCATTTCCATCTACGGCGAAGGCAAGATCAACCTGCTGTCGGCGCCCGATGCCACCGTCGAGGCCTTGATTTTTTCGTGCGCCCTGCCCGGCGACCCGCTGCCCAACAACCCCCAGTGGATGCAGGAAACCCTCATCACCTGGCGCGAGTTCAAGACCCTCGGCCCCCTGGCCGGTGGCGGCCCCATCAACGGCGACGGCTTCGCGCAGATGCTCGATATGCGTGGCCTTGAGGTGAATCCGACCTGTAAAGACCAGGTCACCACCGAGTCGCGCAATTTCACGGTGCAGGCCGTCGGCACCGTCGGCGAGGTCTCTCGCACCATCACCGTGGTGATGCGCGTGTACGGCGCCACCGAAGAAACCTATTACTACGCGGTGCGCTGACGTTGCCGGTAGCCCAGAATGTGTTCAGCACCCCGGGTGATGGACGAGAGACTTGTTCGGAGAGAAACGCCCATGGCCCAACGCATCGTCGGCATCGACCTCGGCAACTTCAGCGTCAAGGTGACCGCCATCAGCCCCCGCAGCCGTGGCCCGTCGCCCCGTGGGGTGCCAGCCAGGCCGGCTTTTGATGTCCTCGCCTATGGCGAAGCCGAGGTTCGGCCTGCCACGGACCTCGAAGACGCTGCCGCCACCCTGCGGGAACGCCAGGGGGAGGCCCTGGCGGACCTCAAGCGCCGCGGGCTCCTCGATGGCGACGTGTTTGTCACCGGCCTCCCGGGGGACTCCGCCGCCATCAAGATGTTGAGCTTTCCGTTCAACGACCACGCCAAGATCGCCGAATCGCTCCCCTATGCCCTCGAGAGCGAGATCGCCTTCGACCTCGACGACATCGTCCACCCCTACGTCTTCATGGACCGGGCGGGCAAGGAGAAGGACGACGCCGCCAAGCGCAAAGACACCGACGTCATGTGCGCCTACGCCCGCAAGGACGCCGTCCAGGAAGTGCTCGACGTGTTGGCGACGGTGGGCATCGACCCCCGGCACGTGGAGCTCGACGCCCTCGCCCTTGATCACCTGTGGGAGGGGCTCTTCGCCAACCACGAGGTCGAACACCAGGGTCCAAGCGAGCTGAAGACCGCTGGCGGAACGGTCATCGAGACCGCCGACGGCGCACCGGCCCCGGCAGTCGCCATCGTCGACATCGGCCACCGCCGCACCAGCGTCTGCATTCTGCGCCAGGGCAAGGTGGTCTCCGCCCACACCCTGCTGCACGGGGGTGCTGACGCCACCCGGGCGTTGGCCAAGGAGATCGGGCTCTCCCTCGACGAAGCCGAGCGGGGCAAGCGCAAGGAGGCGTTTCTCGAGGTGACCGGGGCTGTGGCCCAATTCCCCGAGCAGCAACAGATCTCCGATGTCCTGAAGCGGGCGATGGCGCCGCTGGTTCGCCGGCTGCGCCAGTTGGTGCAGGCGACCATTTCGTCGTCGCGGGTCCGCGTCGTCAAGGTGATCCTCACCGGTGGCGGCAGCAAGGTGATGAACCTCGATCGCTTTCTGGCCGACGAACTCAACATCAAGGTCATTCGCGGACAGGAGCTCGCCGTCCTCGCCCAGAAGGGCCAGGGCGCCATCGCCACCGCCGGCACTGTTGGCGCCACCGCCGGTGACGCTGGCGTCGAGAGCGCCCTCGCCTTTGCCTACGCTCTGTCAGGGCTCGCTGGTCCTCGCGACGCCGACCGCATCGACTTCCGGGTGGGCCCCTACGCCTGGCGTGGCGACTACGATTTCCTTCGCGAACGTCTGCCCGCCCTTGGGGCCTGGGCGGCGGCGCTGTTGCTGGTGGTGGCCGTCGGCTCCATCGCCCAGGTGGTGATGTTGTCGCGGGAGTCCGATGGGCTGTTGGCCCGCCAGTTGGCCCTGTGCGAGCAGATCACGGGCGACAAGACCGACTCGACGTCCCGCTGCACGGCCCTCATTCGCGAGCGCATCAACGGGACCGCCGGCTTTCAGGTCCCCGAGGTCTCCGCCGTCGACGTCTTCATGGAAATCTCGCGGCGCCTCCCCTACGACACAGAAATCAAGCGCAAAATCACAGAGTTGGACATCACGTCCGAGCGCGTCCGCCTGAAGGGGACCACCACCACCTACGAGGCCATCGACACGATGGTGGCCCGCTTGCAGGGTGGTCGCTGCTTCCAGCTCGTTGAAAAGGGCAAGGCGCGCAACATCAACGCCGACACGGTCGAGCTGAATGTCACCATCAACCTCGACTGTGCCCAGGCTCCCGGCGACGGCAAGCTGCCCGACCCGCCGCCGGCGCCCACGGCGTCGTCACTCAAGGAAGCCGCCCGGACGACCGTATCGCCAACGGTGTCGCCGTCGCCGGCACCGATGCCACCACCGGCCGCTGTCCCCGGCTCACCAGGCAACGAGCCCACGCCCGAAGCCGTCGAGGCCATGCGCGCCAAGTCGACGCCCGAACAGCTGGAGGCCCGCCGGGAGCGCCTGCGCCAACTGCGTGAAGAGCGCACCAACCGTCGACGACAGCTCCTCGACAACCCCGTTGCAAATCCAAGCATCCGTGATCGTTTCCAGAAAACCGTCCCGGCACTCCGTGGCGTTGAAGGCGACGACGAGGGAGACCAGTAATGGCCGACACCCCTGAACAAGGCGGCCTCGCTGGCGCCTTCTCGAAAATGTCCGATCGGGAGCGACGCCTGGTCGCGCTGACGGCGGCTGTGGCCGTCCTCCTCGCCGTCGTCGGTCTGGGCTGGATGATCTCCGGTTCGATCTCGCGGCGGGAGAAGGGCATCGTCACCCGCAAGGAAGAGATCGCCCAGCTTGAAGGCCTGCGGACCGAATACGAGCAAGCCACCGCCCGCCAAAAGGCAGCGGAAGCCCGCATCAAGACCGCCACCACAACGTCGCTGTTCACGCTGATGCAGAAGGCTGCCGGCGAAGTTGGCCTGTCGCTGTCTGACTTGAACGAGCGGCGCATTCCGGTGAAGGACAGCGACCTCACCGAGGTCACCGTCGACGTAACCCTCAAGGAGATCTCCATCGACAAGTTGGTGACCCTCCTGGAGAAGATCGAAGGCAAGACCAGCGGCGGCGTCGTCAAGGTCAGCAAGCTCAAGGTCAAGACCCGCCTCGACGCCCCCGACATGCTGGAGGTCACGTTGACGGTGTCCACCTGGCGAGGTCCGGCGACGGAAGGGAGCAAGCCATGAATCGCGCCCTGCGTCTGGCTGGCTACGTCAGCTGGTTCTTCACCTGTTTCGTCGTCGCCGCCGTGCTCATGTTCCCCGTGGCGGGACTGAAGCCGATGGTTGTTGACCAGGCTGAGCGCGCCCTGGGGAAGGGCAAACAGGGCCGCAGCGGCAGCGACCCCGTCGTCACCATCGGTGAATTGTCCACCAGCGGTCTTGGCGTGAAGGCCACGCGGGTCCAGGTGCAGCTCGGCTCCACCAACCCCGACCCCGGGCCCATCTTCGACTTCGAGTCCCTGTGGGTGTCGGCGTCGTTGATGTCATTGGTTTCCGCCAACAAGACCCTGCAGCTGGAGGCCGACCTGTACCAGGGCGACGCCAGCGCCAGTGTCACCCTCAACGACAAGCAGGAACTCACCGCCGCCGACATCAGCGTCGACGGTGTGCAGCTCGGCAAGGTGCCGGGCTTCATCGCGGCCCTCGGTGTCCCCCTCGAAGGCACCCTCGATGCCGACATCGACGTCGTGCTCGGCGCCACGCCTGACAAAGATGCCAAGGGCACCATCGCCATCACCATCGCCAACTTCGGCGTCGGCCCCGGGCGATTGCAGGCGGGCTTTCCCGGTGGCCTCGAGCTCGCCGACACCGTGTCCCTGGGCACCCTCAAACTGAAGGCTCCCGTCGACAAGGGTCAGGGCACCATCGACTTCAGCCAGGAGGGGAGCCCGGCGGTGGAATTCGACGTCGACGGCACCGTGACCTTGCGTGGCCGGCTGGCCCAGTCCCGTCTCGACGTCGACGGCTGGTTCCGTCCCAACCAGCCCTTTCTCGACAAGACCCCGGCCATCAAGAGCGCCCTCGAACTCGGCGAGAAGTTCACGTTGCCCGGGGCGCCGTCGCTCGCGAAGGCCAAGGACACCGAAGGCCGCTACCATTTCCTCGCCAAGGGCGTCGCCCAGACCCTGCGCCCCCAACTCTCCCGCGACAACGGCCGCCGAAGCCGCACCAAGGCGGCGTCGTCGGCCACGGCCCCGGTGGAGGCCCCCGACACGCCCAAACCGACGCCGTCCGACGCCCCCACGCCGACGGTGGAAAGCGATTGAGCAGGTTGACGGGGACAGCGTCGGCGTGATGCTATCGGGCGATGTCACGCAGCATCGTCGGCGCCGGTTGTGCGCTCATCATCTTCACCTCTTCGGGCTGCTACCACGTCACCTCCAAGGTGCCCGGTGTGCTCGACCTTCGCTCCGACGGCGCCGACAGCACCGTCGACAGCAGCCCACTGCCCAAAGGGGCCACCCGTGAGGGCTTCGACGCCTTCGCCTACGGGGCCGGCGTGACCGGGGCTGCGGACGTCCTCATTGAAGACCGCAACCACTACGTCATCGACCTGGTGCCCATCCTCAACGAATCGTCGACGGAGGAGTGGAAGAGTGCCCTGGGCGACGGCGCCCTGCGCAACATCGCCATCACCGAACAATTCGGCGGCATGAGCGTTCTGCTCACGTTGGTGAAGAGCTGCATTCCCTGCGTGGGTGGGTTCACCAACGGCACCTGGGACTTCAAGGCCCGGGCGACCCGCATCCAGGTGACATCGTCACCGCGGGATGAATCGATGGTTCCACCCGCCGCCACCGGCGATGCCAGCACGTTGGGGTATTGAGATGACCGCCATGCGACCACACGCCCCCACATCAGCCGAAAATAACCCTGTTTTTTCAAGCATTTGGCAGAATCGCCCGGGGCATATCCTGGCGCGGCTGAGCCTGCTTGGCACCATCGCGCTCGCCAGCGGCTGCTTCACGGTCAACGCCGACCTGCCCGGCACCTTGCGCGGCGACGTGGCCAGCACCGACACCGAGCGCGTCGGCACCCTCTCGGTGGAGAAGAACCACTGGTTCTACGTCTACGGCCTCATCGGCGAGACCCCGAAGGACTTCTTCTCGACGGAGATCAAGAAAGCCGTGCAGCAGAAGGGGGCCGACGGCGTCGCCAACCTCAGCTACCAGAGCGAACTTGGCTGCATGGACCTCGTCATCTCCGGCTGTACCATCGGCTGCGTGACCCCACGGAGCTACACCATCACGGGCGACATCGTTCGCATCAAGAAGAGCCCCGTGCCCGGCAAGCCCGCCAAGGTGGCCACCGTCGACACCGACAGCGACGCCGGCACCAGCCTGCTGGCCACCGACGTGAGCGGCGCCCAGCGCTTCTGAGCCGGGCGCCCTTCAGCGGTCGTGGTCGTCTGGCCCCACCGGGCTCTCCAGGCGGCGCAGGACATCGGCAAAGCCCTGGGACTGCACGCGCACCCGGGGAAGCCGCCGCAGGCGGGCCCGAGGCAAGCGGTACAGCTCCGCCACGCAACTGATGCGCGGTCCCGAGGCTGTCGTCGCCGTGACCTCGTGGGCCAGGCGGCCGTCAAAGACCACCAGGCGACCGACCTGGGGGGTGATGTCAGCGATGGGCTCGCTGCTGACGCCGTCAAACAGGCGCAGCTGGCCGCCCCCGAGGTCAGCGGGCACGGTCACATACAACGCCGCCACCACCCGCGGCACCAGGGCCCGGTCGTCGTCGGCGACGGTCCCCAGGGTGGCGTCGGTGTGCCGCTCGACGGCGGCCCCCGGGGGCACCGACAGCACGTTCAGGTAGAGGGCATTGACGTCGTGAAACAGGACGGCGCCGACGCGATCGACGACGGACGGTGGACGGATCGTGTCCCGCCAGGCTTGTTTCAGGGCCAGCGCCACGAAGGCCCGCAAGAAGGGCGCCTTGCGCAAGGCGTCGTCGAGGGCGTCGACGTGGCAGGCGATGCCGAAGCCACGGGTGGCCGAAAAGCCCCCCACCAGCTGGCTCTGGCCGATGAGCCGGGTGCCCTCGATGGCCTGCTGCAACGACGACAGGGCCACCGCATCCATGGCGTCGTCGACCACGATGTACGGCACGCCAGCCATGCCGGTCAGCTGCGGGTGCCACGCTGGACGATGGAGTCCCGCAGCCAGTGGACGTCGTCACGCTTGGGATAGTCGATGGTGTAGTGCAGGCCGCGGCTCTCGCGACGCTGCAGGGCACACTCGACGATGAGCTGGGCCACCTGGGCGATGTTGCGCAGCTCAATGAGGTCCCGGGTGAGGCGGAAGTTCCAGTAGTCCTCGCGGATCTCGTGCTCGAGGAGGGCCAGCCGGGACCGCGCCCGCTCCAGGCGCTTGTTGCTGCGCACGATGCCGACGTAGTTCCACATCAAGGAGCGGATCTCCTCCCAGGCGTGGGCCACGAGGACGTTCTCGTCGGGGTCGACGGCGAAGCCCGTGTCCCACTCGGGCACAGACGTCGTGGCCAACGACCGGTCGGCGACGTCGTCGGCCTCGCTCAACAGCTCGACGGCGACGACGGAGGCCCGGTGGCCGAAGACGACGGCCTCCAGCAGGGAGTTGCTGGCCAGGCGATTGGCCCCGTGCAGGCCCGTGTGGGTGACTTCGCCGGCGGCGAGGAGCCCCGGGAGCCCGGTGCGCCCGTGGTGGTCGGTGACGACGCCGCCGCAGCAATAATGGGCGGCGGGCACCACGGGGATGGGAGTCGTCGTCATATCGATGCCGAAGGTCATCAGCTCCGCCGACACGCCGGGGAAATGGCCGCGGATGAAGTCGGCCGCCAGGTGGGTCAGGTCGAGGACAACGTGGGGATCACCCGTGCGCTTGAGTTCGCTGTCGATGGCGCGGGCCACGATGTCGCGGGGGGCGAGGTCCTTGCGGGGATCGTAGTCGACCATGAAGGCGTGGCCATCGAGACGACGCAGGATGCCGCCTTCGCCGCGACAGGCTTCGGTGATGAGGAAGTTCTTGGCCGCCGGGTGGTAGAGGCAGGTGGGGTGGAACTGGAAGAACTCCATGTTGGCGATGGCGCAGCCCGCCCGGTAGGCCATGGCGATGCCGTCGCCCGTGGCCACGTCGGGGTTGGACGTGTAGCGGTAGACCTTGCCGGCGCCACCGGTGGCGAGCACCACGACCTTGGAACGGAACACCTCGATTTTACGGGTCTTTTCGTCCAAGATGTAGGCGCCGAGGCAGCGATCTTCAGCCCGCCTGTCCCCCAGCCGGCGGCGGGTGATGAGGTCGATGGCGTGGTGGAATTCGAAGAACGTGATGTTCGGATGGGCCGACGCCGTCGCCACCAAAGCCTCGGCGATGGAGCGGCCGGTGGTGTCCTTGGCGTGCACCACCCGACGGGCCGAGTGACCGCCCTCGCGGGTCAGGTCGAGCTTGGTGGCGTCGCCCGGATCGGTGGTGAAGTGGACGCCGATGTCGAGGAGCTCCTGCAGGCGGGCGGGGCCTTCTTCGACGCAGATCCGCACGGCCTCCCGATCATTGAGGCCGTCGCCGGCGATGATGGTGTCTTTGATGTGGGCGGCGAAGCTGTCCTCGCTGTCGACGACGACAGAGATGCCTCCCTGGGCCCAGCGGGTGTTGCCGTCCATGCGCTCCCGTTTGGTGACGACGGCGACGGTGCCGTGCTCGGCGAGCTTGAGGGCGGCGGTCAGGCCGGCAGCGCCGGAGCCGAGGATCAAGGCATCAAAGGCGTTGGACATGCCCCCGGTCTACACCAGCAGCGGGCGGCAGGTGTGTCCGGGTCAGCGTCGGTCAGCGTCGGTCAGCGTCGGTCAGCGCCGGCCACGACGGAGACGCCGCACCACCTTGTCGGCGATGGCGTCAGCCCCCCGCAGGCGCAAGGCGATGGCACCGCCGCCATACAGGGCCACGGCGACGCCGATGGACGCGCCCAGCACCAGCAGGTTTCGCACCGAGGGCCCGTCGGACCAGACCCCCAGGCGGGCCACACCCCAGGCCGCACCGACGGCGACACACGACAGGGCGGTCTTGCCGAGGCCCGACCACAGCACGTCCTTCACGCCGAGAGCGCCAATCTGGCGACGCACCAACAGCATCAACAACAGCGACTGCACCATGGTGGACACGCTGAGGGTGAAGCTCAGACCGTGGACGCCCACGCCGGCCCGCACCAGGGCCAGGCCGAGGGCCAGATTCACCAGCACGACGACGATGGAGACGTAGACCGGGGTCTTTCGATCACCCAGGGCGTAAAACACCTGCAAGGTGCCGCGAATGCTGGCGGAAAACACCAGCCCGAACGACGCCGTCATCACCGTCAACGCCGTCAGCTGGGCGTCGTGCCAGGTGAACTTGCCGTGCAGAAACAGCACCGCGACGATGGGCTCGGCGAGGGCCAGCAGGCCGAGGGCGGCGGGGATGGCGATGAGGTTCGTCAGGTCAAACGTCGACCGCCAGATACGCTTCAGGCCGTCGGTGTCGCCGTGGGCCGCCCGCTCATTCATCGCCGTGAAAGCGCCCTGGGCGATGGCGATGGCGAAGACGCCGTTGGTCAGCTCCATGAGCCGGTCTGCCGTGTAGTAGTAGGAGACGCTGCCCTCGGCCATGTGCGACGCCAGCTGCCGCAAGACGATGATGTTGATCTGGTAGACGGCCAGGCTGAACAGGCCAGGCACAAACTGCCGCATGACGGTCTGCACGGCGGGATCGCCAAACGACAGATTGGGCCGCACCAGCAGGCGGTGACGACGCAACGCGGGCAGCTGGGCCACCACCTGCAACACCCCACCCACCAGCACGCCGACGACGATGCCAAAGATCGGCGGGTCGAAGAAGAAGGCACCGCCGATGGTGCCCGTGATCATGCACAGGTTCAGGATGATGGGCGACAGCGCCGGCGACGCATATTCGTCGTTGGCGTTCAACACCGCCATCGTCAGGCCCACCAACCCCATGGTGATGACGACGGGGAAGAGCCAGCGGGTCAGCTCCGTCGTCAGCGCCAGCTTCTCGGGGGAAAACCCCGAGGCAAACGCAAAGACGATGGGCTCGGCGAAGACCATGCCGACGACGGCGATGACGATGATCGACAGGATCACGAAACCGGCGACGCTGGCGTACAGCCGACGCCCTGCTTCGTCGCCGCCGGCGGTGCGGGCCTTCTGGTAGGCGGGCTGCACGACGGTGGTGACGGTGCCTTCGGCCACAAGCCGGCGCAGCACGTTGGGGATCGTGAAGGCCATGTAGAAGACGTCGGTGGTGCCCGAGGCGCCAAAGACGTGGGTAATCATGAAATCCCGCACCAGGCCCGCCACCCGGCTGACCATGGTGAGGACCACCAGGATCGACGCATTCCGGACAATACGGCGCTCGGATGCGCTGGGGCCCGACGGACCAGCGGGACTGGCGGGGGGCGGCGGCGCCAGGGGCGTGGGGTCGGCGACGTCGCTCATGGGCTTTTTCATCCGTTGGCTGCGGGGCAGTACCCGTGGCCCGCCCACAGGGGCTTTACAAGGTCCACCGCCCCCCATACGAGGGTCACGTCTTACTGATCCGCCTGTGAAGGCCGAAGGAGAGAACCAGCAATGGCCGCCCACAAGTCCGCCTGGAAGCGCTACCTGCAATCTGAGAAGCGCCGTATCCGCAATCGTTCCGCCCGGAGCGCCCTCAAGACGCAGCTCAAGAAGGCACGGTCCGAGATCGAAGCCGGTACCGCTTCTCCCGTGGCTGGCGAGGTCAAGAACGCCGTTTCGGCGCTTCAGTCCGCCGCAAGCCAGGGTGTCATGCACAAGCGCACTGCCGCTCGTCGCGTGTCGCGCCTCATGAAGGCCGCCGCCAAGAAGGCCTGAGTCTTCGGAGCAGGTCTGCCTGCTCCTGCTCACCACGGCGAAAGCCGACCTCCCTCCGGGCGGTCGGCTTTTTGTCGTTGTCGGTCGAGCGTCGAAGCAGCGGGGCCCCGGTCGGCGTGCTACAGCGGGGCATGCGTCTGCCATCTTCTCCCGCCAGTGTCGTCGTCAGCGTGGTCGCCGTGGTCAGCCTCGTCGGCAGCGGCTGTGGCAGTCCCCTGGTGGTCTCTGATCGGAGCGACGTGGGTCGCAGCGACGAGACCGTCCGGGTCTACGCCGCCGGCGCCGCCGTCTCCTTCTTCGTCGACTCCAGCTCGCCGTTCGTCACCGCCGGCGACCTGGTGGTGACGTCGTCAGACGAGGCCGTCTTCACCGTGCAGGACGGCCTGGGCGAGGTCATCCAGATAGCCACCGTCGCCGAGGGCTCCGCCGAACTGGTCTTTCGCCAAAACGGCGACGTCGTCGACAGCCGGCGGATCGTGGTGCGCAATCCCGCCAGCGTGATCCTGCAGCTGGAGGTCGTCGCCGAGAAGGACAGCGATCTGCTCCCCGCTCCTGTCCGGGCCCCAGACCCCCTGCTGGTGCTGCGCGGTCGCGAAACCCGGCTGGTGGTCCACGTCTTCGACGTCGACGCTGCCGAACTGTTTGGCAGCGCCGTGACCAGCGCGGCCGTCGTCGGCAGCGATGGCTGGGCCACCGCCGTCGAGGCCGAAGGCCCCCACTCCGCCCTCCGCCTGTCACCGGGTGCCGACGCCACCGCCGCCACCCTGCAATTGCAGGTGGGCGGGGCCCTGCTGCGGGTTGATCTGCCCTGCGAGCCTCGCGAAATCGCCGACATCGAGCGGATCGTCCTCGACGAAGGCGGCAGCGACGGCGGCCGCTCGGTGTGGCAGCGCTCGTTGATCATGGCCCGTGCCGAAGACGCCGCCGGCGTCACCCTCCTTGGCAATCCGGGCTGGCAGCTCGAGGGCGAAGACGCCGGCATCGGCTTCGCCATCGAATACGTCATCGGCCTCGGCGTGCCCGCCCAGCAGATCGTGGCCCGGCTGGGGCCCGTGGAAGCACGCCGCACCATCTATCCCGAGGCCGGCTCCGTCGCCGCCATCGACGGCGGCTGCGCCAGCACCCCGGGCAGCGGCCTGACCCTGGCGGTCCTCGGCCTGTTGCTTTGGCACCGTCGTCGCCCGGCCCGCCCTGCCCGCCCTGCCCCTGTGGTCTGAGGTCGGTCTGAGGTCGGTCCAAGGGTCGATCTGGGGGGCGACCTGCGCGTCATCTCCCGTTGACCGCGCCCCCTCGTCGTCGGCATGCTGCGCCGCGTCGGTGCCGCGTCCTCGGCGTCGACGACGGGAGAGTCCAATGTCCAGCCTGCTCGAGCGCCAGCGCACCCACACTTGCAACGACCTCACCGCCGCAGCCATTGGTCAGGAGGTCGTGCTGATGGGCTGGGTCCAGTCCAACCGCGACCACCACGGCCGCATCTTCGTCGACCTGCGCGATCGCTTCGGCCTCACCCAGCTCGTCTTCAAGCCCGAGACGTCGGCGGCGTTGCGTGATCGGGCTGAGAAGCTCGGCCGTGAATTCTGCATCGGCATCCGCGGCCTCGTCGAAGACCGTCAGGCCAACGGCGGCTCCGCCAACCCCCGCCTGAAGACGGGTGAAGTCGAGATCAGCGTCCTCGAGATGGACCTCTTCAATCCGTCGGTGACGCCGCCGTTCATGATCGAAGACGACATCGACACCAACGAAGAAAAGCGCCTGCAATACCGGACCCTCGACCTCCGTCGGCCCCGCCTGCAGCGCAACCTGGCCCTGCGCCACCGCGTCATGCAGGCCACGCGCACCCACTTCGACGGCCACGGTTTCCTCGAGATGGAGACCCCCCTGCTCGTGAAGTACACGCCCGGCGGCGCCCGCAACTTCCTGGTGCCGTCGCGCCTGAACCCCGGCAAGTTCTACGCCCTCGCCGAGAGCCCCCAGCTCTACAAGCAGATGTTCATGATGGCGGGCATGGACCGCTACTTCCAGATCGTGAAGTGCTTCCGTGACGAGGACCTCCGCGTCGATCGCCAGCCGGAGTTCACCCAGATCGACGTCGAGCTCAGCTGGGCCACCGAGCCCGTGGTGCAAAACATCATCGAGGGCCTGATGGTCTCCATCTTCAAGGAGACCATCGGCGTCGAGCTGCAGCGCCCCTTCCAGCGCATGCCCTACGACGAGGCCATGGCCCGCTACGGCTCCGACAAGCCCGACCTGCGCTTCGGCCTCGAGCACATCGACCTCACCGAGGCCATGAAGGCCCTCGATGGCGGCGGCGTGGCCCTCTTCAAGGGCGTCCTCGACGCTGGCGGTATCATCAAGGCCATGGTGGTCCCCGCCAAGCATGAGCTGTCACGCACCGAGGTCGACAAGCTCGAGGACGAGGTCAAGAAGCTCGGCGGCAAGGGCCTCGCCCGGGCCCGCGTCGGCGAAGACGGCCGCAGCTGGACCCAGACGCCCCTGGCCAAGACCATCACCCCCGAGGCCATGGCAGCCATCCACGAGCACACCGGGGCCAAGCCTGGCGACGTGCTGCTGTTCCAGTTTGGCAAGGCCCACACCGTCCACACGGTGCTCGGCGGCCTGCGGCTGCACCTGCGCGACAAGCTCAAGCTCGTGGAGACAGACGCCACCGGCGTCAGCAAGGACTGGCGCATCCTGTGGGTGACGGACTTCCCCCTGTTCGAGCACGACGAGGACAAGGGCACGTGGGTCGCCGCCCACCACCCGTTCACGTCGCCCCAGCAGGGCCATGAAGACAAGCTGACGTCGGACCCCGGCGCCTGCCGCGCCCGCGCCTACGACCTGGTGCTCAACGGCAACGAGGTCGGCGGCGGCTCCATCCGCATCCACGACAGCGCCGTGCAGGCCAAGGTGTTCTCGGCCCTCGGCATCTCCGACGAGGACAAGCAGCGGAAGTTCGGCTTCCTCCTTGAGGCCCTCCAGTACGGGTGCCCTCCCCACGGCGGCATCGCCCTGGGCCTCGACCGCCTGTGCATGCTGCTGTGCGGGGGCACGTCCCTGCGGGAGGTCATCGCCTACCCAAAGACCCAGCGCGGCACGGATTTGCTGACGGACGCGCCGACGGCGGTGACCAACGCCCAGCTGGAAGATCTCTTCATCGCCTCGACGGCGAAGGAAGAGCCGCCGACGCCGACGGCCTGAGGCAGACCGCCCACAGCAGAAAGCCTCCGCACAGCGCACTGCTGGCAGAGGCTTTTTCGTGGGCCGGGCAACGGGCGACGGTTCAGTTCTCGATGACGCGCACCGCGGTCTTGGACCCGCCAAAACGGCTCAGGATGGCGCTCGGGCTCACGCCGAGGGTCTTCAGGGACCACAGCAGCAACGCACCCGCCATGCCTTCGTCGAGCCAACCAATGATGGGGATGAGGTCGGTGGGCTCGGGGACAAACAGGTAGACGAGGGAGACGGCGCCGACGACGGCAGCGAGTTTGCGCTTGGCGGACATGGGGAACCTCCAACGGAAGCAATCAATCAACCATCACAGGACCGACGGGCCCACGGGCACCACGCGGCGATTCCCCGAACATCCGCACGCTGAAACCGTCGACAAGGCCCCAGGTTCACCGCCCCGAAGCCCCAGACAGCCCTTCCATGCCCCCGAGCGCCTGCTATGGCCTGCAGCGTCACTCCCCGGTGGGTGACGTGGATGAAATCCAGGGTCGTCGGGAATCGTCCCACGGCATGACCCCGGCCTGATGGAGTGATCATGCGCACTGTGTTGCTTGCTGTTGTCGCCGCCTTCGCCTTCGCCGCCACGCCGGCCTTCGCCGATGCCAAGGTCGGCATCGTGGATCTGCAGCGGGCCCTCAACGAGGTCGAAGAAGGCGCCGCCGCCAAAAACGCCCTCAAGAAGGAGTTCGACGCCAAGCAGAAGCAGCTCGACGCCCGCCAGACGGAGCTGAAGACCCTCAAGGACGAGCTCGACGCCCAGTCGACGATGATGACCCAGGAGAAGAAGCAGGAGAAGGTCGCCGACCTCCAGCGCAAGCTCATGGAAGTCCAGCAGCTCTACATGTCCCTCCAGCAGGACCTCTCCAAGCGAGAGCAGGAAGCCACCGCCAAGATCTTCGAGAAGATGGGCCTCATCCTCAAGCAGATGGGCGAAAACGGCAGCTACGACGTCATCCTCGAGCGCAGCGCGGCCCCCTACTTCAACCCCGCCCGCGAAGTCACCGACGAGCTCGTGCGCCGCTACAACGCCGCCTACGGCACCAGCAAGAAGAAGTGAGCAGCCCCTCGTGAGACTCGGCGATCTCGCCACGCTGCTCGGGGCGCGCCTCCTTGGTGACGCCGACGTCGACGGCGCCATCGACATCGTCGGCCTCAAGAATGTGGCCGAAGCCGGCGTCGGCCACGTCGGCTTCGTCGCCCACGCCCACGAACGCCAGGCCGCCTTCAGCACCGGAGCCAGCGCCCTGCTGGTGGACCTCGACTTCGCCGCCGAGCACGCCCACGAGCTGCCCTGCCCCGTCCTCGTCGCCGACGTGCCCTCGGTGGCCCTGCGCCTCGCCATCGAGGCCCTCCACCCCATCCCCGTCACGCCGTCGGCCGGTCGACACCCGTCAGCGGTGGTGGCCGCCAGCGCCGTCGTCGGCAGCGACGTCGTCCTCGGCGCCGGCGTGGTCATCGAAGACGGCGTCGTCGTCGGCGACGGCTGCGTCCTTGGACCACACGTCGTGCTGCGCCACGGCGTGCGGCTGGGCCAGGGCGTGCGCATCGGACCCGGGACGGTTGTCGGCGACGACGGCTTCGTCTTTGACGACGACGGCGTGCCCATTCGCCCGGTGGCCAGTGTCGTCATCGACGATGGGGTCTGGCTCGGCGCCAACGTCGCGGTGGATCGGGGCCTGCTGCGCGATACCCGCATCGGCCGCGACTGTCGCATCGACAACCTGGTGCAGGTTGGCCACGACGTCGTCATCGGCGCCAACGTCGTCGTCGTCGCCCAGGTGGGCATCGCGGGCTACGTCACCATCGGCGACGGCGTCACCATTGCCGGTCAGGCCGGCGTGAACCCCCATGTGCGGATTGCCGCCGGGGTGCGGGTCGGTGGCCAGGCCGGCGTCACGAACGACGTCGACGTCACTGGCGCCGTCGTCGCCGGCACCCCCGCCTTCCTGCATCACGAGTGGTTGAAGGCCATGGCCCGGCTCAAGCATCTCGACGCCACCGAGCGTCGGCTGCGGGCGGCGGAGCGGACCCTCGCCCGCCTCGCTCCTTCACCCGCTTCACCTGCTTCCTCCACGACCTCCACCACCAGGGACCCGCCATGACTGAAACGACGACGACGACGACGACGACGACCACGAGCTCCGCCCTGCCCGCCCTGCCCCTGAAGTGGGCGGACATCACGGCGATCCTGCCCCACCGCTATCCGTTTCTGCTGGTGGACCGCGTCGTCGAGATCGAGCCCGGCAAGCGGGTGCGCGCCTACAAGAACGTCTCGGCCAACGAACCGTTCTTCGCCGGCCATTTCCCCGGCATGCCCGTGATGCCCGGCGTCTTGCAGATTGAGGCTTTGGCCCAGGCCTCCGCGTTTCTGACGGCGTCCCTCGAGGGCTTCGACCCCGGCAAACAGGTCGCGTTCCTGATGTCCATCGACGACGTGAAGTTCCGCCGCCTGGTGGAGCCCGGCGATCGCCTCGACCTTGAGGTGGAATTGGTGCAGAGCCGCCGCGGCATCATCAAGGTCCACGGCAAGAGCAGCGTCGACGGCGACCGGGCTTGCGAGGCCACCATCACCGCCGCCATTCGCGAGCGCCCCGTCGCCAAGGCGTGAGGGGCGAGTCCGTCAGAGAGGGCGGAATTTGTAGCGGCCGCTGGCGATGGTGACCTTGAACTCCACGCCGCAATAGAAGCACTGCACTTCGCTGCCCTCTTCGAAGCCATCAGACACGGGGTTGTTGGCGTTGCACTCGGGGCACTCGAATTCCGTGGGCTTCTTCTTGTTCTTGCTCTTGTTGTCGTCGTCGTCGTCGTCCACGCCGTCCCCCTCTGCTGCCGGTGTCTGAGCTGACAGTGGTCAATCGCTGCAGCGGCTGAGCCCTGATGCCTCAGTCTTTCTTGAGTTCGACCTGGCCCTCGACCTTGGGCGGATCGCTCTTGTTGAACTGGATGACGACCTTGTTGTTGGGGTCGGCGGCCTTCAACTTGAGCGTGTAGCGGTACTTTTTGTTGTTCACCTTGTCGAAGAACTCGATCTTGTGGGTCCCGACGGGCAGCGACAGGGTGCGGGGGCCAAAGAACGGCGTCATGCCGTATTTGCGGCCGTCGATGGTGGTCTCTGCATAGGGACTCGTGCCGAGTTGGATTTCCGCCACCTTCTTGGCTGCCGTCGGTGGTGCCGGTGCCGGTGCCGGGGCTGGCGGTGGCGTGGTCTTCACAGCGACGGCCGCGGGCGCTGGTGCGGGTGCGGGTGCGGGTGCGGGTGCGGGTGTCGGCGCCGGGGGCTGGCTGTTGACGGCCAGGCGGACCTCGGGTGCAGGTGCTGGTGCTGGTGCCGGGGTCGGCGCCGGGGGGGCGACGGCGACGGCGACGGGAGCAGCCGCTGGTTCGGGGATCGGCGTCGGTGCCGGCGGCGGATCGGTGCCGGCGGTGGTGGCCCCCGTCGCCCGGGTCAGCGACACCGTCGCTGGACCAATGACCATCCGACCACTGCGGGTCACGCCGACCTCGTGGGTCGTGAAGCCGTCTTTTTTGACCTTGATGGACAGCTGGTCGAGAGACCCGTCGAGTTCCGCCTCCAGGGGCGTAAGCCCCAGGGAACGACCGTTGACGAAGACCTCGGCTCCGTCGAGGGGCGCGCCGTCGTCGCCGACGGCTGCCAACATCAGGCGCCAGCCACCAGAGACCGCCGGGGGCACACCGCCAGCCACCGCGGGAACAGGAACCACGGGGACGCCTGGATCCACCGGCGCGGCGTCGCCCATGAACAACACCGGTTGACGCACGGTGCCGCCGGTCCCGAGGACCGTTCGGCGCACCACGGTGGCCCCCGCAGCGACGACCTCAAGACTGTGCTCGCCCTCGGGGAGGGCCACCGTCAGCGGCAGCGTGCGGCCGACCTCTTGCCCGTCGAGGGACACCACCAATCCCGCCGGCGGGACCCCGACGGCACTCAACACGAGCTCGGCGGGCGTCCCCTCGCTGGTGGCGCGAACGGCGACGAAGGCCAGGGCGGCCACGAGCATGGCGGCCGACGCCGCCGCCGCCACACCAACGGGCATCCAGGGGACGGGGGCTGGCGGAGCCATCGGCAGCGGGGTGTCGTCGTTGGCTGGCGCCCGGGCGGGCGACGGTGCCGGCAGCGGCGCGGCCATCGCCGACGGGGGCTGTCGCGTCGGCAGCGACGACGTCGGCTCCCGCGACGATGCCGCCGGCTCGATGCCGAATGGCACCGGTGGGCTGCGGGGCGCGCTGGCCATCGAGCCGCTGACGGCCATCATGGCGTCGGCGTCTTCTTCGGCCATCGCGGCAGCGACGGCGTCGAAGGAGCGCCCGGGGGGCACGGCCCTCTGCTGGGGAGCAGCGGGCGGCGGTGGTGGCGGCAGCGGCGCGCGGGGCGCCGGTGGTTCGGGCGGCGCCTCCATGGTCATGTTGGCCGCCTGCAACGGCGACATGGGCCTGGTGGGCGCCTCGGGCCTGGCCGACGGCACCGACGGCGTCGGCGGCGGGTTGTAATAGGGGTTCTCGGCCCCGACCAGGGTCCGGGCGTCGCCGTCGTCTTCGTCGTCGCTGCCGTCACCACGGCCGTAGAGGGAGACGTCGTCGGAGGCGTCCACGGACGCTGTGGCCGCCTGCTTCTTGGCGAGGTTCGGGTCCGTCGGCTGGGCACCAAGGGCGATGCCGGCGGCGCTGGCCTCGATGACGAAGGTTTTGTCTTCGCCAAACTCACCCGCATCGTCGCCACCGTCGCCATGGTCGTCGATGGGTGGGCGGTTGGCGGCCCCGGCAATGTCGGCGCGCGCCGGCAGGGGCAGCACGCTTTGGGGCAGGCTCGACTTGTCCTTGATGTCGTCGGCGACGATCCGCATGAACTCTTCGAGCTTCTTCTTCTCGAGGGCGACCTCGGGGGCGTACATCTCGCGCATGGTCCCAGACACCCGCCGCGCGTTGTAGGCGCCGGTGGCGTCGGTCATGAAGCCCTGGAGATCACGGGCGAGCTCGCTGGCCCATTGGTAGCGGTCCTCCACCTCGCGGGCGAGGGTCTTCAGGACAATCTGCTCAAGCTGGGGCGAGATCTTCTTGTTGAAGTTGGTGGGCGCAATCACGTCGGCGTTGCGGACCCGCTCCAATGTCGAGAAGTCCGACTCACCAATGAAAAGCCGCTCGCCTGTCAGCATTTCATACAGCAACACGCCGACGGCAAAGATGTCCGACCGCCGGTCGATGGGCAGACCGCGGACCTGCTCGGGAGACATGTAGCCGAACTTGCCCTTGAGTACGCCAGCCTGGGTTTTGCTCGCCCGGTTGGCAGCCTTGGCGATGCCAAAGTCGATGACCTTCACCTCGCCTTCGAAGCCGACGAGGATGTTTTGTGGGCTGACGTCGCGATGAATGATGTTCATCGGGTTGCCCTGGGGGTCTTTTCGCCGGTGGGCGTAGTCGAGACCGTCGGCGACCTTGGCCGTGATGTAGGCCGCCTGGGCGATGGGCATGAGCTGCCCGCTGGCCCGCAACCGGTCGAGAATCCCGCGCAGGTCTCGCGACGGAATATACTCCATCGCTATATAATAATGTTCGCCCTGTTTGCCGAGTTCATAGATCTGGACGATGTTGGCATGGTTCAACTGGACCGCGATGCGGGCCTCGTCGATGAACATGCGGATGAAGTCGTCGTCCTCGACGAGGTTCGGCAGGATTCGCTTGATGGCGAGGATCCGCTCGAAGCCCGCCACGCCGGTGGTCTTGGCCTTGAAGACCTCGGCCATGCCGCCGACATTGACGCGCTCGAGCAGGAGGAACTTGCCGAAGCGAACGGGGAAACTCATGGGCCGATGCTAGGGTGTCGACGCCGCCCCCGCCAAGGATGCTTCGGCATGAACCGACGTCGAGCCCCGGTGGCGGCAGTGTCCGTGTAGGTCCCTGTGTGATGGCGCATCCGGGCGCCAGCAGCGCCCCCGGGGGACCAGCCGGGGGCCAGACGAGGGGAGGCCTGGAAAACTTCCCCGGTCAGGTGGTTGACAGGATGCGTCGCAACGAGTCATCTGCGCTCCTCTTTCCCGATCAGTCCGTCCGTGAGGACGCGCGTCAAGGAGCAGGTCATGGCCGGTCGTTATGCAGTCATTCTCGCAGGCGCGAGCCAGCACCAGGTCACCGAGGGCGAAAAGCTCACGATTGACCTCATCGCTGGCAAGAAGAAGGGTGACACGCTCACCTTCGACAAAGTCCTCCTCACCGGTGGCGAGGGCGGCACCAAGGTCGGCCAGCCCCATGTTTCCGGCGCCAAGGTCACGGCCAAGGTTGTCGACAACGGTCAAGGCGACGGCGAAGGCCAGGGCTTCAAGGGCGTCAAGCTCTACCCCCTCAAGCGCCGCGCCGGCGACTACGTGAAGCACCAGGGCCACCGCCAGCGCTTCACCATCATCCAGATCACGTCCATCTCGGGCTGATCGCTTCTCCACTCTCTTGATGTCGTCGCGAGACGACCACAGGTGCATCGATGGCGCACAAAAAAGGCCAAGGCTCCACCCGCAACGGCCGCGATTCCAACCCCAAGTACCTCGGCGTCAAGTGCTCCGATGGCACCACGGTCATCGCGGGCAACATCATCATCCGTCAGCGCGGCACCAAGGTGAACGCGGGCAAGAACGTCGGCATCGGCCGCGATCACACCCTGTTCGCCCTCGTCGACGGCAAAGTGAAGTTCAGCCGTGACGGCAAAGACAAGAAGCGCGTGTCCGTCCTCCCCCCAGAGGTCGCCGCCGCTGCCGAGTGAGTTCGCTCATTGAGGCTCGTTGAGAAGAAGGCGCCGCAAGGCGCCTTGTTCTTTTGTGCGCCCGGCATGGGCGCGGTCTTGGAGGTGAAAGTCCACCCGTGAGCTGGTCACAGCGAGCGAAGCGAACCGCAGAGCGTCGGGCCCCGAGGACGGCGTGAAGGAAGCGGGGAGCGAA
>Ga0247834_1001025_pt1 | contig 50667 bp, 49 predicted proteins | sample LaCruzMarch2015__8_FD_187118 | JGI IMG/M metagenome (GOLD analysis project Ga0247834, IMG submission 187118) | Freshwater microbial communities from meromictic Lake La Cruz, Castile-La Mancha, Spain - LaCruzMarch2015_12m | ecosystem: Environmental > Aquatic > Freshwater > Lake | place: Spain... | reverse complement strand
GGCTGGCAGAGCGCCCGCTTCGACGAACTCGCCGAAGACGTCGCCCGCATTGCCGATCCACGGAGCCGCGTGGAGCAGGCCCGGCTGGCAGACCACCTGCTGGTGGCGGAAGAAGTCGCTGTGATTCCGCTGTGTTACGGTCAGAATCCGGTGCTGCTCGGGCGCCGCGTCAAGGCCTATCCGGCTGCCGGGTCCTACCTGCGCCCCCTCAAGGCCGTCGTCGTCGACGAAGACTGAACAGACCGGACAGACTCACCACTCACGGCGGGTTGAGAATGTCGTCGATGGGGGCTGGCACCTCGACCATCTTGGCTTTGACGGCGTCAACCACATCCTGGGTGATGGCCAGGCGATGGACGGTGCTCGCATGGGCGCCCGTTTGTTGGAGGACTTCTTCTTCGGTCCCGTGGGCCTCGAAGGCGCATTTGAAGCCGTGATCGCGGCATCGAACGAGTTTCATGAGCACTCCGGTGAAGGCGCGGACGGGGCTCCCATATTGTACGAACCGGAGCGCCACCACCGCAACCGGCCACGTTTCCCCGCCCGCCCCTCAAGAGACTCGCCTCAGCGACAAACCCCAGAGCGGGTTTCTCTTCGAGGCTCGACCTCCATCGGCGGGGAGGTTTCCCCGCCCGCCCCTCAAGAGACTCGCCTCGAAGACAAACCCCAGAGCGGGTTTCTCTTCGAGGCTCAGCGCTTCACGACGACCGTCTTGACGTCAATGCCCGGCGTCCCCGCGGCCAGTCTCGATTCGGTCCGCATCTGCCCCAGGGCTTCAAGCCACGCGGCGACGACCGTTCTGGTGCCCGCCGCCCGGGCGAGGGCGTCGCGCAACTCGACAACATCCCGGGTGCGTTCGTCGGGGCGCCGGGTCAAGCAGCACAACAACGCTTCAGAGACGAACGCCGGGACGTCGGCCCGAAGCAGGCCAAGGTCGGGGATGACGTCGTGGAGCACGGCTTCCATCGTGTCGATCTCGTTGGAGCGTCGAAAGAGGGGCCGGCCGGCGAGACTCTCGTAGATGGTGGTGGCGAGAGCGAAGATGTCCGCCCGTTCGTCGGTGGTCCCCAGGCTGTGCAGGAGCTGCTCGGGGGCGAGGTAGGCGATCTTGCCGCGCAGTTCGCCGGTCTTTGTGTGGCGAACGGAATCAGCGGCCTTGGAGATGCCAAAGTCGCTCAGGCGCGAGTGCCCGTCTCGTCCCACGAGGACGTTGTGGGGCGAGACATCGCGATGGACGATGTGCAGTGGCTTGCCGTCGTCGTCGATGGACCGGTGGGCGGCCGACAGTCCATGGCAGACGTCGACGGCGATGCGGCAGGCGACGTCGACCGGTATCGCCACGTTGGCCGCCCGCGCTGCCTTCTCGATGGTCGAGAGGTCCCACCCGTCGACAAATTCCATGGCGATAAACGGGGTCTCGCCTTCCCACCCGACGTCGATGATCTGGACGACGTTTTCATGCTGCACGCGAGCGGCGTTCTTGGCCTCCTGCAAGAACATGTCGACGAAGTGGGGCTGCATCGCGAGGTCTTTGAGCAGACGCTTGACCGCGACTTTGTGTTGCGCGCCGTCGGGGCCACGACGGTGTGCCAGCACCACGTCAGCCATGCCGCCACGTCCCAGGTGCCCGATGACGTCGAACGGGGCCACCCGCGACGGCGGGTCGAGAATCGTCCGCGCCCGCTCCTCGGCCTCGCGCAACCGCGTGAGCCAGCCGACAAAGCCCGCCGCCGAAAAAAACCGGAACGGGTAGGGGCCGAAAGAAACCACCCCACCACTGTGGACGGAGACCCTGACGCCGGCCTCCAGGCGACTGTCACCGACGAAGCTGCCGTTCTTGCTGCCAGCGTCGACGACGTCGATCCCACCGTCGCTCCGGGCTGCCAGGGAGGCATGCACCTTTGACAGCCTCTCGAGGGCAATGGTGACGTCGGCGGCGCTGCCACGGCCGATGGACACAGTCGTTGTGCCTGGCACCCTGGCAACAAGGGGATGGACCAACAGCGACGACACATCGGCGTCGGCGGCGCGGAATTCCGACGGTGTCGCGTCGTGGGAGCGCACCTCACGCACCAGCTGCACGAGCATGGGAGACAGCGTGGCCGTCAACGCCGACGCACCGATTTCGTCGAGCATCTGCAGGTAGTCGTTGACCGTCTTCAGCACGTCTGTGGCACCTGCCAGCATGGTAGCGCCCTCCGTGTGTCGGGGGCTCAGTGGGTGTAGTGGCCCAGTTCGACCGGTCGGTGTGTGAAAGGCCACGTTTTCTTATGCGGGGATCTCAAGTGCCGCAGCAGCCTGACGACCTCTGTGGCGGAGGTGCGTATGCGACAGGGGGCTTGGCAGCGGGTTTACGCTGCAATGGGTGTGTTCAACGTCATGACGGTGCTGGTGGCCGTGGGGCTCGGCACGGGGATTGCGTGGCTCTACCGCGGCTCCGTGGAGGAGGCCCGGGTGTGGGCGTTTCGCAGTGCCACGATCTCCCAGCTGTCCCAGTTGGCCACCCGGGCCAACGCGCCGGGCAACGACGTCTTTTCATCGCGCAACATCGAGGCTGAGCGGGCACGCCTCGCAGAAGGAGTTCGCCAGCGGCTGGAAATGCGCCGTCGACGAACTCGATCGGGCCGGCAGCAGCGTCGTTGGCGTGAAGTCCGAGGTGGTCGCCGTGCGGACCGCCGTCGATGCCATGACTGCCAACGCCCACAACATCTTTGCCGCCCTCTCCCGCGGTGACGACGCCGTCGCTGGTCAGCAGATGGCGGAGATGGACCAGAATCTGGCCCAGTCCGCCGAGGCTGTCGCGCGGGCAAGCAGCGCCATCCAGCAGCTGCAGACCAGCCTTTTTGCCAGCCAACTCGACCGGGCGGAGACCCTGAAGCGCTCCCAGTTGCTGCTCATCGTCCTCGTGGTGGCGATGGTCATCTTCTTTGTTCGCTACGGCCAGCGGCTCAGCCGGATGTTCGCCGCCCAAAACGAGGCCATCGCCCAGCGCAACGCTGATATGCGGCTGGTCCTTGATCAGGTGTCGGATGGCCTTGCCATCGTCGACCGCCGTGGCGTCGTCGTCGGTCAGCAGTCGGCGGCCTTCGCATCCATCGTCGGCGTGCTTCCCCCGGAGGCTTCCCTTGGCCGGGCCTTCGATGCCTCGGCGCCCAACGTCGCGGCCTGGTTCGACGTGTCCTTCAGCGCCCTGGCCGACGACGCCCTCCCCCTCGAGGTGCTGCTTGACCAGTTGCCCTCCAAGGTGACCGTCGATGGCAAACACCTGAGCTTTGAGTGGCGCGCCATCGGCGTCGATGCGGCTCCCCAGCAGTTCCTGTGCATCGTCCGCGACGTCACCGAACGCACGCGCAGCAGCGAATCCGAGGCGGCCCGCAACGACGGCCTCGAACTCCTGTCCCGCTGGGTGCGCGACGGCAAGGGTGCTGCTGACTTCGTCGCTGAAGGCGATGCCCTGATCGCTCGGGTGACCAACGCCGTCAGCAACGCCACCGACGTGGCCGATCTCAAACGGGACCTGCACACCCTGAAGGGCAACGCCGGCCTGTGGGGGCAGACGGCCCTCGCCAGCCTGTTGCACACCGTCGAGGACGGTCTCGAAGAATCCGGTGGGCTGACGTCCGCCGCCGCCGCCGAGGTCGGTGCCGGCTGGCAGATGCGCACCGAGACGGTTCGCCGGATGAGCGGCGACCGCGGCGACCGCATCGACGTCCCCCGCGCGGAATTGCAGCGGCTGGTGGACGAGGTTCGCGAAGGCACCGACCGCGACACCATCGTGCGTCTCCTCGAGGACTGGAAGGAAGAGCCCGCCACCATCGCGCTGAGTCGCCTGGGGGACTACGCAAAGTCCCTGGCCCGTCGCCTGGGCAAGCCTCCCATCGACGTCGTGGTCGATGGCAGCGACGTCCGCTTGTCGGCCACGCGGTTTCAGGGGGTGATGTCGGCCCTGGTGCACGTGGTCCGCAATGCCGTCGACCATGCGTTCGCTCCCGACGCCCGTTCGCCCCGCATCGAACTGCGGGCCCAACGCAACGACGACAGCATCATCATCCGCATCGTCGACAACGGCCGGGGCATTCCCGTCGAAGGGCTGCGCAAGCGCTTGAGCGCCCTCGGCAAGGCCGTCAACGACGACAACGATGCCCTCGCCGGCATCTGGGAGGACGGCGTCAGCACCGCCGAGGAGTTGACCCAGACCTCTGGTCGCGGGGTCGGCCTGGCAGCCGTCAAGCGGACCGTCGAAGCCGCCGGCGGCGACGTGGGCGTGGCGACGGTGGCCGGTGCAGGTTCGACGTTCACCTTCACGTTTGACGTCGCACGACGTCACGCTGCTGCGGAGTAGACCCATGCTGATCTCGCTTTCCGCCCTCGCGGCCCTCGCCGTCGCTGACCCGGCAACACCCGTCGGCGTTTCATCGGCAACCACAGCACCATCCAGCCACTGGCTGTTGGACCCGGTGCCCCAGAACCAGATGCGCGAGCTCTCCACCGACCGACCCGACATGACCGAGTCCCCCATCTCGGTGGACGCGGGGCATCTGCAGGTGGAGGTCGACGCTGCTGTCCTCGCCGTCGACCGCAGCCTGGAGGCAAACCCCGGCCTGACGATGCTCGGCGCCAACGTGAAGGTCGGGCTGACGTCGTCGACGGATCTGCAGTTGGTGTTGCCGGCCATAGCGACCGGTCCCGGTGGCGGCGCCGCCCTCATCCCGGGCGATGCGCTGATTCGCTTCAAGTGGAACCTGGTCGGCAACGACGGCGGCGACTTCTCCCTGGCGGTGATGCCCTTCGTCACCATGCACTTCGACACCACCGACGACGCCTTGCCCCTCGATGGCGGCATCATCGTGCCCTGGTGCTTCGCCTTGCCCGGGGATTTTGGCTGGGGCAGTCAATTGGTGTTGGAGGGCGTCCGCGACGGCAAGGGTGGCTTTGAGCCCGCTGTGGCTGTCACCACCAGCGTGTCCCACGACATCGCTTGGGGGCTGGCTGGCTATCTCGAGGCCGGCGCCTTCATGCGCCCGTTGGTCTTTACCGACAGCGTCGTGATTGCCAGCAGCGGTCTCACCCTCGCCCTCGGCGGTGATGCCCAACTCGATGGGGGCGTGCGGGTGCCGGTCATTGCCAGCGCTGGCGACGTCGAAGGGTTTCTGGGTTTCACCGTTCGCCGCTGAGACCTGCGGCCTACAGACCAGCTGCTGGTGGGTCGCCGACAGGTGCAGGTGTTGATGCCGGTGTTGATGCAGGAGCCGGCGGCCGCAGCCGGCGGTCCAGCCACGTCGCCACCTGTCCGCACTGGCGGGGGAACATGGTTGGATACAGCGACATCGACAGCCAACTGAAGATGCCCACCTCCATCAGGCTGAGGATGCCGACGTGGATGGCAACGCCGGTGACGGCGAAGACCCACCGCCAGCGCGGCTTGATGAGCACCAGGAAGAAGCCCACCTCCCACACGATGGTGGCGATGGACATGATGGCGGCGGGCACCACCAACCACCCATCGGCGCCTTCGACGAGGCCGGGGGAGCGCGCCCACTGGGGGCTCTGAAGGATTTGGTAGAGGGCCGAGAAGCCATCAAACGGCGTCCACGCCGACGACACGAGCTTCTGCACGCCGGTCACCGTGTAGACGATGCTGAGCTGCACCAGGGCCAGCTTGCGGGGCCACGCCGCCACGGGGGTCGGATCGACGAAGCGGCCCGTACGCAGGCGGCAATCGAGAGACAGCGTGTTGGTGCAGTCCGCCAGCAACAACAAGAACAGCGCGTTGCCCAACAGGGCGTCGCCGCCGCCAGAGACGTCGGCGTTTTGGGCCAGGGCGACATTGGTGGCGATGGCCGCCACGAGAATCGGCAGGCGACCAAACAGGCCCACGGTCATGAAGACCGAGGCCACGGTGGCCGTGATGAACAGGCCCTGCAGCACCGACTCGGTGGGACCACCAAGCATCCGCACGACGGGGGTGCCCACCATGCCGCGGTAGCCGCCGAAGTCGTCGTCGCAAAACGCGAAGCGCACGATTTCCCGGCCAGCGTCGGTGGCGACAAACGGCACCAACAAGACGAGCAACGACAGCCCGACACCGATCCGGACCATGGCCATGGCGGCGCCGTCCTCGACGGTGATGGTCTGGGCAACGAACCAGTCGCGCACTCGACCCAGCCTGTCCTTCATGGCGCGGCCCCGCTGGCAGACGGTGCTTTGGGCACGGCGGGGGGCTTGCGGACGGGACGTTTGGCGGTGCTGGCGACGCCGTCGCGGGTTTCGTGGGTCGTGCCATCCCGGTGCATTTTCAATTCCCGCACCACGGTGTCGCTGCGGGCCCGGGCCCGTCGGGCGGGGTGCTCCACGGGGCGAGACACCAGGCGACAGACCACGTCGTCGACGTCGGTCCGCTTGGTGCGCAGGCGCTTGTTGAAGGCCGTGCAGAGCAGATTGAAGGTGCTTTCGCTCTTGCTCCAGGAGGCCTGAAACAAGGCACGGCGAATGCGGTGGTCGTCGAGGAAGTCCGGCAGCACAAGCTCGGGGTGCTTCAGTTCGTAGCCAAGTTCAAACACCAGTTCTTCGCGCCTGGTGCCGGTCTTGACGCCGACCACGGTGTCATCGCCAGTGCCGGTGTCGTCGACGCTGGTGAAGGCCAGCACGAAGCGTTGGGGTTCGCGGTCGGGGCCCGTGAACATGTACCAGCCCTGGGCGGCGCCGACGGCGCGCAGATACTTCTGGAAGGGCCACACCAGTTCGCGGCGCACCGCCAACCAGCGGGTCTGCACCTCCATGCTCCAGGCCTGGATGTCCGCCGAAGACCGCGTGACGCCGATGGTGGCCAGACGTTGGCTCCAGCCCTGCAACTCTTCCTGCACGGCGGCCCGCTTCCATGAGGACGCCGGCATGCTGCGCACCGGGGCGGGGCAGGCGACAGCGACGACGGCGACGAGGTGCAGGGCGATGAGCAAGGCCCGCAGCCGCAGCCAGCGCGGGTGCTCAAAGAGCGGTGCCAGCGCACGCAACAGGGGCCGAAAGGGATCCACAGCTCAGCGGTAGCAGGGCGCCGGGCAGGGCGAAACCGCAGGGCACGATGACGGCCAGGACGGGCACGGGTCGATGTGCCGCAGGATGGGCGAACGCGCACCCGCGGGTGCCGTCGACGTCGCCACCGACGTCGCACCGTCGACATGCTACCGGCTGGCGCCCATCCAGGCCTGCAACTCGGCGCGGCTGATGATGCCGCGCTCAATGAGCAGCTCCACCAGGGCCCGCATCGCGCGCAACTGTTGGTCCGCCAGGACCCGCAGGTCGTCGGCCCCGGTGGTCGGCGGCGCCGACATCGTCGGCGACGCCGCTGGCTGGGGTGGCTGGGGCGGTGCGGTCCATCCTGTGGGCGGCTGGGGTGCCCAGCCAGGCGCTGCCGCCGGTGGTTGGGAGAAGGCCTGGGGCGCCTGCTGGGGCGGTTGGGAGAAGGCCTGCTGGGGCGGTTGGGAGAAGGCCTGCTGGGGCGGCTGGGAGAAGGCCTGCTGCTGGGAGAAGGCCTGCTGGGGCGGCTGGGTGAATGCGCCCGCCTGCTGCTGTTGCTGCATGGTGCGGCCGGAGTTGTCCATGAACGACAGGCCGTTTTCCTGACCCGTCACCCGGCTGTCGACGCCGGGGGAGCCACCAAAGACGCGCCCGACCGCCTGCAGCAGTTGGGTCTCGGCGGCGAGCATGACCTCGAGGCGGGCCCCCATCCGCCTTGAGAAATCGTCGAGGGCCACGACGTTCAACGGATCGGCGACGGCGACGATGACCGACCGGCGCTCGCTGACCCAACCGATGGGGAGGATGAGGTTCTTCTCGCAGGTGGCGCGGTCGACGCGGGCGAGGATGGCGTCGGGCACGCCGATGGTGTCGGTGGGGCCGATGGCCGCGCGTGGCAGGTTGAGCTGACGAGCCAGGGCTTTGACGAGGAGATCCTCGTTCAACACCCCCATGCGCACAAGGATGGTGCCCAGGCGACCACCCCACTGCTTCTGCTCTGCCAGGGCAGCGCCGAGCTGGGCTTCACTCACCACCTGCGCCCGCACCAGCAGGTCACCGAGCCGAATCTGGGTCATGCCCGGAGCCTACGGCCCAGCAGCCCTGCCCGCGCGTTCTTGGCCACGGCGGGCCGAAGCGCGTCACCGACGTGTCGGGAAAAGGGTCACACTGGCGTCGGCCAACACACCTGCCCGCACACCTGCCCACACGCCTTCAGCGACAGTCCTCGTGGCGCCCATGGTCGCAGACAGGGCAGCATCCCCCATGCCCACCAGCATCGCCATGGAAGCCCTCGAGCTCAGCAAACATGGGGACCGGGATGGGGCCATCGCCCTGCTGAAGTCGGCCCGGGAAAACGGGCCCCTCGATGAGCCCGCCACCTCGGTGCTCTTCACCCTGCTCGGGGACCGCGGCGACGACATTGACGACGACGACGACCGTCTGGCCCTGTGCGAGCACGGCCTGACCCTCGCCATGCGCCCCATGCAGCGTTCGACCTGGCACCTGCGGCGGGGCCTGCTGCGGCTGGCCCGCGGCGACGGCAAGGCCGCATTGCCCGACCTGCAGACGGTGCTGACCCTCAAGGCCAGCGACGACCACCTGCACCGCGCCCGTGCCGCGTTGTTGGAAGTGGCGACGTCAGCCCGCCCCAAGCGCTCCTGACGTGAGCCGGGACCGGTTCAGGGGGCGAGCTTGAAGATGGGGGCGCCGTCGCGGACGGTGTCGCCAACCTTGACGACGACTTCGACGACGGTGCCGTCGCTGTCGGCGGTCTGGTTCCTGGGCGTCAACTTGGACTCGGCCTTGCGCAGTTCAGCACGAACCGCCGCGAGGTCACCGCGGGAGGACGGGTCGGACTTGGCGGCCTCGGCGAACTCCCGCTCTTCCCGACGCAGGGCGTCGATCTTGCGCATGAGGTTGGGGCTGTCGGCGGCGACGACGACGAGGACGTCGCCGACCTTGACCTTGTCGCCCTCTTTGACGAGGACCTTGGTGGCCTTGCCCGCCACATTGGCCCGCAGCACCCGGGCGGGCGCATCAGGGGGAATCGCTGGCGCTGCTGCGCCGGCGTCGACGGTGGCAGCCACAGCGACTGTGGCTGTGCCGGCGTCGATGATGGCAGCCGCGATGGCTGTGCCGGCATCAGGCGTGTCGATGATGGCCACAGCACCTGTGACTGCGCCGGCGTCGACGGCGGCAGCGACAACGCCAGCGTCGACGGTGGCCACAGCGACTGTGGCTGTGCCGGCGTCGACGGTGGCCACAGCGACAGCGGCTGTGCCGGCGTCGATGACGGCGTTGGCGTTGGCGTTGGCATCGACGGTGGTGGCGGGTTTGCGGAAGCCGAGGTCGTAGACGAGGAAACCGCCGCCGACGACGACGAGGAGGGTCAAGAGCCCGAGGATCAGGGGGGCGCGACTGGCCGGGGCCCTCGCCTGGTGCACATAGGGCGACGACAACTCGGGCTGGGCGGGGACCCGGGGCGGGCCATCAAACGCGGGGCCGGCAGCGGGCATGGGCCGGGCCTGCTGGGGGGGCAGGGTTTCGGGCAGGGGTGCTTCGTCGTCGAGGGACGCCGTCGGCGGCGCTGGTGGTGCCCGCCCGCCGGTGTGTTCCTGGCGGGGCTTGGCGAAGGCGCCCGTGGCCTGGTTCAGCAGGGCCGTGGGCTGGTCTTCGATGGCGCCGTCCTGCAGGGGCACGTCGCGGACGTCGTTCAGGGACTCGACGACGAACTCGATGGTTTCGTCGCCGACCTCGATGCGATCGCCCTTCTCGAGGACCTTCCGCTCGACGCTCTGGCCGTTGACGATGGTGCCGTTGCGGCTCTCGAGGTCGATGATGACGAAGCGGTTGCCCAGGTACTGCACCTTGCAGTGTCGACGGGAGACGCCCTGGGCCCCCTTCAGGCTCAGCTCGCAGTCGCTGCTGCGGCCGATGACGACGGTGCCGGCGCTGAGGCCGACGGTGGTTCCCTGGTACGTCCCGCGAATGACCCGCAGTTCGGCCTGGTCAAGCATGGAGCCCGCGAAGAGCTTGGTGGGCTCCTCGCCCGACGTCGGCATGGGCACCGGCGAGGTCCGCGGCGGCGGTCGGGGGATGGGCGGCGGCGGACCGGCGGCACCACCCACCACCGACGGCGGACGCTTGGGCAACGGCGGGGCCCCCGTCACTGGGCGGGGCGTCGGGCGCGGCGGACGTGGCGGCGGCTTCTCGCTCATGGCTCTCGGTGAAGCCTAGGGCCTCCCATGCCCAAACAAAAGCAAACGACCGACGCCGGTCCATCCGGGCGTCGGTCGCCGCTGTCTGACGACTGTCTGACGACGAAGGCCGGGGGCCTTCGCAGGGGCTATTTCATGATCTGGATGAGCTCGACGTCGAACACGAGCATGCCGGCGGGGGCGCCCGGGCGCGACGGCGTGTCGCCGTAGGCCAGGTTGCCCGGGATCCAGAAGCGGTAGGTGTCGCCGACCTTCATGAGCTGCAGACCCTCGGTCCAGCCGGGGATGACGCCGCCGAGGGGGAACTTGGCCGTCTGGCCGCGCTTGTAGGAGGTGTCGAACATCTTGCCGTCCAGCGTCCAGCCCGCGTAGTGGACCTCGACAGTGTCGGCGGCGGTTGGCATGGCGCCACCGGGGCCTTCCTTGATCACGCGGTACGCCAGACCGGTCTTGGTCTTCTTGGCGGTGGTGGGGACGGCGGCGACGTCTTCGGGGGTCTTGGGCATGGCCGTGATCTTCACGAGCTGCACGTCAAACACGAGCATGCCGGCGGGCTTGCCGGGGCGACCGCCGTAGGCGAGCTCCTCGGGGATCCACAGGCGGCGGGTCTCGCCTTCAACCATCAGCTGCAGGCCTTCGGTCCAGCCCTTGATGACGGCGTTCAACGGGAAGCTCGTGGTCTTGCCACGCTTCACCGAGGAGTCGAACATCTTGCCGTCCGTCGTCCAGCCCGAGTAGTGGACCTCGACGCTGTCTTCGGGGCCGGGCTTGGCGGTGCCGGTGCCCGCGATGAGGACCTTCGAGGCGAGGCCCGAGGCGGTCTTTGGGGCATCCGCGGGGGCCGCAGCGACGTCAGAAGGAGCGGGGATATCATTGGCCATGGGGGCATCCTTCTTGGGAGCCGTCGCGGGGGGCGGCGGATCCTTGGGGGTTTCGGCCGGCGGCGGCTGGCAGCCGGCAGCGACGACCACAGAGGCGAGGGCGACAGAGGCGAAAGCGGTGCGCAAGCTCATGGGCCCCCGGTTAGGACGGCGTTGCGCGGCGCACAAGGAGGGCGTGCTAGACGGGCTCCGTTGCATCGGAGGGTCCATGCCGGGCTGGATTGTCGAACTCGTGCGCCTCATCGCGGTGCCGCTGATTTTCGGGTTGTGCGCGGCGCTGTCGGCGCTGGGCCTCGTGCCCTGCTGGTACCTCTGGCACGCCATCCAGGGAGCCTTCGGCGACTTCGTGGCCTTTCTGTCGATGCCGTTTCTCTACTTCGTCTGGGGCCTGACCTATTGCGTCGGCGCCATCCTCTTCAAGCTCGCCCTGTTCTACCACCCGAAGGCCGGCCGCCATGGCCTGTTCACCTGGCCAGTGGTGGGCTGGGGGCTGACGGGGGCCGTCACCAACTTCGCCAACGTCATGTTCCTCGTGCACTTCAAGGGTACGCCGCTGTTGACCTGGTGGTACCGGGGCCTCGGCGCAAAGATAGGCGCCCGCGTCACCATCAACACCACCCGCATCTTTGACTGGAACCTCGTCACCATCGGCGACGACGTCGTTTTGGGCGGCGACTGCGTCATCATGGCCCACAGCGTCGAGGGCGGGCAGATGCATATGCGGCCCATCGTCATCGGCAACGGCGCCACCATCGGCGGCGAATCCAAGGTGATGCCCGGCTGCGTCATGGGCGACAAAGCCGTCCTCGGGGCATCGTCGCTGCTGACCAAAGAGACCACCATCCCCGCCCACCAGCTGTGGGGGGGCGTGCCCGCCCGCTTCCTGCGCGATCGCACGCCGTCGACGAAGACCGATGCCGTCGCCGCCGAGGCCAGCGCCTGACGAGGGCTTGTCTTTCGACGTAGGCTTCGGGCCATGCGCATCGCCGGAATCCTCGCTCTTGCCTCCACCGTCGCTGTGACTTTGACGTGGTCGATGTCCTCGTCAGCCATGCCGGTGGAGCCTGAGGCGTTGTGTCGGCGCTCGGACGACTTCACCGACGGGCAGGTCGAGTTCGACGACCGCGTGACCCGCATCGCCAGCATCTTCACGCCGGGGGAAGAAGAGCTCGGCTTTCGCAAGGACAGCCATCTCAAGGTCATTCTCGCCGACAGTTGCCTGGTGGCCTTTGTGACCCGGACGGCTGACAACGAAGCTCTCGTCGAAGCCGCCAGAAATGGCCTGCCCGTGCACGTGGAGGGCGTGGTGCGCAAGGACAAGGTGGCTCGTCGGGACCTCGAACTGATGGGCACCAACGTCGACATCACCGTCCACCGGTCGGCGGAGTCCGTCGCCCTCATCGACGTCAAGGTGATAAACACGGGCGTCTACCGCCAGGTGAAGGGCATCGCCTATCGCTCGGTGGCCCCGGCCACGTTCGCCGGCGCCGGCGACGGGCCCGACGTGCGCGTGAAAACCACCCTCGAGGGCATCTCGTTTCGGCGGACCTTCACGCCGACGGACGCGGTCCTGAAAGCGACCGCCCACAACACGATCAAGGTCGTCGGCATCGTCGCCGGCGCCGTCGTCTACCTGCAGCGCTCCCCCGCCAACAAGGCCTTGCTGCTCACGCTCCAGCGCGGCGACACCGTCGTCGTCGATGGGCGATTGGTTGAAACGGCCCGGGGAGCCGAACGGGTCCTCGTCGCCGATGCCTTGCGAGTCTTGCCCTGAGGACGAAGTCGTCCCTTGGCCGCGCTCCGGATGCACGTCGACGGTGGCGGACGGCGTCGGTATCGTGTGCTCGTGACCACCACAGAATTGTTGGAGCAACTGAAGGCGCATGCGCTTGCACTGCCGAAGGCGGAGCGGGCACGGGTTGCACGTGAACTCCATGCTCTTGGTGCAGAACTCGACGACGTCGGCGTGGACCTTGGCGTCGATCCATCGCGCATCGAGCGGCGCACTCGCGGTCCACGACGGAACAGCGAAGCTTATCCCCGTCGATGCGTTTTTCGACCACGTTCGAAGCCGACTCAAGCCGCGATGAGCGTCGTCAGCATCGACTTCGAGGCCGCCGAAGAGTTCGTCGCCGCCGCCGACTGGTACAGTGACGAGTTCCTTGCTGATGCCGAGCGCGAGCGATGTTTGCGCAGTGGCTGAGTCGCCAACAAGAATCTCAGGGGAGGAGACATTCAATGAGTACATTGCCCAGTGATTCGCTTGGAGTTTTGCTCTGTAAGGCACGTGACCTTGCGATTCAAGCCTCGGATCGAAATCTTCGAAGCGATTCAAAAAACTACGTCGCCATGCGCTGGAGGGAGGCTGGTGTGCAGCCATCTCCGGGCGTATCCATGGTCATTTCGGATGCTGTAGATGAGGCGCTATTCCAGATTTTACAGTTGATGGATTCTGAAGAGCTAAATGTAAGGATAACCATCGATGGTGCGCGTCACCAAGTCGGCGAGGAAGCGATCGGCGAGCTCGCAGGCTCCTACATCGGAGAGGACAGCTGGCGCTCGAAGTACTCAAAGCAACGGTCGTTCCCGTTCTGTGAGTAGTTTCGCAGGTCGCACATCGTCGCCGACGCCTTGCGGCTCTTGCCCTGAGGGGGCACGCTTTGGGAATGCATACGGCGGGGGCCCGGCAGCACACACCATCCACCGGTCGCCTTCGCCAATTGGCGGTGGATTTCTGCTTCGTCATCGGCGTCGTTGCGTCGGTGGCGACAGACGCGGCTCCGGAGTTCGTCTCCGGTGTGGCCCTGACGTTTGACGACGGTGCGCGGCTGGAACAGCGCCTGACGCTGGGCCATCGGCCCATCAGATTTGGGGGCGAGCAGGCCACCTGGAGCGTCCGTGTCGATACGACTTGTCTCGGCTGCGACCCCGCCGACCGCCTGCTGGTGACCCTCTTTGACGGTGACACTGTCGGCGACAGCATCGTGGGAAACGGCGCGTCTATTGGTACCGATGGCGTCCTGTACGAAGGTGTCGTCTTCGACCGCCAGCCCCGTTGCGCGGATTGCGAGGTCGACGTCACCGTGATCGTTGAACGCCTGTCTGCCGGGCCTTTTGTGCGGGGGCAAGCCGTCGTCGCCGAAGTTTCGAGCTACGACGAGATCGACGTGGTCTTCGAACCCGTCGAGGCATCGGGAGCGCTGCCCGACACCGACCCGCCGCCGCCCGTGGACGCGCCATGATCCGGACGCTCGAGGTGTTCCTTCTGGTCGTCGGGGCCACCGCTGTCGGTGGGTGTGGGTCACCGTGCGATGGGCAGCCCGTCGTCACCCTTGATGCTGTGGTGTTGGAGGTGGCGACCGCGCCGACGGCAGCGGCAGGCGGCTTCGCCATCGACCTCGACAGCGCCGGCAGCAGTTGCGTGGCGGGCCTCTCGCTGTCGGTGCAGGGCGGTCGGCCCGATGCTCGCGCCCTCGCGGTGCTGGAACTCCCCGACCACTTCATTCGCCACACCGAAACACCCTTGCGGCGGGGCCTCGTCATCGACGGAACGACCGTCCATCAGACCATCCCGCTGGAGGCGGACTGCCTGACGGGAGACTGTTTGCAGGGTCGTTTCACCGTGTCCGTGGAGGTCGTCGATGAGGTCGTCGCTCCCGACGTTCTTGACGCCGTCATCTCTGTCGGCGTCGATGTGCGGGTGGGCTTTGATGAGGCCGGCGGCTCGGCGGAGCTGACCCTCGATCCCTGATCACGCGCCCGTTTCAGCGGGGGCGGGTGTAGATGCTGCGGCCGCCGACGACGACGCTGGCGACGACGATGGTGACGGTCTGTTGGGCGATGGCGCCGGCCCCGCACAGCTCGACGACCATGCACAGCAGGGCCACCGGTGTGCCCGCGCAGGCGCCGAACATCGCCGCCAGGGCTGCGCAGGCGGCGTGCTCCGGGGGCAGGCCGAGGGGGCCTGCCAGGGTGACGCCGAGGGTGGCGCCGATGACGAACAGGGGGGTGACCTCGCCGCCCACGAGGCCCACGCCGAGGGTGACGGCGGTGAGCACGAGCTTGAGGGCAAAGACCCAGGGGACGGCGACAGTGCCGCTGACGGCGGCCTCGAGGGTGGGCACGCTCAGGCCCACCAGGGGTTCGGCACCCGGCACCACCCACCAGATGACGACGACGACGGCGCCACCCAGCAGTCCCCGCTGCCAGGGAGGGCGGGCCTTGACGACGTGCTTGACGCCGTGGAGCAGCGTGATGAACGCCAGGCCGACCACACCGGTGACGATGCCGAGGGCCGCGAAGCGCAGCAGGTCCGGCAGGGCCACGGGCAGGGTCGACAAGGTCGGGTAGTGCCCGTGGGCTCCGCCCAAAGCGTGCAGCAGGTGGGCGCCGACGACGTCACCGGCCACGGCCCCGATCAGGGCTGCCAGGGCGGCGCGGGTGTCGATGCGGCGGGCGACGACGACTTCCATGGCAAAGACGCAGGCCGCGACCGGGGTGCCAAACACGCCGCCGAAGCCGCCGGCGATGCCCGCGATGATGAGGTGGCGGCGGGCATCGTCGTCGACGGCGTCGACGGCGCCGACGGGCAGTATGCGCCGGACGGCGTGGACCACGGCGTCGGCCAGGGCGCTGCCCATCTGGACGGCGGTGCCTTCGCGGCCGGCGCTGCCGCCAAAGAGGTGGGTCCACCAGGTGCCGAGCAATGCCACCAGGGCCAGGCGAAACGGGATGGGCTCGCCGCTGCCGCGGTGGGCGACGTCGAGGACGACGGTGGTGCCGCCGCCGGCGCGGGTGCCCAGGCGCGCCACGAGTTCCAGCAGCAGCGCCGCCGCGATGGGCAGCAGGGGAATGAAGAGGCTGGCGTGGGCGTCGCGGGTGGCGGTGACCAAGCCCAGGCCGGCCAGGAAGACGGCGGCGGCGGCGCCGGCCAGGACGCCGACCACGCCGGCGCCGACGACGTCGACGGCCAGCAGGCGCCCCCAGGCCTGGAGGGGTCCCGATGACGCCCCATCGGTCAAGGCTTGGCGTCCCAGCGTTTCAGGAAGCCGTCGATGACAAAGGTCCCAAAGGGGACCAGCGACGACAGAAACGTGATGACCGAGCGGACAAACGTCAGCCGGGCCTCGAGCAACACCATCAACAACGCCAGGCAGAAGGCGATGAACAACACCCCGTGGGCCATGCCGAGGACCCGCACGGGCAGGGGCATGCCCATCGCGTACTTGAGGGGCATGCCGACGCCGACGAGGACGATGTAGGAGATGCCCTCGATGAAGGCCACGAGGCGAAGGCGTCCCATGGACGAGGCGAGCAGGGCGGAGAGGGCAGACGGCATGACCGCCTTGTGGGCCATCCGCGAGACACTGGCCAGTCCCGCCCGTCCCACGAGTCCCGCCAGCGGGCCAGCACCGTGACAATTGGGAGCTCGGGCTGTGCGGAGAACGGCGGCACACCGTCGACGACCGCGCTCAAGAGCGGCGACCGCCGCTCTTGAGCGGGCAGCACCCGCGCCCACCACTGTCAGGAACGGGCTCACCCGTCGGCGAGGACGATGACGGGTGGTCAAAGCTCCCACCCCACGCCCCTGGCCGGCGTTTGACCTCAAGAGCGCGGTCTTTGGCGACCACGAGGTCCCCGGGGGCATTGGCGGTCGGCCGGATTCTGGACGTCGTGCTCTAAAGAGATGTGCATATTCAAATGCATACTGGTGCCCTGGCTCGGCGGGCCCAACGCCCGGGGCGCAGCCTGTGGCGGCCAAATTTTTGCGGCACCCGGTGTGGTGCCCTACAGAACCACCTGGCGCTGTCTGGTGACAGGTGGCGGCAACCGGCGACACAGACCTACATCCGCGACAGGATCGCGGGACAACGGAGTTGGCGTGGCCCGCAAGCAGAGCGCGAAGAAACCGACCAGGCCAACAGCGACGCCGGCGCCGCTGTCGAAGCCGTCGTCGTTGTCTTCGTCGCCGTCTTCTTCGCGTTCCTCGTCGTCTCCGCCGGGCGCGTCGATGCTGGCCACCGAACAGACACTGCTCGCCGACGCCTCGTTGCGACCGGTGGTGATCGACGAGAACCTGCTGCTGATGCTGGTGGGGCTGGCGGCGGTGGGTGGCGTCTTGTGGGCCATCCAGGGCGTGTTGTTGCCCCTGCTGTTTGTCGGGGTGGCGACGTTCCTGGGAGCCCCCGCCGTGGCCGCCCTCGAGAAGCGGCGCGTGCCGCGGGCGGCGGGGGCGGCCCTGGTGCTGCTGGCCGCAGGGCTCGCCCTGCTGGGCCTGGCGGCCCTGGTGCTGCCCGCCTTGCTGCGGGACCTCATCGACCTCGTCCGCCGGGCTCCAGAACTGCTGCAGAGCCTGGTCTCGCGGGTCGAGACGCTGACGGGCGTCGCCATCCCCACGACCATCAAGGACGTGACGGACCTCGCGGCCACCGAGCTGTTTGACCAGCTGTCGTCGATGGCGGCCAGCGGCGGTGCCCTCATGGGCCGGGGTGCCCTGGGCCTCTTTCATGGCGCCATGTCGGCGATGGGCTTTGTGGCCCAGGCCCTCCTGGTCCCCGTCATCACGTTCTTCGTGCTGACCGAACTCCCCGAGGCCAAGCGGATGGCCTGGGCCCTGTGGCCCGCGCGGGCCCGCGCCACGACCCGCCACTACCTGCCCCTCATCAACGAGGCCCTGTCAGGCCTGGTGCGTGGGCAGCTCACGGTGGCCTTCCTGATGGCCGGCATCTACGCCCTCGGTCTCAGCATCGCGGGGGTGCCGTCGGCCCTGGCCATCGCGGTGTTGGCAGGGGCCGCCAACTTGATTCCCTTCGCGTCGGGCACCGTGTGCGTGGTCCTCGCAGTGGCGTTTTCCCTGCTGGAACTCGGCACCGGTGCCGTGGGCCCCATCGTTGGCTCCATCGTCACCGCCGCCGTCGTGCAGCTCATCGAGGGCTATGTGCTGACGCCGCGCATTGTCGGCGAGAAGGCCGGTCTCTCGCCGCTGGCGACGTTGCTGGCCGTCTTGTGCGGCGGCAGCGCCGCCGGTTTCCTGGGGGTGCTGTTTGCGCTCCCCGTGGGCGCCATCATCGCCATCGTTGTCCGCGAGGCCGCCCTGCAGCGGCTGGCGTCGACCCCACCGCTTGTTTCAGCAGAGGTGTCTCCATGACCACGACGTCACCCGGCACGATGCAGCACCTCGCCCGCGCCATCGCCCTCGTCGGCATCCTGGCCGGGGCGTTGTCGCCGATGCCCGCCCGCGCCGACGACGATCCGTCGCTGGCGTCGTTCGTCGCCATCAAGAAGGACGTCGAGACCCTGCGCACGGACCCCGAGCGCAAGAAGTACCGGCACCACTACGAAAAGCTCATCGTTCGCCTGCAAGCGGTGGCCAATACCTACCCCCGGGGCGCCCGCGCCGACGACTGCGCCTTCGTCGCCGCCCAGCTCCTTGAAGAACTCGCCCAGGTCAGCGTCATCTCCGCCGACCGCGCCGCCGCCGTCGACGCCTTCGCCTCGATGGCCGAGCGTTTCCCCAAGAGCAATCTGGCCGACGACGCCCTCGTGGCCGGCGCCCGCCTGACCGACGACGTCGTTCGTGGCCGGGCCATGGTCGACAAGGTCATCGCCATGAAGGGCGCCGACGTCGCCGCCGAGGCCAAGCTGCTGCGCAGCCAGCGCTTCTCCGACGCCGCGGTCAAGCTGGCGAAAGCCGGCAAGAAGTCGTCGTCGTCGTCGTCGTCGTCGTCGCCGCAGCCTGCGCCCGTCGAGCCCGCCGTCGCTGTGGCCACGCCGAAGAAGGCGGCTGACGGTCAGCCGAAGAAGGCGGCTGACGGTCAGCCGAAAAAGCCAGCCCCCATCACCGTCGAGAGCGCCCTGGCCCGGGTGGGCGAAACGCCGCCAGCGTCGGCCGCCGAGCCCGGCCACGAGGGCCATGGCCACGACGACGAGAGCCCCGAGGCGGCGGCGCCCGTGGGCCCTGCAGCCCCTGCAGCGCCTGCGGCCGTGAAGGCGCGTGCCCAGTTCACCCAACTGCTGGTGCTGCCCGAACGGCCGCCCCTCGGCACGCCGGCCCGCAAGGTGATGGTCATCCGCCACGAGAAGACCGACACCGACTCGGTGGTGCGGCTGCGCATCTCGGGCGAGGTGGGCGTGCTCAAGGGCGACGTGCCCCCCGGCGACAGCGGTGGTGGCCGTCGCATCTTCTACGACGTCTCACCGGCCAAGCTTGGCCAGCGCAACATCCAGCCCATTGAGGTCCATGACGGCGTCGTCGCCCGCGTCCGCGCCGGCCAGTACGACACCGACATCGTGCGCCTGGTCATCGAGCTCGAGGGCGAGCGGGAGCCCACGCTCTTCATCAGCAAGAAGCCCTTTGAGCTGGTGCTGTCGACGCCGCTGTCGTTGCCGGCCGCCGACGTCATCGCCGGCAAGCTGCCGCCACCACCGGCGCCGCCGACCATGCCAGCGCCTCCGGACGCCGAGGAAGTGCGGGCCCGGCTGTCCCAGAGCCAGGGCAAGATCGGGGCCCCCGGCGGCATCTCCATCAGCCAGCAGTTGGGCCTGCGTGTCCACCGCGTCGTCATCGATGCCGGTCACGGCGGGCATGACACCGGCGCCATCGGCCCAAGCGGCGTCAAGGAGAAGGACATCACCCTGGCCCTCGCCAAGCAGGTGCGGGACCGCTTGAACGCCGAGATGCCCGAGGTCGAGGTCATCATGACCCGCGACGACGACCGCACCCTGGCCCTGCAGGACCGCACCAACACCGCCAACGCTGCCGCCGCCGACCTCTTCATTTCGATCCACTGCAACGCCAGCCCCATCAAGCGCGTTCGCGGCGTCGAGACCTACTACTTGAACATCACCCATGACCGCTATTCGATGCGGCTGGCGGCGCGCGAAAACGCCAACCTCGGCGACGGCAGCATCTCGGACCTCGACTTCATCCTGGCGGACCTCGCCATGAAGTCCAACGTCGACGACAGCGTGCGCCTGGGGCGCTCGGTGCAAGGGGCCCTCGTCAAGAAGCTCCACCAGAACTGGCCCGACGTCCCCGACCTCGGCCTCAAGCACGCGCTCTTCTACGTGCTGATGGGCAATCGCATGCCCTCCATCCTCGTCGAGACCTCGTTTCTGTCCCACAAGACCGAGGAGCGTCGGCTGGCGTCGTCGGAGTACCAGGCCTCCATCGCCAACGGCATCGTCGCCGGCGTGCGGGCCTTTGTGGCCGACCGTCAGGCCTTCTACGACGACACCCCATGACCACGTCGTCATGACGTCAGTGTCGTGACACCGTCAGAACCAGGCATCCCATATATCGGCGTCGACCTCGACGGCGTGGCAGGTCACAGAGACCCGGGCCTGTTCGCCGGAGAAGCCATTGATGCGGTGGAGCCGGTAGGACGAGAACACCAGGAAGTCGCCAGCGGTCATCAGCGTGGTCGTGCGCTGGGTCGCTGGCTCCTCGTCCATCGGCCAGTTGGCCCGGCCGCGCCAGGTGGTGCCATACAGTGTAAGTCCACCGCGCTTGATGGGCGGCTGCAGCATCCACACGCACGACACCGCCCGGGGCAGGGTGGCTTTGTGCTCGGGGCCAAGGCCCTCGAGGTCGTAGTGGAACACGCCGCCGCGGCGGGCGACCTTTTCGCCGGGGGGAAACACGTGGACGCCGGGTCCGCAGAAGCCATGGCGACGACGAACGGTGCCGCCAAGCACCCGGGACAGCCACGACAGCGTCAGGGTCTGCATCCCCGGCAGGACCCGCTCCACCCGCCGGTCGGAGGCCTCGGCGTCGCGAAAATACTCGGCGGCGCGGCCGGTCTCCATATGGGCGTACCAGGGCCTGCCCAGGGAGCGCTGCTCGCCGCCGAAGTCGTCACCGAGGTCGGCTTCGGCAGCGAGGACCCGGGAGGCCCAGCGGCCCGCGGTCTCTGGAGAGATGGCCTGACGCAGCCCCAGCGCCGCATGCCGGGGCAGGCGCCCCAGCAGGGGGCCGTCGAGGTCGTCGGCGCGGGTCCACCAGGTCTTCTTCATTGGAGACTCCGGCAGCAGTCACGGTGTCGTCGGTGTCGTCGGTGCAGTCGCCGTCGGTGCCGGCGGGGTCAGGGCGCCGACAGCCTGGGCGGAGACGTCGGCGTAGCCCTTGCTCTTGAGCATGGCCTTGACCCCGATGGCCATGCTGCCGTTGCCGCAGACGACGACCACCGGCTTGCTGCGGTCGCCACCGACCAGGGCGTCGATCTCGGCGAGGCGCCCTTCGGCCTCGGCGAAGGGAGTGTTGGTGGCCGAGATTGGATGCTGGGCCGCAAAGTTCGCGGGTCGCACGTCGATGACGACGGCCCCGGCGGCGACCTTCTGCCGGACCAGGTTCGCATCATCGACGGGGAATGGCGCCGCCGCAGTCGTCGTCGACGGCGTCTCCGCCGTTGCATCGGGTGTGCTGGCGCAGCCCGGGACCGTCAGCAGCGAGAGTGGGGCGAGCGTGATGGCGAGCGTGATGGCGATGCGCATGCACGATAGACTGCCGCACCCGCCACACAGGGCAAGCGTTGACGATACGGTCCCCGGTGCTTCCCCTGCGTACAGAGGTTTTCCATGAGCAGCCCCAACGTCATCGACGTCACCGACGCCACCTTCAAAGCCGCCGTCCTCGACGCGAGCGCCACGCGCACCGTCATCGTCGACTTCTGGGCCCCCTGGTGCGGGCCCTGTCGGGCCTTGTCGCCAGTCCTTGAGAAGCTCGCCAAAGACGGGGACGGGCGCTTCATCATCGCCAAGGTCAACACCGACGAAAACCCGCGCTTCGCTGGCGAGTTCGGCGTGCGGGGCATTCCCGCGGTCTTCGCCGTCAAAGGCGGCGAGGTCATCGACAGCTTCACGGGGGCCCTCCCCGAGCCCTCCGTGCGCATGTTCCTCGACAAGGTGGCGCCGTCCCCCGTCGAGGGCATGGCCCGGGCGGGGTTGGCGATGTTGACGGCCCGCAAGGATGACGCGGCGGCCAAGGCCTTCGAGACCGTGCGGGCCAGCAAGCCAGACGACCCCCGGGCCCTGCTCGGCCTCGCGGTGGTGGCCGCCCGGGCCGGTCGCATCGACGACGCCCAACGCCTGCTGGGCAGCGTCGCCACCGTGCCCCCGGCCCTGGCTCCCCTCGCCGCCGAGGTCCGCACCCGGCTGGACGCCGGCAGCGGCGACGTCGACAGCGCCCGCGCCGCCGTGGCCAAAGACCCCGACAATGTTGAGGCCATCGTGGCCCTGGGGGCGAGGCTCTTCGCCGCCGGCGACGTGCCGGGCTGCTTCGACGCCCTGCTGCAGGGCGTGCAACGCGTCAAAGGCCCGTCCCGCGACGAGCTGCGCAAGAAGCTGGTGGAGCTGTTTGACGTGGCCGGGGCCCGGACCCCGGTGGTCGAGGAGGCCCGCAAGCGGCTGGCCGCTCTGTGGTTTGCCTGAGTGGGTTTCGCTTCAAATCCCTGATTATTCAGGGGTTTGACCGGTCATCCGTCTCACGAGCGGAGCGAGTGGAACCCACGCCGCCCCGGGGCCCGATGGGCTCCCCTGTGGGCGAGGGGCAGAGAGTATGAGCGAGCCCACCGCGTGGGCGAAGCTCAAAGGGTTCTGGGATTAGCCGAGCACGCGCAGGTACTTCATCCGCTCGAGCTCCAGCTCGTCGTCGGTGAAGCCGCAGGTGGTGTCTCTGGGCATCAGGTACAGCGCGTCCCGCACGACGTTGCTGAAGCTGATGGCCGGGATGGCCTGCAGCATGGTGGCGAAGGTGCCCCTGGTCCACAGGGAGTCGCTGGCGCCGGCGAAGGCCCGCGCGAGCACCTGGTCCGTGGCCGTGTTCTTCTTGGCCTGCAGCATCATGGTCATGGTGAACCAACCACCGGCTTCGTTGCCGGCGGGTTGGCGGCTGCGATCGGTCATCGGCAACAGCCAGTCGTCCCACATGACGTCGGAGGTGTCGTCGTCCATGTACTCCCAGCAGCCCCGGGACGCAGACTCGATGGACGTCAGCAACACGTCGGCAATGGCGCGGTGGTTGCTCCATTTGAGCCCGGGCGGGGCTTCGTCGGCGGTGCGGTTCAAGACGCGGCGGACCTCGTCATGGACCCGCATGGCCTGGGTGAACGAGAAGCACAGTTCCACCGAAAAGAACGAGCGCGGCAGGCCAGCCATCAGCCACCTCCAAAGAACGACGACGACGACGACGATGTGCGCCAGGACGAACCCGAACGCGTGTTCCACGAACCCGCCCGGTACAGCAGGGCACCGAGCATGACACCGGTGGCGGCGTCGACGACGACGGGGACTTCGCCAAAGCCGGCGGGGCGCGGGTGGGACGGTGCCGGGGAGATGTGACCGGCCGAGAACGCCGAGGTCCGCGGCGTGGGCACCCAGGACGACGACGGCGTGGCGGCGGCGGGCGGCGGTGGCGGCGTCTGGGGCAAGCCGTAGCGGGCGGCGAACAGGGACGCGGCCTCGTCGGCGGAGCCCGCCGGGTAGTAGTCGGCCATCTGGACGGCCCGCACATCGACGCCGCCGCTGCCGAAGGACAAAAGGTCCTCGTTGACGTCGTCGCTGTCGATGATGCTGGCGCTGTTGGGGGCCACGTAGAGCACCCGGTTGATGCCCAATGCCGTCAGCCAGGCGACGTTGGGCAGACGGGCGAGGGAGCGGTTGTCGAACTGGGTCGCTTCGTCGGTGTAGGGGGCGAGCCGGTTGCGATCGAGGATGAACATCGGCGGCGCCGACGACGACCGCACACTCTTCATCTGGGCGAAGCGGTCCTGCAGGGCGACGGCGGCCGCCAGGGTCATGTGCGCCGGCACGACGCCACGGGGATGGGGCCAGTTGTCGAAGAGGAAGACCGGGTCGAAGGTGTCGGCGAGCTCGGCGGCGAAGGCGACGGCCTCGGGCCCGGGGAGGTCGACGATGAGGCCGAAGCCCGTGGTGCGGCTCTTGAAACACGAGCGCAACCAGCGGGCGTCCACCTCGGCATTGGACATGTCGGCGGTGCGCACGGGCTGGATGACGTCGACGAGGGGGACAAACGTGCTGCGCAGGACATCTTCGGTGGCCGAGGCCACCGGCGCTGTCGTCTCTTTGAGGGATTGAAACAGCGTGGGCACATACATCGACGCATGCCGACCATTGCCCGGCGCGAGGTCGTCCACGAGGCGCGGCAAGCGTTGGCGCAGGGTCGGGTCGGGGGTGCCGCCGATGAACTGCAGGGTGCGGGCTTCGTCGGCCACGCCAAAGCTCCAGCCGTTTTGGCGCTGGAGGTCGAGGGCGGGCTTGCGGACGGTGTTGGTGCCCGGTCCGTCGTCGTCGTCGCCAAAGACCGAGGACACCAGCGGGGGCAACACCATGAAGGCGGCGCCGGCGCCAATGACGAGCATGGCGGCCCGGCGGGCGTCACCGCCCTGGGTGAGCTTGAGGGCCTCGTTCCACCAGGCCTTGCCCACAACGGTGGGGGTATCGACTTCGGTCAGCAGACGGAACTTGGTGGTCACTGGTAGCGCTCCCCGATGAGGGCCCGGAAGGCGTCGGTGAAGACACCGTCGACGCGAATGGAATAGCGGAAAAAGGGCGCGGCTTCCACGCCATGGTAGTCGAAGTCGTTGAACCAGACAGCCCGGCTGCCGCTGACGACGTGGCTGAGGCGGTGCTCTTCATCCCAGACAAACAGGCGTTTGCCGGCCACCGGGTACAGGGTGATGAACTCGTCCGGGGCTTCTTGCTCGTCGGGCTCACCGTCGCGGTGGACGGTGCCATGATCATGGGCTTCGAGGCCCATGATGTTGCAGCGCCCCACGCCGACAAAAGGCAGTCGCTCCACCAGGGCGCAGGTGCGGGGCAGGAAGGTGCGGGCGGCCCTCGTGAAACGTTTCCCCTCGACGGTGGCCTTGTCGGTCCACTTCTGGTTGGGGATGAGTTCGAGGTAGCCCTTCCAGGGGAAGTACACGCCAAAGCGCACCTTCAGCCACAGCATCTGTCGACGGGACAAGGGCACCGAGCGCTCCTCGCCCACGTCGGCGGGGTCGACGTCGTCGAAGTCGTCGGGGTCGTCGGCCAGCGAGACGAACGTCTGCCATTCGGCGGGAGGCAGGGCGCGCAGGACCTCGAGGTAGTCCACCACGGCTTCGCCAACACGCGACGGCGGCATGATGCCCATCGAGCGGTGGGAGCCGCCCGTATAGTCGACGGGCAGGCTGGCGTAGGCGAGGCAGACCTCGTCGTGGATGGCGCCAAGGTCGCCCAGGTCGATACCGGCGTCGGCCAGGACGTCGTCGAGGGGCAGGAAGGCCTGGCCCCACAAGCCCGTCAGGGACGTGCCCGGCACGCCCCGCAGAATGTTTGCGTCACAGCCTCTGCCCACGGCATGGGTTCTACAGTAGTTTGCCCCCACCATGGATCGATCTTTCCTTGAAGCCTTCGGGCTCACCGTCGCCGTCTGTGTTGTCTATGCCGGCTTGCTGCGGGTGGTGCAGCGCTTCCAGCGCACCGGCCGAGCGAGCTTTGTCGACGAGAACCCGGCTCATCGCCTCTATGCGGCACTGCAGTCGGTATCGATGTTGTGGATCGGGGCCTCCGTCGCCCACCAATGCGCCACCGGCGAAGACCTCGCCAAGGATGCCCTGTGGGCCTTTGCCTTCGGCGGCGTCGGCTTCGTGCTGTCCATCCTTGCCGGTCAGCTTGGGGTGCGGGTGCTGCTCGGCCGCCGCCTCGGCCAGGAGATCGACGAAGGCAACACCGCCGCTGCCCTCGCCGCCGGCGGCCACCACGTCGCGGTGGCCATTCTTGTCGCCGAGAGCGCCGCCGGCACCGACCTCTTTGGCCTGGCCCTGGCCTCGGGCTTCTTCTTGCTTGGCCTCGTGTGCCACCAGATCGTGGTCATGCTGTTCCGCGCCCTCACCAGCTACGACGACGCCGAGCAGATCGCGGGCGAAAACATGGCCGCCGCCATGAGCTACGCCGGCACCAGCATCGCGGCGGCCATCATCATCGCCCGGGGCCTCAGTGGCGAGTTCGAGGGCTGGTCGACGTCGATCCTTGGCTTTCTGCAGGTGGCCTGCCTGGCCCTGCTGTTGTTGCCCCTGCGCCAGATTCTCGTCGGCGGCATCCTCTTTGGTCGCATGCCGTCCCTGCGCGGTGGTCCCCTCGACGACGCGGTCGGCCTGCGCCATGACACGTCGGTGGCCGCCCTCGACGCCACCATCGCCGTCGCCGCCGCCCTCGCCATCGCGCGCCTGGCCTGAGGGATGGCAGCTCCCAAGCTCCCCCTTGATGCCGCTGAAGTCGGCGTCGACTTCGCCGACTTTGCCCGGCGAATCGTCGACCTCGGCTTCATCACCGATCCGTGGCTCGACGGCGCCCCCCGCTTTTCGCCGACGCCCGCCATCCTCTCCGCCACCGAGCACCGGGACCTGCTGAGCGCCGGCGAAGACCTCGCCGCCGTCATCGACGAAGCCGTGCAGCTGCTGATGGACGACGATGCCAAACGGGCCGTCTACCTGCCCCTGTTGAAGACCCAGGAGGCCATGCTCAAGGCCAGCGGTGGCCTGTGGCACGGCATCGCCCGGGCCGACGTCTTCGTCACCGACGAGGGGCTGCAGGTCACCGAGCTCAACAGCGATACCCCCACCGGCGAGCCCGAGGCCATCGTCCTTGGGGCCCTTGGCGCCAACGACCACCCGGACCTCGACGACGCCTGCGCCACCCTGGCCGCGCGCATCGCGGGCCTGTGGGAGACCATGCACCGAAGCGTCGTCGACGACGACGATGCCCAGCAGCGACGGGTGGCGGCCATCGTCTACCCGACGGAGTTCACCGAGGACCTCTCGTTGGTGCGCTTGTATCGCCAGCTCCTCGAGGAAAGCGGCTGGCGGGTGGTGCTGGGCAGTCCGTTCAACCTCGGGGCGAGCGCCGACGGCGGCGTCGAACTGTTTGGCGAGCAGCCGTCCCTCATTGTGCGCCACTACAAGACCGATTGGTGGGGCGAGCGCCAAAGCGTGTGGACCGACGACGTTGTCATCGACACCGCTCCCCTGACGGCCCCGCTGTCGGTGCTCCTCGCCGCCCAGGCCCGGGGCAAGGCCGTCGTCGTCAATCCCTTTGGCGCCGTCGCCTCGCAAAACAAGCGGCTGATGGCGTTTTGCTGGGAGCGCATCCACCGCTTCTCGACGACGTCCCAGCAAGCGATTCAGCGCCTCATCCCCTACACCGCGCGCCTGGAGTCCATGCACGACGTGCAGCTGCGCGCCGACAAGGACCGCTGGGTCATCAAGAGCGACTACGGCGCCGAGGGCGACGAGGTCATCATCGGGCGCCTCACCGACGAGGACACCTGGCACAAGACCATCGACAAGGCCCGCCGTGGCTGCTTCATCGCCCAGCGCTATTTCCAGGCCCGCACCGACCCCCGGGGCATCGTGCAAAACCACGGGGTCTTCATCGTCGGCGGCGAGGCCTGCGGCGTCTACACCCGTCGCGACGCCGGCCACACCGACCCCAGCGCCCTGAGCGTCCCCACCCTCGTTCGCCGCTGACGGCGCTGTCGCGGCTCAGCGCAGGCGGCGCTGCAGGTCGCGCAGAAACGATGGGCGATACACGCCGTCGACGCGGATCGAATAGCGGAAGACCGGCTGGGAACGGACGCCGTGGTAGTCCATGTCGTTGAACCAATAGAGCTTGGTGTCGACGTCGACTTCTTCACCGTCGGGGTCGCTCAGGTAGAATTCCTTGGTGCCGCGGGGGTCGATGCTCAGGCTCTGGGCCACCGTCAGGTCGCGCCCGGGTTCGCTGTCGCGGTGGGCGGGGGCGTGGTCGTTGGGCATCAGACCAAAGATGACGACCCGGCCCATCTGCTCAAACGGCAACGCCTTCAACCAGGCCACCGTCGTCGGCATCAGGGTCGTCGCCTGTTCGGTGAAGTCCTTGCCGGCGCCGTGGTGCTTGTCCTCCCAGCGGTCGTTCTCGAGGAGGTGCACACACACCTTCCAGGGGAAATACACGCCGTAGCGGTAGGTCAGCCAACGCATCTGGCGACGGTTGAGCGGATGGTCGGTCTCGTCGCCAAAGCGGGTCTGCTGCCACTGGGACGGGTCGAAGTCGTCGGGGGCGTCGGCGAGGGCCACCAGCTGTTGCCACTCGCTGAAGGTGAACTGCTCGATGACGTCGCTGTAGTCGACGTAGGGGTCCTCATTCACCCAGGGGGCACAGATGCCCATGTGTTTGAGGCCGCCACCGGTCTGACCGGGCTCGATGTCGACGAGGGCGCGGGTGACCTCGTCATCGATGGCGGGCAGGGCGCTCGTGTCGAGCACGTCGTCCATGCCGATGTAGGGGCGACCCCAGATGCCAACCAGACGAGCCATGGCGCGAAGCTACATCGGTGGCGGCGTTGGCGTCGCCCGGGCCAGGCGGGCGAGGGTGCCGATGTGGCCGTCCATGGCGCGGGCGCCATAGCGGTCGACGTCGACCAGGGCCCGGTCAAGGCCACCAGGAACGGGGTCGGCGACCACACGAGCTCCTCCTCCAGGGGATGGCTGACCCAGCCCATCCAGTCGCCGTGGTCGGCGGGGGCGCAGCCGAGGAAGGTGCCGAAACGCATGTTGCGGGTGGGCACCACGCCGTCGGAGCTGTGGGTGCCGGCCACCAGCCGCTGGGACCACAGGTTCCACAACGCCGTCGGCGCCACCACGTCCTCGACGTCGGGAGCTCCCCAGCGGCCGCCGAGGCAGGCGTGGTCGACGTCTGTGCCGGTGACGCCACCGATGGAGAAAAACGGCACCGGACTCGTCGGCCACGCCGTCGTCCACGCCGCGGCACCCGCAGTCGACAGCCCGTCGAGGGCGCCTTCAGTGTCTGGAGCGTGGCGCACCGCACCCTGGTTCGCTTCAAAGGCCCGATGGATGGTGGACAACACGCCGTCGACGAGGGGCGCTGGAAAAGCCCGTCCCACGTCGACCATGTACGAGCCCTGGTGGGGGCTCGCGACGGTGGCGACGGCGCCCACGTGGGCGGCGAAGCCCGGCACCTCGGCCAGGGCATGGCGAACGTCGACGCCACCCTGGGAGTGGGCGATGATGACGACGTGGTCGACGCCGAAGCGGGCGATGATGGCGGCCACGTCGTCCGCCAGTTCGCGGCCGCGCACCGACGGCGACCCCACGGGAGCCGGGGCCCGCTCGACGACGGTGTAGCCCAGGGCCCGCAGCTTCTCGGGCACCACGCCCCAATAGTTTCCCAGCAGCGACAGCTGCTTGAAGCCGAGGATCCCCGGCTGCAGCACGACCACCGGCCGCGTCGTCGTCGTCGTTGCTGTCGTCGTCGTCGTTGCCGAACCCGTGGTGGCTGCGGCCAACGGTGTCCACACCATCGCCACTGCAATGGTCATCAACGTCCACACGGTGTGTTTCAGGTGGGTCGGCATTCGGTGTCGCTCCAGGTCGGTACCGCCTTGCCCTGCGTGCAACGTGCCACCCACCACGGACGTGTCGGGTGCTTCATCACATCCGCCCACTGATCTGGTTTCAGGCTGGTTTTTCGCTGGTTTTGTCCGGTTTCGTCGCTTCGACGCTTCAGCGCAGACCGAAATGAACGAAGGATTCAAGAGCACCGTGCGAAAGCGGAGGTTGCCGATGACCCTTGATCGAACGCGCGCCCCCCACACCGGTACGCCTTGTCGACGCTGCGGCCGTCGCTGCCCCCAGGGACGGCGGGCCTGGCAACTCGATCACCGGGTGGTGGTCTGCAGCGCCTGGTGTGGGTTGGTGTGGGGACTCCCCGCACAATCGGGACTGCCCCGCCCCGCCGACGGTGCCTGAGCGTCGGTCACTCCTCTTCGGGAGGCTCGGCAGTCGGCGTCGCCGGCTTGGTCGGCTTGCCCACCACCGGGGCGCCCGTCGCCGGGTCGATCTTCGGCACCGGGGGCACGACGCCGGCGGCTTCGAAGGGCACGCGGGGCTGCACGGGCATCTTACGCCGCACCACCTCGTCGATGGCGTCCTGGGGGGCCTTGACGGTCTGGGCCTTGCCGATGTCGGTCATCAACGACGACACCTTGACGATGAGCTTGGCCGGGGATTTGCCATCGCCCACCAGCAGGGAGCCGTTGAACTCCACCTTGAGGGGAACGCCGGTGGCTTCGTCGACGACGATGACGCCGCTGCCGCCGATGGGGTGGGAACGCTTGGCCCATTTCGACACGCGGCCCGCGATGCGTTCGCGCCGGCTGCGCTCTTCTTCGTCGGCTTCGACGCGGGTGTCGGGACCGCCGTCGACGCCGGGAACGATGGTGGCTGGTGGCGCAGCGTCGGTCACGAGGGCACCTTCGGTGCGAGCCTTGGCGCTGTCGTCGGGGAGCTTCAAGCTGTAGCCCACCGCCGGCCGGCCACCCACAGTGACGGCCCCCGTGCGCTCGACGACGAGGGCATGGGCCACGAGGTCGTAGAACGAGGCCCACACGGCCATCGCATCGCTGCGGTAGGTGTTGCGCTCGCCGGCAGGGTCACGGCTGACGCGCCACTGGCCGTTGCCGTTTTTCAAGAAGAAGATCTCGTTGACGTAGGCGAGCTTCTGCTCGCTGCCGTCGCCGGTGGTGACCTCGATGGCGAAGTCGCCGCTGTCGGCCTGGACGACCGAGGTCTTCTCGGCGGACTTCAACGCCGGCGCGCTGTCGTCGTCACGGCCAAAGGAGAGCTCGCCCTGGGAGGCGTAGGCGAAGCTGCCGAGGCGGGCCGCAATCTCGCTGCCATCCATGTGAACCACCCGGGCCATCTTCTCCGGCGTCGTCAAGGCGTCGACGTCGATGGGCTCGGTGGCCTTGGCGCTCGAGGTCTCTTTGGGCTGGGGCTTGGTCAGGCGCTCCTTGGCGGCGATGTTCTCCGCGCGCTGGCAGGTGCAGCCAGGCCACAGCACAAGGGCAAGCAAGAGGGGCAGGGAGGACCGGAGGCGCATGAACGAAGCGATAACGGCTGCGCGGTCCCCTGTCACGATGGGTTCGCCGCCAATCGGCCTGTGCGCCCGATGACCGCGACGGGACGTGCTAACCCCGGGCCACGCGGAGGCTGACATGGCGACAACAACGACAGCGCAGGCAGGGCATCGGCATCGGGTGGTGGTCATCGGTGGCGGCTTCGCCGGCATTGACACCTGCCTGGGCCTCAAAGGCATCGCCGTCGACGTCACCCTGGTGGACCGGCGCAATTTCCACCTGTTTCAGCCCCTGCTGTACCAGGTGGCGACGGGCGGTTTGTCCCCCGGCGACATCACGGCCCCGCTGCGAACGGTGGTCAAGAACTGCAAGAATGTCCGCACGGTGCTCGGCGACGTCACCGACATCGACGTCGTGGGCCGCCGGGTCATCCTGCAAGACCAGGAGCCCTTGCCCTACGACACCGTCGTCGTCGCCACCGGCGTCGGCCAGAGCTACTTCGGCAACGATGCCTGGGCCGAATTTGCCCCCGGCCTCAAGTGCATCGAGGACGCCACCCAGATTCGTGCCCGGGTGCTGCATGCCTTCGAGCAGGCCGAGCTGGCCACGGACCCCATCGAGCGCGATGCCTGGCTGCGCTTTGTCATCGTCGGCGGTGGCCCCACCGGGGTGGAGCTGGCAGGGGCCCTTGGTGAGCTCGCCGCCCACACCATGGCTGGCGAGTTCCGCACCATCGACTCCAAAGACGCGCGCATCCTGCTCGTCGAAGGCGCCCCGCGCATCCTCAGCATGTACATCCCCCGCATGTCGGCCCACGCTGTCACGGCGTTGAACGACGTCGGCGTGGCCGTGCTGCTCAACACCAAGGTCACGGGCATCGACGCCGCCGGCGTCGACATCGAGACCACCCAGGGCAAGGAACGGCTGCACGCCAAGACCGTGCTGTGGGCGGCCGGCATCAAGGCCTCACCCCTGGGCAAGATCCTCGCCGACAAAGCCGGCGCCAAGCAGGACCGACCAGGACGCGTCGTCGTCGAGGCCGACCTGACGGTCCCCGGGCACCCCGAGATCCTCGTGCTGGGCGACCTCGCCAACTACGCCCACACCGCCGACAAACAGGCCCTGCCGGGGGTGGCTCCCGTGGCCATGCAAATGGGCCAACACGCCGCCACAGTGATTGCGCGTCGCGTCATGCAGCCCAACGCGGTGGGACTCGGACCCACCTTTCACTACGTCGACAAGGGCACCATGGCCGTCATCGGCCGCAACCAGGCCGTCGCCCGCATCGGCTTTGGCCTCGACATCAGCTTTGGCGGCTTCTTCGCCTGGTGCGCCTGGCTCTTCATCCACGTGGCGTTTCTGGTGGGCTTCGAGAACCGGGCCCTCGTGTTGCTCCAATGGGCCAACCACTACCTGACAAGGCACCGGGGCGCGCGGCTCATCACCGAAGTCAGTGGCGCTGCCAGCTCTTCACCGCCGTGACGTCGTAGATGGGGGCTCCCGGGGGTTGTCGCGACAGATCCTCGAGGTGGCTGTCAAACGCCCAGTCCCGGTTGGGGGGATTGGCGATGTTGCCGCCGCTCACCCGGGGCCAGCGCTCGTAGACGGCGTTGTGGCCGACGACGAACGAGCCCCGCACCGTCATCGTGACGGCGTTCCAGTCTTCCAGGACCCGCGGAAAGTTCTCGATGCCGCCGGAGTAGACGCCGGCACGCGTCACCGGCCAGCCGGCGATCACCTCGACGTTGAGGGTCGTCGGCGTTGCCCGTCGCTGGAACATGGAGTCGGCAAACGAGCGGTGCCAGGGCGCGTGCTCGTCGCGCCAGGCGTTGGACAGCACATGGACGACGTCACCGGCCACCAACATGGGCACCCATTGGGCCAGGGGCTTGCCCATGTCGAGCTCGGTGGTGTTCGCCGACAGGTTCTGGTCACCGAGCAGGTAGAGGGGCAGGGGCGTGGCGATCGTCAATCCCTGGGGAAGCTGCCCCACGGCGCCCGCGAGCGATGGCGGCCCGGCCAGCGCAGGCTGGGTGCTGGTGGCGAAGTTCACCCAGCGCGCGTTGATGATGCGCACGGCGTTCGGTCTGGACCCACCGACGCAGCCAGGCACGCGCAGGGCCCCGCCACCCCACGGCGCGCCGGCGATGGAATCGCTGCACAGGGCGTGCGGCACGGCCTGCTGGCCCCCCGTCACGGCCGCCGCCTGCATGGGGTCCGCCACGGTTCCCTGGGCCATCAACGTGGGCAGGTCCGCTGGGCCGAGGCCGCCCTGGGATCCCGGCCACGTCGACGACACCCAGATGATGCCGTTGAACTCGACGCCGAGGGCCGAAAGCCTTGCACCAAGTTCGTTGGGCTCGGTGCTGGCGAGGGCCTGCTGCAGGGCGGCGACGTCGATGTTGATGGGCAGGACATTGGCTGGCGACGACACGGCATTTTCGGCAATGCCTGGCGCCAGCCGGCGCTGGGCATGGCCGTTGCGAAAGCCGTGGCGGGTGCCCTCGACGAGCTCTCGGGGCGAATTGGCGATCGCCACCGGCGTGAACCCACCGAACCCGCCAGCGCCCCGGAAACCCGGGACAGCCCGCCCGCCGTTTGACGTCAAAACCCCATAGGTCAGGACGGGGGGGCGGGCGCCGTCATAGCCGGCGACGAGCGAGTAGGCCGAGTAGCGTCGCGGCCGAGGTGCTGCCCCAAACACGTCCTCCTGGCCGACGTCGAGGCCGTCTCGGACCACCCCGTCGCTGGCCGTCGTCTTGTATCGGCCGGGGTGATCGCTCCAGATGGGCAGCCCCGGCCAATCGGTGTCGTTGCGGCGCACGTACCAGACCCCGTCGATGATGCGGATGCTGGCCTTGTCCGCGAACTTCTGGGCCCGCACCGAAGGGCTGTCCTCGACGCCGCTGGCGGTGCGCACCGGCTCCAGCAGGAAGCGCAGGTTGTCGTTGTTGGACTGCACGGTGCCGTCGGCAGCCAGGCCATTTTGGGCCCGTGGTGTCCCCAGAATGGGAAGCTTGAGGCGTTCGACATCGTGGGCCCGATCAAGCAGGTGCCTCGCCCACTTGCTCTGCGCATGAACCTTCCACGACGGTGCCGCTCCCCGGTCACCCTCGACGAGTTGCTGGAAATCCGCCGCAAGGGGATCGATGGTGCCGGCGAAGCCGTCGACGTCGAAGGTGGCGTTGTCCCTGGCGGCCACGAAGATCTGGTCGCCCCCCTCGGCCGCGGGGGTGCGGCATCGGTCCGAGCGCATCGGGTTGATGTCGCCGGCGGCGGTGATGAACTCGAGATAGAAGCCGCTGTGGCCACCGAGGCACACGTCGCCATTGGCGTGCACCCGACCGCGAACCGCCGATTTGGGGCCGGGCTGCCAGTCGGTGTAGGCCGAATCGGAGAAGACGAAGAACTGGAACATCGACAGCTTGCCAAACACAAGGGTCTGCTGGACCCGGCAGCGGTGTTCTCCCTTCTGTTGCTCAACGCTGAGGAGGACCTCGTCTTGTCGTGCGGGCACGCCGCGAAAGGGGCCATTGGGCAGTCCCGAGACGCCGCGGCACACGCCCTTGACGCTGGTGGCTCCTTTGAAGCACTGGCCACCGCTGCCACAATCGGTGTTGGTGGTGCACGGTGGGTTCAGGGAGCGCGCCGACAGCGACGTCACCCGGTATCCCTCGGGTCGCAAAGACGGGAGGGGGTCGTCGTCGAGAACAATTCGACCGTCGCTGCCGACGGCGCAGCCGCCGCCACCACCTTCGCACAGCGCCGCCCCCAGACCGTCGGCGGTGGGGCTGGTCGTGAGCAGGTAGTTCTTGGCCACTTTGACGAGGCCGCGGGCCGTGCCGTCGCAGGCATAGAAGAGGCGCCGGTTCTCGATGACGGCACCCGTGCTCTTGGCCGACGTCCCGAGGGCATTGAACATCGCCGCCAGGCCAACACTCAACAGCCCGAGCACCACCATCACAAGGACGAGGGCATACCCGCGTGGTGTCGTCGTCGCCGGGCCAGGTGGCATCATGGAATCCATTCGTTGCATCCGTTGGCTCAGTTCAGGAACAAGAAGAGATTGCGAAACAGGGCCCGGCTGCTGGTGGCTTCCAGGCGCTGACCGGGCACGGTCAGGCTCCGCCCCGCCAGGGTCACGGTGTTGCCGGCGCGCGCATCGTGCATGTCGGCGCCGACGATGACGCCCAGCTCGATCTCGCGCAGGCTCGTGCGGTCGCCGCCGGGCGGGGCGCGTCCGTCGGTCCACTCGGAGGCCTTCACTTCGCCGTCGCCGTCTTCGTCCCAGCCCAGACGGATGTTGAAGGCATGGACCCGGTCGGCGAGGACCAGCGCTTCAGCGGCTTCCATGGTGCCATCGACGTTGGCGTCGACGTGGTCGGACAGCGTCTTGGTCACTTCATCAAGCGCTGCCGCCCGAATCCGCGTCGGCGTCAGGACCCCGCCAGTCAACGAGGCCATGGTTCCGCGGTCGCCAAAGGCCATCGGCCCCGCCGACGTCGTCAGCAGGCAGGTGTGGGCGATGTGGTCGATGCGGGCCCTGGTGATGGTGCGCTGGTGGCGGCTGTCACCGTTGACCAGCAGCGCATCAGGCGCCAGCAGCTGCGGGCAGAGGGTGCCGTCGGCGCCCTCCATCGCGAAGTAGTTGCCCAGGCAGCAGACCTCGGGCGTCGTCACTGTCGACGGCGACACGCTGAGGATCGTGCAGTCGACAGCGCCTGTCAGCGCAGTCGCGTACCAGATGCGCGAGGACGATGTCGTGGCCGGCACCGGCCCCCGGGCCACCGCTGGCGCCGGTTCAACAATCACGGCGTCCCAGGGTCGCAGCGAGCCACCGCCGACCTCCTGAAAGCGCAGCACGAAGTGGCTGACGAGGGTCTTGCTTTCGTCGGCGGCCCGCGTCGATGAAGCCACCGAGATGAGTTGCCGATTGAGCGTGGCAAACGCGCTGACAGCGGCGGCACTGATGAGTCCGGCGATGGCCATGGCCACCGAGACTTCGATCAGGCTGAAAGCCCGATGGCGCTTCATCAGTACCTCCTCGTCGACAAGGCCAGGTGATGGGGAGTGCCGCCCTCTTTCCAGAGCGCCAGCGCCGACAGGTCGTAGAGGCCGACGATGCTCGTGGGGCTCACATGGACCTCCACTTCGTAGGCGGGGTTTTCGAAGCAATCCATCTTCTGGGCCGCGGCGTCGAAGCAATGGAGGGTGCCGTCGAAGGCAGGGTCGTCGATGCGGCGCAGGAGCATGTCTTCCATCACCTGCTCGCAGGCGTGCAGGGCCGACGCCGTGAGGCGTTCATGGCGGGCGATGCGGGTTGCCGTCGAAAAAGACTGAAATATCGAGGCGATACCGACACCAAACAGCGCCACCGCCACGAGGACTTCAATGAGGGAAAAGGCGCGGGGCTGTTTGCCGCGCGAGCCGTGTCTGAGGGTCATGGGCTCCCCAATCGTTCGACGCGGCCACGGGCGTCGGTGTAGCGGTCGTCGGTGACGGGACTGAGGTCGAGAAACTCCAGGTAGTCGCGGCGGGCGGCAAAACGGTTCTCGCTCAGCTCAAACGCCTGGGCCCGGAGCCACAGGGCGTTGCGTCTGGTCGCGCCGGCGACGTCTGGCTCGCCCAGGAGTTCATTGACGAGGCGGATGACCTCGTCGGGCTTGCGACGTGCCAATGCCGTGCGCGCATCGAGCAGGCGGTTGTCAGCGCGACGCTGGACGTCGCTTTCTTCAATGGCGCCGACGTGGGCCACGTTTTCGGACAGGACCCGCTGGGTCTGGGCGGTCTGGCCACCAATCAGGCGGCCGGCACCGATGATGATGGCGACGGCACCGACCGCGGCAGCCGCCATCATGACCCACCGCCCGGCGTGGGGGGCGTCGTCGCTGTGGGCGGGCATCGGCAGCACGAACGCGACGGGCTCCTTGGTCACCCCCGTGGTCGCCCCCGTGCTCACGTGGGGCTGTTGTCGTCGGGGGGCGGCCGTCTGCGTCGAGAGACGAGGAGCTTCGCCGGTCTGGGTCGCCGATGACGAGGCACTCCCGACCACGCAGACAAGTTCGCGGGTCGACAAGCCACCCAGCGCCGCCGGGCCGTCGCCGTCACCCAGGAGTTTGCGCAGCTGCAGGGCCGCCGTCGGATCGTCCCGGGTGGCCAGCCAGCGTCGCAGACCACGGGCCGCCAGGGGGAGGTGGCCTTCGGCGCGAGCGACGTCGGCGAGGCGACGCCACAGAGTGGGGTTGCCCGCGGTCTGCTCGGCCTCGGCAAGGGCCGCAGCGACGCGCCCCGTGGGCGGACCGACGCTGAACGTGCCTTCGAGACAAAGCCGAGAGAGCTTGGCGCGGACGCCCACATCGTCGACAAAGCGCAGGGCCCGGGCCCAGGCGAGCACTGCACCGGGGCGATGGGCAATGCCGCGGTCGACCAGCGCGTCGCCGTAGCGGGCGTTGAGTTCGAACAATTCGGACCGCAAAAGGTGCGTCGTCTCGGCGGGGGCGTTCAGGTATTCGCCCACCACGTCCGGATGCCTTGACGCAATCCACGACACCAGCGGCGCCAGCTGACGTCGAGCATCAGCCGCTTTGGCGGGCCGGCGCTCCACGTCACGATCGATGAGTGCTGTCGTCGCCCGGTCGAGAGCGGGCAGGGCGCTGTCGTCGACGTCCATGATGGCCGGCAGGGGCTCGGTGGCGATCTTCAGCATCGCGGTCGATGGCGCGAAGCGGGCGTAGGGGTTCTCCCCCGTGAGCATCTCGTACAGGACGATGCCGGCGGCGTAGAGGTCGCTGCGGTGGTCGATGGGGCGACCCGTGACCTGTTCGGGACTCATATAGGCGGGCGTTCCCACCAGAAAGCCGGTCTCTGTGACCTTGGCGTCGCCGTCGCCGCGGGCGATGCCGAAGTCGACGAGCTTCAAGACCCCGCCCCGCGTGACCATGATGTTGTGGGGCTTGATGTCCCGATGAAGGATGCGGGCGTCGTGGGCGGCGCCGAGTGCCGCCAGCAAGGCGTCGACAAGGACACAGGCCACCTGGGGCGGGAGTCGACCCTGTCGCTCGATGAGTTCGTTGAGGGAGCCGCCGTCGACGAGTTCCATGGCGATCCACAGTTCGCCGGCGGTCTCGCCCGATGCCAATAGACGGCAGATGTTCGGATGTTCCAGCTTGGAGGCTGCGCGGACCTCGCGCTCGAAGCGCCCGTAAAAGCGAGGGTCGGTGATGAGCTTCTTGTGGATGAGCTTGAGCGCGACGACGTTGCCAGAGGCTTTTTCGACAGCGCGGAACACCGAGGCATTGCCGCCTTCGCCGAGCTTCTCGCCCACGTCGTAATCGAGCAGCGAGGGTCCACCGACTCCGATGTCGACGGGGACGACGGCGTCTTCGGTGTGGTCGCTGTGCAGCAGGCTGAGCGTGCGGCTCATGATCCCACCCGCACCAGGCCGGAGTCGAGGATCTGCAGCGTCGTTGAAGTACCCCCGGCGTCGGTCATCCGCAGGGTGCGGGCTCGCGACGTGCCAAGCCGGGGCCCGAGGACCTGTCCAAGGGGGGTCACCGTGAAGCGGGCCTCCAGGAAGCCCCCGCCCTCCATCAGATGCTCGTCAAAACGGATCAGGGGATGGGCGATGCGCTGCACGAGGCCTGCGTCGGGGCCGAAGTCCAACCCCAGAAGATCGCTCATGTTTTCGTCGACAGAGCTGCCGAATTTGTGGGCGGGCCACAGTTGGATGGCCCCGTCGATGTCGCCCTCCTGCAACAAGGTCGCAATGGTGGTGCGCACGGGCAGGCAGCCGTCGGAGATGTCGGGAGCCACGAGAATCCCGCATGGCGCGGGCTGTCGAAGGCGACACGCGCTGGTGTGGCCAGCCGAGCCGCCACAAGAGTCAAAGGCAAAGCCAAAGGGCGCCATGGGCGAGAAGCGGTAGTAAATGCCGTCGTCGTCGACGTCGAACTCTACCGGCAGGAGGCGGTTGCGGCCTTCTTTGAGCACCAACTCGAGCTGTTGGGGAATCGTTGCCCGCGCGCTGCGCAGGCGCTCCCGCTCGACGGCGGAGGCGACCGAGGGAACACCCACGGCAATGATGATGCCGATGATGCCGACCACCACCATCAACTCCACCAGGGTGAAGGCATGTGGACGACGCGGAGACAAGCGGGAGGGCATGACGGCCCACCCAGCAAGGGCCGTACCGCAGCGCTGACCACGTCCAGACGCGCCGGCGTGCGTCAGCGTCCCGGCGACGACCGTTTCGATGATGAGCCCCAGACATCACCTGTAGACGCCCGCTCATCATAGGCTCAGCCCAATGGAGCAGGACCGCATCACCCAGGAAGCCTCAGCGCGCTCGCCCGCGCCTGGCGCCGCCACCCCAATCGCGAAGCGTCCGCCGGGCAGGGGCGCCAACGTGCTCGCTCCGTCATTGGCGTCATCGACGACGACGGCGTTCCCCCCGGGCCTCGATGCCCTCATCTTGCGCTGCCTGGCCCGCCAGCCTGCCGACCGGTTCCAAACCATGACGTCGGTCCTTGAAGCGTTGTCAGCGGTGCCACGCCACGAGCAGGTGTCCTGATGAGACCACTCGATCGCGGCGCCACCCAAACCATCACAACGGCGACCGCCCAAAGCCTGGTGCTGTCGGCGTTCCGGCTGACGGTGGTCGGAGGACCAGACCAGGGGCTGAGTTGGCTCGCCACCACCAGCGTGGCCGTGGTCGGCGGTGATCCGTCGGCCCAGCTGGTGCTGACCGACCCCACGGTGTCGCGCTTCCATTGCGAGATCGCCGTCGTCGACGGTCGGATTCGTGTGCGTGACCTCGGCAGCCGAAACGGCACCGTCGTGGGTCAGGTGGCTGTGGGCATCGGCTGGTTGCACGACGGTGCGGTCCTGCAGCTTGGCAACACCGATGTCCGCTTCGACATTGCTGGCACCGAGCTTGCGCTGCCCCTCAGTGCCGGGCATCGCTTTGGCCTGCTGGTGGGTCGTTCGGCCGCCATGCGCCGCGCCTTTGCCCTGCTCGAGGGAGCTGCCGGCAGCGACGCCTCCGTGGTCCTCCTTGGCGAGACCGGCACGGGCAAGGATGCCGCTGCCGAGTCGATTCATCTCCAAAGCGCCCGCTGCGAGAAGCCATTCGTCGTCGTCGACTGCAGCGCCATCCCGGCCGACCTCCTCGAAAACGAGCTCTTCGGCCATGAACGTGGCGCCTTCACGGGGGCCCACCAGGCCCAGGAGGGGCTCTTCGAATCCGCCCAGGGCGGCACGGTGCTCCTCGACGAGATTGGCGAAATGCCGCTGGCCCTGCAGCCCAAGCTGCTGCGCGTGTTGGAGCGGCGCGAGGTCAAGCGGGTCGGCGGCACCCGGGCCATCCCCATCGACGTTCGCGTCATCGCCGCCACCAACCGGGACCTGCGCACCGAGGTCAACGAAAAGCGCTTTCGCGCCGACCTCTTCTATCGGCTGAATGTTCTCGAGGTATGCCTGCCCCCGTTGCGTGAACGGCAGGACGACCTGCCCCTGCTTGTCGAGCACCTGCTGGGGACGATCGCCCACACCGCCGCCATCGGCGGCATGCTGTCGACGTCGACGTTCACCGAATCCCTCGCGGGTCATCCCTGGCCGGGCAATGTCCGGGAACTGCGCAACCACCTGGAGCGCTGCGTCGCCATGCGCACGACGGCACCGCTGCCGCCGTCGGCATCGTCATCGTCACCGCCCTCGCTGCCCTCATCGACCGCGACGCCTTCGTCCTCGTCGCTCCCCGACACGTCGCTGCCCATCAAGGCCGCTCGCGAAGCGTGGACCCGGGAACTGGAGCGTCGCTACGTCGAAACAGTGCTGGCCCGACACGGTGGCGGCGTCGCCGCAGCCGCCCGCGATGCCGGCGTCGACCGCATGTACTTCTATCGGCTCTTGTGGCGCCATGGGTTGAAGGAACCCAGGGCGCCCAAAGATGGCGCGCCAACGACGGAGGGCGAAGAACGTTGACCCCTCGACGGCGGGGGCAATATCGGCCACCTCTGCCGGGTGGATTTTCGCGGCGTCGTCATTTTCGCCATCACCTACGCCCTCATCTCGGCGCGCCGGTTGGGGTGGCTCGGTTTTGACCGCCCGGCGGGTGCCTTGCTCGGTGCCGTCGCCTGCGTGGTCGCCGGTGTCCTGACACCCCAGATGGCCGTCGACGCCGTCGACACCGACACCCTGCTGCTGCTCTTTGGCATGATGGGCCTCGGCGCCTTCCTGGCCATCGATGGCTTCTTTGACGACGTCGCTGTGGTCGCCGTCCGCGCCGCCAGAACGCCGGCCCGGCTGCTGGGGCTCATCGTGTGGGGGGCGGGTATCCTGTCGGCCCTCATCACCAACGACGCCGTGTGCGTGCTTGGTGCGCCCCTTGTCGTGAGCCTCATCCAGCGCCATCGTTTGCCGGCGTTGCCGTTTTTGTTGGCGCTGGCCACCGGCGCCAACACCGGCAGCGTCGCCACCCTGGTGGGCAATCCGCAGAACATGCTGTGCGCATCGCTGGGGGGGCTCGCCTATCGCGACCACCTGCTGCTGGTGGGTCCTGTCGCCGTCGTCGCCCTGCTCATCAACCAGCTGTTGCTGCGCTGGTCGTTTCGGCAGGTGTTGGCGCAGTCGACGTTCGCCGACGACGTGCCCTTGGCGCCGTCGACGGCTGCGTCACCGACTCGAGCCCGGATCTCCCTCGTTGTCATCGCCGGCACCGCCGTCGCCGCCACCCTCGGGGCCCAGTTGGCCTGGACGGCGGTGACCGGGCTGGTGGTGCTCATGCTCGTGCACCGGCGGGACAGCCGCCAGATCTGGGCCCGCATAGACTGGTCGGTGCTGCTGTTTTTTGCCGGCCTGTTCATCGTGGTGGCCGGCTTCGTCCACAGCGGCGCCCCCGCTGCGTTCTTTGCCCGGTTTCCGCTGGTGGCTGTGGCCGAGGGCGGCGCCGCCGTCGATGGAGGCTCCTGGGGCAGCTGGGTTCGCCTGGGAGGCATCTTTCTGGTGGGCTCGAACCTGGTGTCGAACGTGCCATTCATTCTCGTCATCGAGCAGCAGCTCCACAGCCTCCCCAATCCCCGGCTGGCCTGGGAGCTGCTGGCGGTGGTGTCGACGTTTGCCGGCAACCTGACCCTGCTCGGTAGCGTCGCCAACATCATCGTCGCCGAGGCCGGCCGCGACGTCGGCGGCATGGGCTTCGTCGACTACGCCAGGGTCGGCGTTCCCCTGGCCGTCATCACCAGCGCCCTCGGCGTCCTGTGGCTGGTCGCCGTGGGCTGACGGGGCTCCTCAGCCCGACGTCACGCCGGGAGCGAAGGCCACCGTGTAGACGAGGCTCAAGCGCAAGCGGCCGCGTCCCCCGAGGGCCATGGTCCAGCGCAGGAAGCCGTCGTCGTCCAGCGACGGCGCCCCCGACGTCTTGTCTGATTGCAGGGTCACCTTCACGTGCTCGATCTCGCTGACGGGCAGGCGCTCGACGATCTCCAGGGACTTCTCGTCGGGGCCCAGGTTCGACAGGTAGAGGTTCACGGTCACCGTTCGCCGACGCCACTGGTCAATCTCGTCGACGACCTCCTTGCTGTCGACGGTGCGCTTCACGCGGACGTCGTCGTCGGGGCCAAAGCCCAGGGCCAATTGCTCACCGGGCGCGATGAACAGGGTCCGGGTGCTGCCGACGGGGCCGCTGCTGCGCAGCAGGTCCACGGGGCCCGCGAGCAGGGGGTGGGTGCCGAGATGGGCGCAGGTGGCTTTCAACACGGCCTTCTCGTCGGCCTCGGCCATCACCAGCAGCGAGGTCTGGGCTGGTGCCTGGAACGTCGACAACGGCACAAAGGAAGGTCGTCCCGTCGACGGCACCGTCACCGGGTGGGCTGCCTTGAGGTTCTGGATGTCGCCGCCGTCGTCGACGCCGGGCAGGTCCACCGCCGTCGATGGTGGTGGGCCACCGCCGCCGCCGCCACCGCTGGCGCCGCGCCCGAGACCGGCCCGGCTCACCGAGACTTCCCGGGCCTGGACCACCACCCGGTTGTCCTTCTTCTGGACCGCCAGGGTGTCGTCCTGCAGCAGGGGCGGCTCATGGCCCAGCGACGAGCGCGCCGTCGAAAACGACAACTCGACGTCGTTCCAGTCTTCCCCCGTGTTCTGCCAGACGGCCGCGCGGGACGCGATGGTCAGGGTCTGGTCTCGCAGGGTGGCTTCGTGGGTGGGCCGCCAGATGGCGTTTGGGACGGTGTATTCGATGACGAGGTCGACGCTGCCGGCCACGTCGGCCTGCAGGTCGACCTCGATGAGGCCCAGCACCCGGGTGTCGGGGCGGTCGATGCGTCGGCGCTCCTCGACGACGAAGGCGACGGCCTCCGCCAGGGTGCGCATCTCCTGGCGCGTGTCCTGGGCCCCCGCCAGCAGGGTGCGCGACTTCGCCGACAACGTCTCGAAGGTCTGCTTCCAGGCGGCGGCGTCGCCGATGGACCAGGCGGCGTCTTCGGGGACCTCCGCCAGGGCCTTCTCCATCATCTCGGCGACGACGGAGGCCCGGTGTTGCACCCGCTCGGCGTCGTCGCGCAGTTCGTCATGGCGCCGGGCCAGCTCGGCGAGCTTCTCTTCGAGGAGGCGCGCGGCTTCGGGCTTTTCTTTGTGCAGGACCCGGGCGGCCCGGCGGGCGCGGGCGTCGTCGACGCGGACCCCGCCGGCGCTGCTGGTGGCTGTCACCCGCAGGCTGACGTCTTGCAGCGTCGGCGCCACGTCCCAGACGATGAGCCGGTTGCGGCCGGCGACGACGTCGATGCGTCCCAGTCGGGTGACCTGGGCCCGGTCTTCCAGCAGGGTGGCCCGTCGCACGGGCGCAAGGGCGGCGACGCGGGTCTCGTCGATGGCCGGGTGGTGGGTGATCAGGCCGCCGGCGTGCTGGATGCCGGTGCCGGTGCTGGTGCTCGTCGAGGTGTTTGTTGTGGTGCTCGTCATTGGATTCACCGTTCGCGGCGATTGCCGCCCTGGACTTCAGAGTTCGAGAAGAGGCGCAACACGTAGCGGGCGCTCAGGGTTTGGCTCGCGCCAGCAGCGACCTGGACCCGCCAGCGGCGACCGCCGTCGATGACCTGGCCACGCTCCTCCTGGTCGTAGGGTTCCCAGGCGGGTTTCACGTCGCGTTCCGACACCTGCACCTCGGCACCTTCAGCCGACGTCGGCACCCGTTCGCGCACCTCGATGTCGATGGTCCGTCCCAGGTGATTGACGACGTCGACGTCGACATCGTGGACCAATTCGACCATGGCGACGACGCCTTCGCCCTCGCGGACTTCCTTGAAGCGGGCGTTGCGCGCGATCTTGATGGCCTGCTCGACCCCGAGCCCAAGGGTGAGCTCCCCCTTGGCCACCACCGTCGGCAGCTGGGTGGTGAGGACGTATTCGCCGCCGACGGAAATCTCCGCCGGACCCGCCAGCATCGGCGCCCCGAGGGTGTTTTGGATGACGGCCACGCGGTACACGGCGAGCTCTTCGCGAGGCACCGACACGTAGCGCACCGAGGCATCGCATTGGCGATCCCCCAGGGGCACCGAATGCCAGCCGCCGTCGGCGACGACGTCGACCACGCCGTCGGCTTCGTAGGCGAAGTCGAAGTTCGAGGTCAGGTCGCTCAGGTCCACGCACAACGGCGGCACGGCACCGCCGGCGTTGTTGGCTTCGCCGTCGGCGTTGGCGGCGAGCTGGGCGATGTCAAAAGGCAGGGGACGGCCAAAGCGCTCGGCGCTCTCGCGGTACAGGCGCCGGGTGTCGACGGGGACCAGGCGACCGCGCGACGAGTCATCGGCTCCGGGCAACCGCAGCAGGGGGAAGACGATGGCGTCGACGACCTCGTCGAGGCCGGCGGCGCCAGGGCCGCCTTTGGCCCGGGCAGCCTTCAACGGCGCCATGGGGCCCCCGCGCATGGAGGCCTGGGGAGCGGGGGACGGTGGCGCCATCTCTCGACGCATGGGGGCTCGTGCTTCCATGGCCCGAGGGGCCGGCACCGACTCGCTCTTCTCCATCTCCATGTCCATGTCCATGGAAGCGGACAGGTCGTCGTCGTCGCTGAGGCTCTGGGGGCCGCCGACGTAGGCGGCGCTGGCGAGCTCCGACCGGTCGATGCTCATGGTCTTGTGCTTTTTGTTGCTCCGGGTTGATTCGCCAAACGAGTCGGCCATCGACGACGGCTCGTGCAGCTCGGGCATCGACCACGACGCCGGCTGCGGCACCAGGGCCAGGGCCCGCTGCCGATCCCGGTCGTGGTCGGCGAACAGCGCCGTCCCCCCTTTGGGAGCCGGGCGGAAGCCCTTCTTCTGCGGTGGCGGCTGGGCCTTGCCGATGCGCACCGACGACAACTCGGGGAGTTCGCTGAAGCGCAGGGGCATCGCCGTCGACAGCTTGAGGCGCACGCCCGTCCAGTCTTCCCCCGTGCGTTGGGCAATGTGGGCCCGCTGGTGGATGACGGCGCTGCTGCCGTCCCTGGCGAGCTTCACATGGTAGGCGGGGGCCCAGCGGGCACCGGGTACTATGTAGCGGACCTCGATGACCACGCGGGTGGGCTGCCCCTCGGTCCGCAACGGCACGATGACGGACTTCGACACGTCCGATCGTTTGACCGCCGCCGCCGTCGACGCTGCCCGGACACGTTCCACGAGGGCCGCGTGTTGCAGGCTCAATTCGCGAATCTGGTGGGTGAGCCGACGACGCTCCAGCCGACGGCCTTCGGCGGCGTCGTCGACGAAGCCTTCCAGGGCCAGCCGCATGGCGAGGGGGGCTGGTGGCGGCGCCCGGCCTTCCTCGGGGTGGGGACGGTCGGGCACGGGGATCCCCGTCAGCAGACCGAGTTCCAGGTCGATGAGCCGCACCAATTCGTCGAGGTCGCCGATCTTCTTGGCGACGTCGTCGATCTCCTGTTGGGCCGGCGCCTTCTCGGGCGGCAGACCGGGTCGGACATGAATGCCAACCTGCAGGCCCGTCGCCGTCACCGTCGCCGTCGCCGGGACCACCTCGATGACCGAGACGCGGGCGGTGGGGTCGGTGAGGCTCAAGGGCAGCCCCGCCAATTCGATGCGCTCGGGGACGCCGCCCACGAGTGCGGCGCCTTCAAGCACCGCTCGCCGGACAACGGTCGCGCCGCGACGAAAGACCTGCACGGCTTCGATGATCGAGGGAACAACAACGGGATCGCTCATGGAACCTCCAGCGGGGGCAGCCTCCACCCGGAGGGCCGCCCCGGGCAACCTCACCGCTGGCCTGTTCGGGGTGTGGTTGAAGAACCCAGACACACTCACCAGCACCTACCAGCACGCACAGGCACCCACGGGAGCCGACATGTGTCGTGTTCTCCGACGATCGACCGATGCATGGTGCTTCCCATGCTCCAGACCACCACCGCTCGCCCGTGCCTCCGTCTGGTCCGGTCACCGTCGTCCGCGTCGCCTTCGACGGCGCCAGCAGGCACGGAGCAGATTCGGCGGGCCCAGCTCTGGCGAGCGGCCTGGCTGCTGGTGGCGGGTCGTCTGGAGGACGGGACACCGCCGCCGATGCCCGACGGCACATCGGAACGGGCGGTCTTTGCCTGCTTCGTCGCCCGCGCCACCGCTGCGGCTGGTGGCCGACGCAAGGGGGCCCTGCCGGCCCTGGTGGCCTGTGCGAGCTGGCTGCAGTTGGGGGCTCCTGCGGCTCCCGGCCTGGCAGGCGTGTTTGCGGCCCATGTGCGGGCATGGCGCGACGACGACCTCGACGACGACGCCATCCTGGGGCGACTGCGGCTGTTGTTGCAGCGCAGCGATGCCTGAAGCGACCGCGTCGTGAAAAAAGAAACGGGCCCAGCTGGGCCCGTTTTGCGTGCGCAGAGGCTTCGGGGGTCACCAGCCGTAGTTGGGCTTGCGATCGAAGTGGTGCTCGCCTTCGACGGTGCGGATGGTCCCCGACTTGGAGCGCATGACGATCGAGTGGGTGTGGGCACCACCCTTGAAGAAACGCACGCCCTTCATGAGGTCACCGGTGGTGACGCCGGTGGCGGCGAACATCACGTCGCCCTTGGCGAGTTCATGCAGGCCCCACTTCTTGTCGAGGTCTTTGATCCCCATCTTTTTGGCGCGGTCGCGCTCGCCGTCATTCTTGTAGATGAGGCGCCCCTGGAAATCGCCGCCCAGGCAGCGCAGCGCCGCCGCCGACAGCACGCCTTCGGGAGCGCCACCGCTGCCGAGGAGGCAATCGATGCCGGTGCCGTCGATGCAGGCCGAGACCGCCGCCGACACATCGCCGTCAGAGATGAGCTTCACGCGGGCACCCGCCTTGCGAACCTCGGCGATGAGCTTGTGGTGGCGTTCGCGGTCGAGGACCACGACGGTGAGGTCCTCGATGTACACGCCCTTGGCGTTGGCGATGGCCTTCAGGTTTTCCGTGGGGCTCTTGTCGAGGTCGATGACGCCCTTGGCCGAGGGGCCGACCGCGATCTTGTCCATGTAGCAGTCGGGGGCATGCAGCAGGTTGCCCTTCTCGGCCATGGCGACGACGGCCATGGCGTTGGGCAGGCCGAGGGCGCACAGGTTGGTGCCTTCGAGGGGGTCGACGGCGATGTCGACTTCGGGGTCGTGGGCGCTGCCGCCGCCAACCTGTTCGCCGATGAAGAGCATCGGTGCCTCGTCGCGTTCGCCTTCGCCGATGACGACGGTGCCGCGCACCAGCACGCCGTCGAAGGCGCGGCGCATGGCCACCACGGCGGCTTCGTCGGCGCCGTTGCGATCGCCACGTCCCATCAAGCGGGCGCAGGCGAGGGCAGCGGCCTCGGTGACACGAACGACCTCGAGGGCCAGGTTGCGGTCCAGGGTGGCGCGGCTGTCAGACATGGAATCCCTCTTCGGCTCGGTGTGTCGCCATCGATCAGGTCACCCGATCAACGGCCAGGCAGGCCAGGTGCTTCTCCGGCTGCCCGCAGAACGTCGTCAGCGTCGGTCACTGTCCGGTTTCTGGCAACGCCCCGCCAACGGTCAGGGCCCGGACAGCGACAGGGAGCCGCACCGGGCGGCCCTCCTTGTTGACGCAGGCATGGCGGGTGGTGCCAGACGCCAACACCAGCTCCCCCCGCAGCACCCGATAGGCGAAGGCCACGGTGGTGCGCCGAACCTCGGTCAGGGTGGTCTCGATGGTGATCAGATCATCGAACCGGGCTGGCTGCCCATAGCGCACGGCGGCGTCGACGACGGGCAGGAAAAAACCCTCACGTTCGAGGGCCCCGTAGTCGAAGGCGCTTTCGCGCAGAAACTCGCAGCGCCCGCGTTCAAAGAACGTCAGGTAGTTCGCGTAATAGACGACACCCATCTGGTCGGTGTCGCCGTAAATGACGCGGTAGGTGCATCGGACCGGGCCCGCCACCTCAGAAAACGTACTTGATGACCGGGGCGAACGAGACGCCGGGGACAATCACCATGTCGCCTGCGGAAGCCGGGATGAAGGCCACCATCAGGTTGCCGTCGATACCGACGAAGACGTCGGGAAGCAGCGTCGCGTAGCGAACACCGATGCCGAAGCCCGCATTGCCGCCGATGGTGGGCTCGCCAGGGAAGGGCTCGGGGCTCATGAAGGCCGCGCCGCCCATGAGCTTGGCCATGATGGCCAGACGCTCCAGAACGTAGAAGCTGCCAACGACGGCGAGGTTGATGGTGGTCAGGCCGTAGTCGCGCGGGTTTTCGATGCTGTCGCCGTAGACGGCGGCGTTGGCGACGTAGCCGGTGCCGAAGCTCACCTGCAAACCCAGGTACTGGCTGATGTCGTAGCCGACAGAGAGGCCGATATAGGGCTGCAGTTGTGACGTCGGCACGGACTTGCAGGGCTTGCCGCCGCCGGCGGAGCCGTCGTCGCACAGGTCACCGATGGTCGATCCCGTCGGGGACCCCAGGGATTTGCCGATGACGAAGAAGCCGCCCAGATCGCTCTGGGTGTAGATGCCCTGCTTGAACACGAAGCCGGTGGCGCCGCCCACCGAATCACCAAGCACAGTGCCACTGGCGACCACTTCCTTGTCGGGGAGCACGGACGAGCTTTCGTCGTCGCCGTCCTTCTTCTTGCTGTCGTCGCCGAGGACGTCTGCTTCATCGGCAGCGGGGGCTTCGGCCCCCTTCGCCGCCAACAACAGCCCCGTGGGTTGCAGCGTCAAACGCGGCAAATCGGTGCTGGAAAAATCGCTGGCACGAACGGCGTTGGTGCCGAACAGGGTCGCGATCACGGCGAGAGGCATGAAAAAGCGCGTCATGTTGGCGGGGGGCTAGCAGGATTGCCGCCCGCCGTGAAGTGCCCGCATGGCAGGTCGGCAGATCCTGGTCTTTGGGCATCAAGGCGTCTGGAACCGCGGCATGCCAGCAACTCGAATCACGGGAACCCAGCGGGCCTCGTTCCCGCCGGGCCCCACGACGACGACGAAGGGGCGGTCCCTGCTCGGCAGATCGACAGACCGTCCAGGGGCCCGGAACGTTCACCACGGCAAACCCGGCGTCGGAGAGCCACGTTGTCCTGTTGACAGGGGAAAGGTCTTGGTGACAGCGTGCGCTCCGGCGTTTCTTGCCCGTGCAGACACCTGCCCGTCGTGTGCGTTGAAGGAGAGAACCCATGAAGATGAAGCATCTGATCGTTGCGGCTGCCGTTGCTCTGGTCCCGGCTACCGCGTCCCTCGCTGATAAGGCCGCCCTCGAGAAGGCCAAGGCGGCCAAGGAAGAGGCCAAGAAGAAGGCCATCGAAGAGGCCAAGGCCAAAGCCATCGCTGAGATGGAAGCCAAGGCCAAGGCTGCCGCTGCCGCTGCTGCCGCCAAGGCCAAGGCCGCTGCCGGCAAGGCTGACGCCGCTGCCGCTGGCGACGAGGCCAAGAAGGCCGAAGAAGAGACGCACGCCAAGCACCTCGGCATCATTGAGCGCATTGAGCAGGTCGCCACCGCGACCGACAATGCCGAGCTCAAGGCCAAGGTCAGCAGCCTGCGTACCAAGGAAGACAAGCGCCACACCCTCGCGGTGGGCGGCTGAGCTTCCACAGGCGACGCGGCGTCTTTCCCCTGAGGCGCCGCGTCGTTGTTCACCGGTGAACCTGGTTTGCCGGTGAACAAGACCACATTTTCGTTGCATCCCGGTCGTCGACGACGACGACCGTACAAGGAACCAAGACCATGAAGAACATTGCCCGCCTGCTCCTGGCCACGCTCGCCGTGACTGCCATCTCCGCCTGCGAAGCTCCTCCTCCTCCTCCTCCTCCTCCTCCTCCCCCGGTGGTCGAGCCCCCGCCGCCGCCGAAGCCCGTCATCCCGGCCTACGAGCCCACGGGTGACTTCGCCGACCTCAAGAAGGGCGCCGCCGCTGGCATCGACGAGAACAATGCTCTCGCCAAGGCCACGACGACCGAAGCTGAGCTCGACGCCGCCATTGCCGCGCTCGAAGCCGCCGCCGCCGCCAAGAAGAAGTGACCTGTCGCCCGGCATGCCGGGTGATGGTTTCACGCCAGAAATGAGCGCCGTCAGGCGCTCATTTCTTTTGTGCGCCCGGCATGGGCGCGGTCTTGGAGGTGAAAGTCCACCCGTGAGCTGGTCACAGCGAGCGAAGCGAACCGCAGAGCGTCGGGCCCCGAGGACGGCGTGAAGGAAGCGGGGAGCGA